>Ga0181600_10003692_pt1 | contig 11676 bp, 8 predicted proteins | sample 041ome_2_FD_132982 | JGI IMG/M metagenome (GOLD analysis project Ga0181600, IMG submission 132982) | Coastal salt marsh microbial communities from the Groves Creek Marsh, Skidaway Island, Georgia - 041406US metaG (megahit assembly) | ecosystem: Environmental > Aquatic > Marine > Intertidal zone... | reverse complement strand
GTCTGACGCCGCTCGCTTGCGGTGAGGGCTGAATGCCATATTGCCGGCGGCGCTCCGAAGCGTTCGGTAAAGCGGTCTAAAAACTGCGCCGTGAGGGAAATTTCCGGCAGCAAAATCAGGGCGGCTTGCCCTTGCTGCAAAGCGGCATCAATGGCCTCAAAATAAACTTCCGTTTTACCGGAGCCTGTGATGCCATCGAGTAAGTGGACAGAAAACTTCTGCGCCGTCACACTGGTGCGCAAGTCGGTAGCAACGGCGGCTTGGGCGTCAGAGAGTTGAACCACTGACGGCGCCGAATGTATTTTTGAGGGCGGCTCGGGCGGCAGGGGGACTGATTGCAAATAGCCACCATCTCCCAAAGATCGAATAATCGCTGCACTTGCCCCGCTCGCATCGGCTAATTGCGCAGTCGTGAGGGCTACACCTTCCGATAATTCGCCGAGGACTTCAAACACCCTTTTGCGTGCAGGCGTTAGACGCTGGGGACGCGCCTCGGAGGCCCGCCAACCCTGCCGCAATTTTGGCGGATGTAATGCCTCGGGCGCGCGCAGCACCAAGCGTAACACCGCACCTGGAGGTGTCATCGTATACGCTGCCACCCAATCCACAAAAGAGCGCAGATCGGCGGCAAGCGGAGCGACATCATAACAGTGATCAATGAACCGCAATTTCTCAACCGCAATATCGCTAGGCCCATGGCTCCACACCACCCCATCAAGGTGACGCTTACCAAATGGAACGCGCACGAATGAGCCGAGGGTCACCTGCATCGTATCAGGCACCAAATAATCATAACGTTGCGTCAAGGCGAGAGGAATCAAAACTTGGACACGGGCCATAGCCGCAGAATGTGAGATTGTTCCCTTAATGGCAAGTGGGCACGCTCGGCACAAATCATTCGTCGCCAGACGAATGTTCAGCAGACTGGTTTTTCACCCGAATTGCGGCATAATAGATGCAGACATGAGGAGAAGGTCATGAAATTTTTTGTCGACACAGCAGATATTGAAGATATTAAGGCGCTCGCCGCCACCGGTATGGTCGATGGCGTGACCACAAATCCTTCCCTGATCGCAAAAAGCGGGCAGGATTTTAAACAGCTCATCGGCGACATCTGCGCCATTATTGACGGGCCTGTGAGTGCGGAGGTGGCCGCCACGGATACAGCCGGCATGTTGGCCGAGGCCGAGGTGCTCTCGGCCATTGCGGAAAATGTGTGCATAAAAGTGCCGCTCACATGGGATGGCTTGGCCGCAACCAAGGCGCTCAGCGCCAAGGGTGTTAAAACCAACGTCACGCTTTGCTTTTCGGCCAACCAAGCCTTACTCGCCGCCAAGGCGGGCGCCAGCTATATATCCCCCTTTGTGGGGAGGCTGGATGATATTGGCAGTTCCGGCATGGATCTGATTGCCGACATTTGTCAGATCTATGATAATTATCCCGATCTCGAAACAGAGGTTTTGGTCGCTTCTGTGCGTTCTCCCGAGCATATTCGCCAAAGTGCATTATTGGGCGCCGATGTTGCAACCCTGCCGCCGGCGGTTTTGCGCAGCCTCATTTCGCATCCGCTCACAGATAAGGGCCTCGATGCCTTTCTCTCGGATTGGGCGAAATCGGGACAAAAAATTCTGCCGTGACACAGGCCTGCGCAATGGAAGCCATTAAGAAGGAGTGGCTCACTGAAATGCGCATGCAACGGCGCTTAAGCCCACATACCTGCACCAATTACCAACGCGACGTCGATCAGTTTTGCACCTTTATGCAAGCGCATTTAGGGGGCGAATTCACCTTGGATCTTTTCGTGAATTTGCATGTTCGTGATGTTCGGGCCTTCCTGGCATCGCGTCGACAGCAGGCGGGCAATCGCTCGCTGGCGCGCAGCCTCTCCGCCTTGCGAACACTCGATCGGTTTATTCGAACCCATTATGGGCAGGGCTGTGAAGCCTTCGCGGCTCTGGCCGCGCCCAAACAAGCGCAACTCCTTCCCCGTCCTGTCGACGCCGATTATATTCGCGATATGGTGGCGCTGTGCCTAGAACAAAAAACCTGGACAGGCACCCGCGATGCCGCCCTGATTATGCTGCTCTATGGATGCGGTTTACGCATTTCTGAGGCTTTATCCCTAACCGCGCATCATATTCACCAAGCGCGGCAGAGCCAAACGCTTCGGGTCATCGGCAAAGGCAATAAAATGCGCGACGTGCCCGTGCTTGCCTCGGTTCAGTCGATGCTGGATGCATATGCGCAGGCCTGCCCTATCTCGCTGATCGGCGAAGAGATTTTTTTTCGGGGCCGACGCGGCGGCCCGTTAGGCGCGCGCATGGCGCAAAAACAAATTGAGGGGCTGCGGCATCAATTGGGCCTTCCTAAAAGCCTGACACCGCATGCCTTACGGCACAGTTTTGCGACCCATTTACTCAGCGGGGGCGGCGACTTGCGCACCATCCAAGAATTATTAGGCCACGCATCCCTCAGCTCGACCCAAATCTACACGCAAGTCGACACGGCGCATTTACGGGACATTTACCAAAAAGCCCATCCGCGCGCGCGTTAGCGCCCTACATATGGATGGCGCGATCCTCAACAGCAAGCGCCGCTTCCTTAACAGCTTCAGTGAGTGTCGGGTGCGCATGGCAGGTTCGGGCAATATCTTCCGCGCTGGCCGAGAACTCCATGGCCACAGCAGCTTCGGCGATCATCTCTCCGGCATGGGGGCCCATAATATGGACACCCAACACCTGATCGGTTTCCCGATCGGCAAGAATTTTCACAAAGCCATCGGTGGTGCGGTTCACCTTGGCCCGCCCATTCGCCATAAACGGAAACTTACCCGCCTTATAGGCAATATTGGCGGCTTTCAGTTCTTCTTCCGTTTTTCCAACCCACGCAACTTCGGGCGAGGTGTAGATCACGCCGGGCACTAGATTATAATCAACATGAGCGGTCTTTCCGGACAATAGTTCCGCAAGAGCAACGCCCTCCTCCTCGGCTTTATGCGCCAGCATCGGGCCAGCAATGACATCACCAATTGCGTAAATGCCAGGGACGTTGGTTTCAAAATGTGCATTGGTTTGAATGCGCCCTTGCGGATCACAGGCAACGCCAACCGTGTCGAGACCAAGACCCTGCGTATAGGGTCGACGACCTGTCGCCACCAGCACACGATCAGCCTTTAAGATGGTATCTTCACCACTATCATCGGAGGTGTTGATGGTCACGTTCACACCGGTTTTTTGAACAACGGCCGACTTCACTTTGTGGCCGAGCCGGAAGGTGATGCCTTGCTTGGCCAGAACGCGTTGAAAGTTTTTGGCGAGATCCGCATCAACCCCAGGGGTGATCCGATCCAAATATTCGATGACCGTCACTTCTGCCCCCAGACGACGCCATACGGATCCCAGTTCAAGACCAATGACACCAGCACCCACCACTAAGAGATGTTTCGGAACTTTGGAAAAACTCAAAGCGCCGGTTGACGAAACAATCCGGTCTTCATCGATCTCAAGGCCGGGTAATGTTGCCACGTCGGACCCGGTCGCAATAATAATATTTTTGCAGGACAGCTTGCGTTTTTGACCATCCAGCAGCTCAACCTCGACCGAGCCCGCGGCCGTAATTTTGGCCGCACCGCGAATTTCCTCGACCTTGTTTTTCTTGAACAGGAACTCGATGCCCTGCGTATTTCCGGAAATGCCGTCTTGCTTGAAGGCCATCATGGCTTTGAGGTCCAGCGAGACAGAGCCAAGCTTAATGCCCATATCCGCCATATGCTCTGTTTCGGCATAGAGCTCCGTCGCATGCAGCAACGCTTTAGACGGAATACATCCGACATTTAAACAGGTGCCGCCAGGGGCTCCCCGTTTGTCGACGCAGGCTACTTTCATTCCTAATTGGGCAGCGCGGATGGCGCAGACATAGCCGCCCGGCCCCGCACCAATGACCACCACATCAAATTGATCATTATCGGCCATGGCGTTCTCCTTTTATATCGGGGGCGCACCGCAATTTCGGGTGACCCCAGCATTGATCGTTGAAAAGACTAAATATCGAGCAAGAGACGTTCAGGCTCTTCTAAGCACTCTTTTACACGCACCAAGAAAGTAACCGCTTCCTTGCCATCGACAATTCGGTGGTCGTAAGAAAGGGCCAAATACATCATCGGACGAATGGCAATCTCGCCCTTGACGACAACTGGACGATCTTGGATTTTATGCATGCCGAGAATGCCCGATTGAGGCGCGTTTAAAATCGGCGTCGACATGAGGGAGCCATAAACCCCGCCATTCGACAGGGTAAAAGTTCCCCCTTGCAAATCCTCAAGCGCCAATTGTCCATCGCGCGCTTTACGACCAAATTCAGCAATGGTCAGTTCGATTTCAGCCAATCCCATTGCCTGCACATCTTTGACAACCGGCACCACTAAGCCTTTATCCGTCCCAACAGCGACACCCATATTCACATAGTTTTTATAGATGATTTCATCGCCAGATATTTCTGCATTTACAGCCGGAATTTCGTGCAGGGCCGACACACAGGCGCGGACAAAAAAGCTCATAAAGCCGAGCCGTGCGCCATGTTTTTTCTCAAACACCTCTTTATAATCCCGACGAATTTGCATCAATGCGGACATGTCCACTTCATTAAACGTGGTCAGCATGGCGGCGGAGTTTTGAGACTCTTTTAATCGCCGTGCAATGGTTTGCCGCAGGCGGGTCATTTTCACCCGCTCTTCGCGCACACCCGCTTCTTGATAGGCCGCCGCCACAGGCGAAACCGGGTTTCGAGCGGCCGCCAAGGCATCCGCCTTGGTGATGCGACCATCCTTACCCGTGCCTTGGATCGAATTGGCATCTAAACCCGCTTCTGCGATCACGCGGCGCGCGGCAGGGCCAGACTTCTCCGCCCCAGCTGACCCGGCAGGAGCTGGCTGTGGCGCCGTGGCTTTTGCTGGAGCCTCAACAGAAGTGGCAGGGGCAGGGGTGGGGGCAGGGGTGGCGGGCGCGGTTGGTTTTGCAGCTGCACCACTTCCCTCCTCGATGGATCCGAGCAAGGCGCCCACTTCAACGGTGGCTCCCTCTTCGCCCTCAGTCGGGCCCATCACGCCAGCGGCCAAAGCCGGAACCTCAACCGTTACCTTATCGGTTTCAAGCTCGCATAGCGGCTCGTCCATCGCCACAGGATCGCCAGGCTTTTTGTACCATTGCGCAACCGTTGCTTCGGTGATGGATTCTCCGAGGGTCGGAACACGAATTTCAGATGCCATTTTATATCTCCAATGGGTCGCTTAAGGCGGCCTTTAAAAAGGCTTCGAGCTCAGCCAAATGGCGGCTCATCAAGCCTGTCGCGGTTGACGCCGAGGCTTTTCGGCCAGCATAGGCTGGACGCGCATGCTTGGCATCAATCGATTTCAGCGCCCGTTCAATATACGGATTTACGAAGAACCAAGCGCCCATATTTTGGGGTTCCTCTTGGCACCAAACAATCTCAGCCTGGGGCATCTCGGCCAATTCGGCTTTGAGCGTTTCCATCGGAAATGGATAGAGTTGCTCTAAGCGTAAAATATAGACGTCATCAATACCCGCCGCCTCACGCGCATCGCATAAATCATAATAGACCTTGCCGGAGCACAAGACGACACGTTTAATTTTTTTCGCGGGCTTGAGCGTGCCTTTGTTCCGAGCATCTTGATCGTCGCGCAAGACGCGATGGAAAGAGGAACCCGCATCCATATCAGCCAAAGTCGACACGCATGATTTGTGGCGCAGCAGAGATTTAGGGGTCATGAGCACTAATGGCTTACGGAAATTGCGCATCATCTGCCGCCGCAGAATATGGAAATAATTAGCCGGCGTGGTGCAATTCGCAACCTGCATATTATCTTCCGCACATAGCTGCAAATAACGCTCAAGACGTGCCGAGCTATGCTCTGGCCCCTGCCCCTCATAGCCATGCGGCAACAGCATCACCAAGCCAGACATGCGGAGCCATTTGTTTTCCCCCGACGAGATGAACTGGTCGATTAATACTTGTGCCCCATTCGCGAAATCACCAAATTGCGCTTCCCACAAGACGAGGGCATTGGGCTCGGAGAGGCTGTATCCATATTCAAAACCCAGCACCGCCGCTTCCGACAGCATGGAATTAATCACCTCAAATTCAGCTTGATCGGGAGACAGGTTTTTAAGTGGTTTGTAGCGGCGCTCGTCTTTTTGGTCGATCAACACCGAGTGACGTTGCGAAAAAGTCCCGCGCTCGCAGTCCTGACCCGACAGGCGAACCGGGTAGCCATCGGCCAATAAAGACGCAAAAGCCAAAGACTCGGCGGTTGCCCAATCGACGCCATTGCCCGTTTCGAACATCTCTTGCTTGGCTTTCATTTGCCGCTCAAGCGCGCGATGCAAATTGAAATCCTCCGGCACAGAGGTCAACCTTTCGCCGAGCTTTTTCAGCATCGCTTGATCGACACCTGTTTCACCTCGAATGAAGGCATCAACTGATTTTTTCTCAAAACCGGCCCAGCGACCATCCAACCAATCGGCTTTATTCGGTTTAAATGACGTCGCGGCATCAAATTCGCCATCCAAATGCTCGCGAATAACTTGCGCATAATTATCGACCTCTTCGCGGGTCATCACGCCTTCTTCAACCAACCGATTGCCGTAGGTTTCGGCAACCCGCGGATGATTCCGGATCCGTTGATACATAATGGGCTGAGTAAAGGCCGGCTCATCCCCTTCATTATGGCCAAAACGACGATAGCAGAACATATCAATGACCACGGGCTTCAAGAATTTCTGACGAAACTCCGTCGCAATTTTAGCGGCATGCACAACCGCTTCCGGGTCATCGCCATTCACATGAAAAATCGGCGCCTCGACCATTTTCGCCACATCCGATGGATAGGGAGATGAGCGCGAGTAACGCGGATAGGTGGTGAAGCCAATTTGATTGTTCACGATAAAATGGATGGATCCGCCCGACTTATGTCCTTTGAGACCGGAAAGCCCAAGGCATTCGGCCACCATTCCTTGCCCGGCAAATGCGGCATCGCCATGCAGCAAGAGAGGGATCACCGTACTGCGATCCGCCATGCCTTCGGCATCACGGGGATATTGATCTTGCTTGGCTCGCGCCTTACCCAACACGACAGGATCGACCGCCTCCAAATGCGACGGGTTGGCAGTGAGCGATAAATGGATCCGATTGCCATCAAATTCGCGCTCTGTGGAGGCACCCAAATGATACTTCACATCGCCCGAGCCTTCGACATCTTCTGGATTGGCCGACCCGCCCCTGAACTCGTGGAACAAAGCCCGGAACGGCTTGGCCATCACATTGGTCAAAACATTTAACCGGCCGCGATGCGGCATGCCAATGACAATTTCTCGCGCGCCCAGATTGCCGCCGCGCTTTATAATTTGCTCTAGGGCCGGCACCAGCGCTTCCCCGCCATCGAGGCCAAACCGCTTTGTGCCCGTATATTTCACATCGAGGAATTTCTCGAGGCCTTCGCTTTCGACTAACTTTTGGAAAATTGCCCGCTTGCCCTCATGCGTGAAAACGATTTCCTTATCGGCCCCTTCCATGCGCTCTTGCAACCAGGATTTTTCCTCGGGATCCGAAATATGCATGAACTCAACCGCAAAGGTGCCGCAATAGGTGCGCCTCAGAATCTCCACCATTTCGCGAACTGTGGCCGTCTCTAAGCCCAACACATAATCGAGAAAAATCGGACGATCCATGTCTTCTTCGGTGAAACCATAGCTAGCCGGATCCAACTCAGGATGTGAGGAAGGTGGCGTGAGGCGTAACGGGTCGAGATCTGCCGCCAAATGGCCGCGGAAACGATAGGCGCGCACCATCATAATGGCCCGAACCGAATCGAGCGTGGCCGCCCGAATGTCATCTTGCGAGGCGGCGGGTTGACGATCCGCTAGTTTTTGCGCGACCGCATCAACCGACCAATTCCCATCAAGTGCTGCCGTCAGCTCGCCATTGGCTACAGGCGGCCAATCGTTGCGCTGCCAGCTGGCCCGCGCAATTTGTCCAATATTTTCTTGGCCTGAGAAAAAGGCCCGCCAATCATCGCTCACATTGCCTGGATTGGCTAAATAACGATCAAGTTGCTGCTCGATATAAGCAGCATTTGAACCGTCGAAAACGCTGTTCATAACTGGATCCGAATCCAAAGATTGCTTTTGGTCCATCAAACACCTTACCGAGAAATGAGTACTATGATATTAGCCATTTAAAACTGATGCTAGCGTTTTGCCAAGCGCGGCGGGCGACGGCGAGACATGTATCCCCGCTGAACGCATGGCCTCAATTTTGTCGTCCGCACCGCCTTTACCACCGGAAATAATGGCGCCAGCATGGCCCATCCGACGGCCGGGAGGGGCGGTCACCCCCGCAATAAACCCAACGATGGGCTTTTTGATCTTCGAGGCTTTGATCATTTCAGCCGCATCTTCCTCCGCTGACCCACCAATTTCGCCGATCATGATGATGGATTCCGTCTGATCATCGGCCAGGAACATTTCCAAGCAATCAATAAAGTTCGTTCCATTAATAGGGTCACCGCCAATGCCGATGCAGGTCGATTGACCCAGCCCCTCGGCCGTCGTTTGCGCAACCGCTTCATAGGTCAATGTTCCCGAGCGCGAGACAATACCGACGGATCCAGGCTGGTGAATATGGCCGGGCATGATGCCAATTTTGCATTGGTTGGGCGTGATGACCCCAGGGCAATTGGGGCCGACCAAGCGCGTTTTGGACCCTTGCAGAGCCCGCTTAACGCGGATCATATCCGTGACAGGTATGCCTTCGGTAATACAGACCGCCAACTCGATGCCGGCGTCAATTGCCTCCAGGATGGCATCCGCAGCAAAGGGCGGCGGCACATAAATCGCGGTTGCGGTTGCACCCGTTGCATGCGCAGCCTCATCAACCGTGTTAAAAATTGGCAAATCGAGATGCGTTTCGCCGCCACGCCCGGGCGTGACCCCGCCCACCATTTTGGTGCCATAGGCAATCGCTTGCTCGGAATGAAATGTGCCTTGAGAGCCCGTGAACCCCTGACAAATGACTTTAGTTTCAGAATTTACAAGAACCGACATTAGCCACGCTCCTTCACAGCCGCGACAATTTTCTGTGCCGCATCATCAAGATCATCTGCGGGAATGATGGTCAAACCCGACTCGCTTAGAATTTTTTGGCCCAATTCAACATTGGTCCCCGCCAACCGCACCACCAAAGGCACAGATAATTGGGTTTCGCGGGCGGCCGCGACCACACCTTCGGCGATCACATCACAGCGCATGATGCCGCCAAAAATATTCACCAAAATGCCTTTCACATTGTCATCCGACAGAATGATTTTGAAGGCTTCCGTCACTTTTTCGCGGGTGGCGCCGCCGCCCACATCCAGGAAGTTGGCCGGTTCGGAACCATAAAGCTTAATAATATCCATGGTCGCCATTGCCAGGCCCGCACCATTGACCATACAGCCGATCTCACCATCGAGCTTGATATAATTCAGGTCATATTCAGAGGCGGCCACCTCGGCAGGGTCTTCCTCATCCAAGTCGCGCAGGTCAACAATATCCGCCTGCCGGTATAAAGAATTGGAGTCGAAATTCATCTTCGCATCCAAACACAGTAAATCGCCCGCGCCGGTCACAACGAGAGGGTTTATTTCCAATAGCGACATATCTTTTTCGATGAACGCACGATACAAATTACCGATCAGCGCCGTCGCTTGCTTCACCTGATCCCCAGAGAGCCCCAGTGCAAAGGCAATCCGACGGCCATGATGGGCCGAAAAGCCGGCAGCCGGGTCAATGCTCAACGTCAGAATTTTCTCAGGGGTCTCAGCCGCCACTTGCTCAATGTCCATCCCGCCTTCGGTCGATGCAATAAACGAAACGCGCGATGTAGCGCGGTCAACCAAAACCGACAAATAGAGCTCGCGCTGAATATCTGAGCCTTCTTCAATGTAAACACGTTTCACCAAGCGGCCCGCCGGGCCCGTTTGATGGGTCACGAGGGTCATGCCCAGCATGCGGTCTGCTTCCGCCCGCACATCATCGAGCGACTTCACAACTTTAACGCCGCCACCCTTACCACGCCCACCTGCATGGATTTGAGCTTTCACCACATAAACCGGCCCGCCCAATTTCTCAGCAGCCGACACCGCCTCATCCGTCGAAAAGGCCACATGGCCCTTTGGAACGGGAACCCCAAAAGATTTAAGAACCTGTTTTGCTTGATACTCGTGAATATTCATTCTGACTTTCACCCTCTTTGACAAACGATAGGCCTAGACATCGACGCGCATCGCCGATCTCGTTATATCTTCAATCGGACCTAATGAAAACAATGAAACGGCTGAAAAGCAACAATATTCAATGTTTTTCATCGACTTGTGGGTCGCCCGCCGCAGCACATTAGACGCGCCTTCGCCGCTGGGCTGACATTAAAAAAGGCATGGAGAGCGGCTCTCCATGCCTTCGATAACGCGACCTAAAATGCGCCTTTTAGCGGAAGCTAGGATCGATTTTCTTACACGCGTCCAGCAGGCCTTCAACCGCCTTGACGGATTTATTGAACATGGCGCGCTCTTTTGTATCCAATTTCACCTCGACAATGCGTTCGACGCCCTTGGCGCCGATCACGACGGGAACACCCACATAAATGTTTTTACGGCTATATTCTCCGCTTAAATGGGCCGCGCAGGGCAGAACCCGCTTTTGGTCTTTCAGATAGCTCTCGGCCATTTCGATCGCAGAAGCGGCGGGGGCGTAGAAGGCGGAGCCTGTTTTTAACAGACCCACGATTTCCGCGCCGCCATCGCGTGTGCGCTGCACAATCTCATCCAAACGTTTTTGGGTTGTCCATTTCATCTTCACAAGGTCTGGCAAAGGGATACCGGCAACAGTTGAATAGCGAACGCTCGGCACCATCGTGTCGCCATGTCCACCCAAAACAAAGGCGGTGACGTCGCGAACCGACACATTAAATTCTTCGGCCAAGAAATAGCGGAAACGAGCCGAATCCAGAACGCCGGCCATGCCGACCACTTTGTTTTTTGGCAAGCCCGAGGCTTTTTGCAAAGCCCAAACCATGGCATCCAGCGGGTTAGTGATACAAATCACAAAGGCATTGGGTGCATATTTTTTGATGCCCTCGCCCACTTGGCGCATCACTTTCAGATTAATACCCAACAGATCGTCGCGGCTCATGCCCGGCTTACGCGGCACGCCCGCCGTCACGATCACTACATCGGCGCCCTTAATGCCCGAGTAAGATTTGGTTCCCGACAAAGCTGCATCGAAGCCACTCACGGGCGAGCTTTGAGCCAGATCCAAGGCCTTCCCTTGCGGAATGCCGTCTACAATATCGAAAATAACAATATCGCCGAGCTCTTTTAGTCCAGCCAAATGGGCCAATGTGCCACCAATTTGGCCCCCACCAATCAATGCAATCTTTTTGCGTGCCATGGTCTTCCCTTTCACGATCGAGATAATAATTGGCGTGATCTAGCGCGTTTAAAGAACCGACGCAAGTCGTGTGATGCGCACTTAACCGAGATCTGGCTCTGTTTCCTCCCCGGACGGACGATGCGGAAGCGCCATATATTCCCGCGATTGCATTTCGTTTAACCGCGATACGGTGCGC
>Ga0181600_10003687_pt1 | contig 11683 bp, 8 predicted proteins | sample 041ome_2_FD_132982 | JGI IMG/M metagenome (GOLD analysis project Ga0181600, IMG submission 132982) | Coastal salt marsh microbial communities from the Groves Creek Marsh, Skidaway Island, Georgia - 041406US metaG (megahit assembly) | ecosystem: Environmental > Aquatic > Marine > Intertidal zone... | reverse complement strand
CGCCGCGTCGCGGCTGAACAGTGCCATCTTAATCGCCAGGGCGGTCAAGGCGGACAGGGCGCTGGACGCCGCGAACGAAGCGATGACGACGACTGAGACGACGTCGACGATGGACGAACCGTCCGACGTCGCCGCCGCCGACCAAACGCGTCAACTCGCCATGGCCGCCGCCGAGGCCGCCGTGCTCCTCGCGGAGTGCGCTTTGCTCGCGGACGACCCCGAGACGTTTTCGACTTTAAAACCACCGAGCGTCACGACCGGTACACAGACGGTTCGCGAAAAAGATGGCCGAAGGTGGATCGGCGCGCGCGTCGTGGCGGCGAGCGCGGCGGCGGCGCGCGCCGAGCGCGCGTACCTTGTCGCCGTCGCGAAAACAAAAAAAGAGCAAAAAGACACGAACGACGAGACATCTCCCGACTCCGACGGTAAACGACTCAAGATTTCTACCCCGATTTCTTCTTCTTCTCGTTCCGAAATTCGTCTGCGTTCGTTGTCGAGCGCGATGGATGATACAATGCGACGTGCCGTTTCGGACCTGGCTCTGGTTTCGAAAAAAGAACGCACCACGCACTGGGACGCGTCGAAACGCGTCGAGGTATCGTCGTTAACGAAGGCTTCGTTTTACGAAGCGTACGTGAAAAAAAACCGCCCCGTCGTGCTCAAAGGCTTACTCGAAAAAGACCAATGGAGTGCGGTTGAGACGTTCTGTGATCTGAAATGGCTCCATACAACGTACGGGGACACGCCCGTGCCCGTGGAGGCGTTGAGCGTGGATCACTGTCACAGTCGCGGCGGGCACAAAACGGGTACGTACGGCGAAAAAAAAGACGGCGAAGGATCCGTCTCCGTCGCGTACGCCACGCTCGGCTCGTTCCTCGAGTCGTACTTCGCCGAGCCGTCTCCGACGGAGCCTTTGACCGATCGCGACGGTCAAAACGAAAACGTGACCGTGGCGTACGTCTCTCAGCACTCGCTGTTACACCAATGTCCAACTCTGCAACACCACTTCGCCGTTCCCGAGTTTTGCCTCGGACGCCTTTCGGCGGCGAACGCGTGGCTGGGCACGGCAAACACGAAAACGCATCTGCACACGGACGACGCCGATAATTTGCTGTGCCAAGTCGCCGGTCATAAGTTGGTTAAACTGTTCCCGCCTTCTGTGACGCCGTACGTGTATCAAGACTCGGTCGATGACAGAAAAACAGGCAATAAATCGGTAAACGCGTTCTCGCCCGTGGATTGCGAAGACGTCGCGGAACAAAAGCGCGTTTTCCCGCTTTTCAAAAAGGCGCGCGATGAGGAGATACAAACGGTAATCGGTCCGGGCGAGACGCTCTTCGTGCCGCGAGGGTGGTGGCACTACGTGCGCGCGCTCGAGCCGAGTTTCTCGGTCAACTTCTGGTTTTAGAGCTGACCGGAACACTTCTTGAGAGGGAACACGTCGGCAGTGGTGGTGCTTTGAGTGTATGAGTGTATTAGATGGGTGATAGTACCGAGCGCACAAGTTTGCATGGCAAACTTTTATGTGCTTTTCAGTGTCGTCTCCTCTACTCCTCCTTTTCCTCGCCCTCAGAAGCGCTCTTCTCGGTGATCATCGCGTTTAGCACGGAGACGTCATCCGCCCCGCTCCCGAGCGCGGTGATCCGAAGCTTCTCGTAGTCCTCGTCCGTCGCGCCGAAGATCTCCTTGAGCTTCTGCTGCGCCTCCGCGCCCTTTTCGCGCGGCACAAACTCCTCCAAGTCGGCGAGGTACATCACTTTGGCGAACATTCCGCACCCGTCGCGTTTCCGCGCCGCGCCGCTCGCGCCCATCTCCGACACGTCACGCATCAAGATGCCGTACTTCTTCACGATCCGCTCGCCCGTCTCGATCAGGACCTGTTTAACCGTCTCGCCGTCCAGTTCGCACGCCGTCTTCAACGCTAAGACGTCCGCGACGAAGTCGTTCGTGAACGGTTCCTCGTTGAGCTTGTATCGCGCGTACTTGCGAAAAATCTCCTCCGGCTTAAACCCGGTTTTGCCCTGTAACCCTCTGATGTGTCCTCGGTTGAGCGAATCGCGGTTCTCGGGGAAGAAATCCCGCAATCGTTCCACCACCACCACGTTCTTGTTCACCTGGCGCTTGCGCTTGGACTTGTTGCTGTTGTACCGCATGTACACGTTGTACGCGGAGAGCGCGAAGGAACCGGCGAGGACGGAAAATCCGAGGACGCCCAAGTTGCGAATCGCGGGGTTCGCGACGGCGTCCTGGACGTACCCCACCGCGGTGCCGAACGCGGAGGTCTCCTCCTCCTCCACCACTAAACTCTTGCTTTTCTTCTTCTTTCCGGACTTCTTGGAAGACGCGGAGCCGGTGGATTTGGGAGGCATCAGCTCTGAAGCGTCGCCGGTCTCTTCGTCCTCCTCCTCCTCATCCTCCTCGCCATCCGCCGCGGAGGCGGAGCCGATCTCGGTCTCCTCGTCATCATCAACATCCTCGTCGTCGTCCCACCCGGTCTCTTCGTCGTCCTCGTCGTCCTCGTCGTCCTCGTACACGGGCTCCGGCGCCGACTTCTTGCCCTTCTTGGCGGAGGCGGCGACGAGCGCGCCGCGGGGCGAGCGGAGCGCCAGCCCGCGGGGCGAGGAGGTGCCGAGCCCGGCGACACGAACGGCGCGGGTCGCACGCATCGCGCATCGCGGGACCGCGCCGGCGACCGCCGCGGCGGATCCGGAAGCGCGCGCTCTGCCCGCGACGCGCGCGGAGGCGCGGAGGGGGGAGACCGTGGTCATGGCGAAGACCATCTGCCGAACGGGGGGCGCGCGAGGGCGTCCGCGCGTGTCCGAGTGGCGTGGATTGCCGCGACGATCGCCGGCGGCGTGCAGATGTCTTCACGAAGATAGGAAGATCTGGGGAGGGAAAAAGTGCCAAAATTAAAGGAAAGGAATCGAGGGTCTGTGACTCGAGGCTCGGCTTCGATATCACGATACCATATGAGGTGCTTTAGACGTGAAGATGGCCATCTTGAAAACCCCGTGTAAATTCGCGGCATTCCGCCCGGCGCCGAACGGCGCGAAACGGCAGTCTCTTCCCGCTTTCGCCATGTCGTTCATGGACGCGCGCGAGCACGGGAGCAAGGTGGGCAGCGCCGGCGTGGCGTCCGCGCAGAACTCCGCGATCGACCGGCGCGAGCGTCTGCGGCGCCTGGCGCTGGAGACGATCGATTTGGCGAAAGATCCGTACTTCATGCGCAACCACGTCGGGTCGTACGAGTGCAAGCTGTGTTTGACCGTGCACGGCAACGAGGGGAACTACTTAGCGCACACGCAGGGCAAGAGACACCAGCAGAACCTCGCGAGGCGAGCGACGAGGGACGCGAGGGATAACCCGAGCGGCCCTGCGTTGAATCTCTTAAACACCAGACGCACGATCCAACCGAGAAAAAATGTCGCGAAGATCGGTCGGCCCGGGTACCGCGTGACGAAACAGTTTTGCCGCGTAAGCGACCGGCGGAGCCTTTTGTTTCAGGTGGATTACCCGGAGATCGAGGATAACTTACGACCGAGGCACCGGTTCATGAGCGCGTACGAACAGAAAGTCGAGCCGTGGGATAAGGCGTACCAGTATTTGTTGATCGCCGCCGAGCCGTACGAGACGGTGGCGTTTAAGATCCCAAACGCCGAGGTGGAGAAGCGCGACGCGAACGATTTCGTCGCGCACTGGGAACCGGACAAAAAAACCTTCACCCTTCAGCTCTACTTCAGAAAGAACGCGTTCAACAAGGCGTTCGACAAAGCAGGCGGCGCTTTGTCGATCAAAGGAAACACAAACAACATGTTCGGCGCGGGGTACGGCGCGCCGCCGCCGCCGGGCGCGTTGCCCGTCGGATTCGCGCCGAGCGCCGTGCCGCCGCCGCCGCCGCCGCCGCGGTACTAAAAGTTTAGTACGTAGTCGCGTGTGAATACAAGCAAAGTTAATATAGACTCCTGTAGTCTACGACGTGATGATGAGACAACGAACGAGCGGAAAAACGAGTCCGACGACCCCGCGAGGCGGACATCATCGTGGTTTTCAGCGTCTAAGCGAAGTCGTCACGGCGCTTCCGTCCACGATCGCTCCACCACCTCCTGCACTTTCTTGTTGTACTCGCGCTTGCACTCGGAGAACAGCCTGGCGGCTTCCGAGTTCGCGGGCGAGTTCGGGTTCGGGTCGCATAAAAGCGACTGGATGGAGGTTAACACCGCGGAGACGTCGTAAATCGGGCTCCACTGGTTCTGAAGAATGTCTAAACAAATAGCGCCGTCCGCGTAGATGTTAGGGTGGAACATCTTGCTCTCGAACTTCACCACCGGCGCTTTGTTCGGGTAGTCCTCCGAAAACGTCAGGTTCAACTTAAACGTCCCACCCTCCCAGGGCGTGTCCTCGGGGCCGAAAATAACGGCGTGCCACATCATGATGTTCGCCTCGGTGGGCGTCCCGCTGATGCCCGCCGGCGGGTCTTTCTGGAGCCGCTTGAAATCGCGCATCAACCGCTTGCGCGCGGGAGTGCTCATCGTCGATCGACGCTATGAAGCGCGTTCGAGGAGGGGTTTCGAAGGTGGACGCCGCGCTCGCGTAAGAGCCGCGCTCGCCTGCGGGCTCCGCTCCGCGCCGGCGCGGAAAGAGGAAAGAGGACGCGCGCGCGCGAAGACGACGCCGAGTAGGGTGCCCGAGTCGAGCGCGCCTCGAGAAACAGGCACCGGGAACGGGGATGCGCGCGCGTTGCTGCGAGCCGTCGCGCGGGGTCGATGCGAGACGCGGGGGTTGCCGGCGAGCGCGTTGACAATCGAGGGTTGCGCCGGCGTGCGGCGGACGCGCGCGGAACTGCGCGCGGGCCAGATCCCGCGGCGAGGATACGCCAAAAGGGTTTCTGTGTCGACGCGCGAGTCGTGGTAACAACTCAGACGAGTCGCACGAAACACAGACGCGTCTCGATTGCGCGACGAGACGACGATTCAGAAGGGCTGGGAACGTTTTTGTCACAACTGCGCGTCACGTGAACCACATGTCCCACACGGACGGTTCCCTCGCCGTTTGCGCCGTTCGCGTCGCGGGTTCGATTCCGCGCGGCTCGCTTTTTTGCGACACGCCGCCTATGCTCGTTTCTTTCGGGACCACCACCTTCGCGCTCGTCGTCGGCGTCAGCGCCGTCGGCGGAAACGACGGCGAAACGACGTCGCTCCTCGGTTGCGCCTCGCGTTCCTCTCTCGCGCTCTTTTTCTTTGTCGACGAAACGTCAATCACCGCGCCCTCGACGACGGCGCACTCCGTGAACGACGGGAAGAAAATCACGCGCTCGGCTTCGTGCACGAGCTCCTCCGCCTGCGCCGCCAGCTTCGCGGCGGCGGCTTCGTGAAGCGCCACGAGCTCGGCGACGTTCGCCCCGCGAAGAGGGTTCAGACGCGAACGCGCGTGCGCGGCGGCTTCGACGGTTTGCATCGCCAACGCGGACAACGCCGAGCCAGAGCCATTGACGCCATTTTTGTGCGCATCCTCTTTTTCTTTTCGTGATGCATGTTTCGTGCCGTAGTAGGCGTTTCGCGTCGCCCGCGCGGCAGCCATCATCGCCGCCGCTTTGTTCGAGTCGGAGAGGGCCGACGCGCAAGCCGTCGTTTTTTTTTCGCGCGGCGCGCTCAAACGCGGCGCGGCGTACGCGGCGTCGCCGACTGTGACCGCGTTTGAGAATCTCGACGTGCTTTCCGTGAAAGCTCCGTTTCGCGTAACACCAGAGCTGTACTTGGTCGCTTCGACGCTGAGTCCGATCCTGGCCATGCGCGCGTACGAACCGAGCGCGTCGCGCGACCGCTCGTGTTCGTCCCTCGCTTCGGCGCGAACCTCCGCCTCGACAATCGGACGCAGAGACTTGCGCAGCTCCTTGAGCACCTCCTTCCGAAGCTCTCTGCGAAGCTCGTCGCGAATCTCCTCGCGCAGAGATTCCGTTAATGACGCCCGGTGAGGAGGCTCAAGGAGAAGAGGCTCGCGACGCTCCGCGTCCGCCTTCGTCGCCGTCGTCGCGTCGGCGGATGGATTCAAAGCGCGGGTCTTCGCGTCCTTCTCACATTCGACGACGACGCGTCGCATCTTCCTCCGCGCCGCCGCCGCCTCGGCGCGCGCGGTGGCCGCCTTGGCCGAGAAGCGCCACTGCGCCGCGACGCGCTCGCGGGTCGCCGCGCCGAGCGCCTCGGTCAAAATCTCGACCGTCTCATTCGTTTCGGCCAACTCGCGAGTCAACGCCTGGGCGCGCGACAACGCGCCTCGCAGCTCCTCCTTGCGCGATCTCTTGTCCTCGTCGAATTCCCGCGCCTGGTCCCGGAGCATCTCCGTGAGCGTCGCCGTCTTGGCCGCCGTCTCCGCGCGCGCCTTCTGCGCCTCCAGCGCGAGGCGCCACCGCCCGAGCGACATCGACGCGCGCGCCGCCGCCGCAGCAGCCTTCTCGTGTCGGATCGCCTCCGCGAGTTCGCGTTCGAGCGCCGAGACGGAAGCCTCGCTCGACTTTTTTTTTTCGCTCTTCGTCTCGTCGCCGAAAAACGAAAACGACTCGCCAGTCTCCGCCAACGGCTCGGGCTCCGTCGCGGCTTTGCGCTTTCCGCGAGAGAAGTCAGAGGGAACCGCGGAAACGAACGCGGGCGAATCGGGTTGGTCCGTCTCGTTCGCCGGCGGACGCGAACACACCCGAAGCTTCGGAAGCGGAAACGCCGGGGGGTTCTCATCCGCGGCGGAGGCGGCGCGCGCCGCCGCGCGGCGGTAATCGAAACCGCCATCCTTCGTCGCGTTCGAAACGTGCGCGTCGTCGACCGCGCCTCCTCTCGGATCCACGTTCTCCGAATCTCCGCGATCGTCGTCGCTCCGACGACGCAGCAGCGTCTTGAGGTTCGTCGCCGGTTTGTTTTTCCGAGGCGGGAACGGGTTCGCGAGCGCGCCGGAAGATTCCGCCGAAAGATTCCGCGGCGCGACGACGGAATCGTGTTTCGCCAACGAGTCGGCGCGGCGCAGCGGCGACCGCAGCTGCGCCAGCGGCGCGTTCGGCGCGCGCATCAGGTCTCGAAGCGTGAACCTCGAGTGCAGAGAGGTCGCGCGTCGTAACTGCGAGGGACTCTTGGAAGTCGCGACGAGCACGTTTTCGTTTTCGTCGTTTTCTTTCCCAGTCGCCGCCGCGTCGCCGCGGAGGTGCGCGGCGCGCGCGGCGGCGAGCGCGTGCCTCCGCGTCTGCTGGAGGACGTGCGCGCCCATGGCGGCGAGGGCGTGTCGGCGAGGCGAACGCACGCGTGCGCGCGCGCCCTGGACCGACGATGGGCCTCGGACGCGCCCGCCTCCGGAGGTGTCGATCGAACGACTTGGACGAGTCGCGGAAACGCTCGACGCGCGTCTCGAACGAGGCGTTGGCGATGTCGATCTCCAAGATCGCCGACGGCCACCCGAGGTCGGCTGGTTCGCCCCGGCGAGGTCCGCGGGCTCGCGGGAGCGTGTCGCTCCGCGCCGGTCGCGCCGGACGCGTGGACGCGACGCGCGCGTGCTTCAGAGGCGCGGCGCGAAGTGCGTCACCCCCGCGGCGCGGAACAAAAAGTGTCGTCGTTGTTGGTACCCCCGAAACGAAACGCCGAGAAGACGACTTTCAACGATCGCTCGTCTGCTCGTTCGCGGGAAAAAACTTGCAAGATGCGTGACATCGACGTCCTCTTCATCCCAGACGGCACTCCTCGATGCGCCTGGCGGTGAGGCTCAAGGCTCTCCCCCAGGTCGTCTCGAGCGCGTCCTTCGCGTCCACCTCGATCCGCGAGCGTTTCAGCACGCCTCGCCCCGTCGCGAGCGCGTCCCGAAGCCTCCACCGATCGGCGCGCCTCGCCGTTCGTCCATCGGGCGACACGCGTCCGCGCGCTCGGCCGCCCCGGGGAGGCGTCGCGCGCGCGCCCTCGTCGAGTCGCGAAGTACCGCGCGCCACGCCGACGGCCGCGACGAAGGAGAACGCGCGTACCTCGCGCGCCTCGACGTCGCCCGACATCGAGGACCTCTTCGCGAAACACCCGGGTGTGCGGTCCGTCATCGAGCGCGCGCCCGAGATGTCAAACCGTCTGCTGCAGTGGTACGACGAAAAACACCGCGCGCTGCCGTGGCGCCGAAACGCGTTTTCAAAGCACTGCGAGCCTACGGATGTTGTTTTGCGGAAACAAGACAAAGACAAAGACGATACTAAGACTAAAACCAAACACGAAGAAGCTATGGCGTATTGGCAACTAGACGTTTGCGACAAAAGAGGAGCCGCGCGAAACGTCCCGTTAGACCAATACGCGTACGGCGTGTGGGTTTCGGAGATCATGTCGCAGCAAACTCAAATCGAGCGCGTCTCTGTCTACTGGCAAAAATGGATGGCGAAGTGGCCCACCGTTTCGGCGCTCGCCGACGCGACGCAGGAGGAGGTGAACGAGATGTGGGCGGGGCTGGGGTACTACAGACGCGCGCGCTTCCTGCTGGAGGGCGCGAAGCACGTCGCGGCGAAAGCGAAGGACGATGACTCCGCGAAAGAAGAGACGAAAGAAGGAAAAGACGTAGACGACGAGACGAATTTCCCGCGCAACGCGAAGGCTCTGTCGGCCGTTCCCGGCGTCGGGCCGTACACCGCCGCCGCCGTCGCGTCCATCGCGTTCAACGAAAGCGTCGCCGCGGTGGACGGGAACGTCATACGCGTCGCGACGAGGCTCTCTTGCGCGCGCGGCGGAGGCGACGCCGCGAAGAGCGGAACGAGCGCCGCCTCGGCGGTGCGCGCCGTCGCCGACGCGTTGCTCGCGCACTCGGATTATAGACCAGGCGATTTCAACCAGGCCATGATGGAGCTCGGCGCGACGGTGTGCGCGCCGCGGAACCCCAAGTGCTCGGAGTGCCCCGTCGCGGAGCACTGCCAGGGCCTCGCCGCGCAGAAAGCTAGCGTTCTGGACGGCGAAGGTTCCGTCGCGTTTTCCGTGACGGACTTACCCGAGAAAGAGAAGAAGGCGCCCAAGCGCGAGGAGACGGTTGCCGTGCGGTTCGTGGAGGCGCGGGTAAGCGCTGAGCCCGTCGACGGCCTCGAGACGACCGAGGAGATCGGGTACTTGCTGACGAAGCGCAAAGAAGGGGGCTTGCTCGGCGGTCTGTGGGAGTTCCCGTCCGTCGCGGCGCCGAAAGAAGACGATTTCGAATCGGACGAGCGCGGAGCTTCTCCGCTTCTCGACACGACCGCCACTTCCCTGGTGCATTCTCTGCGGGCGTTCGATAATTTGCCTTTCGAGAACGCGACCGTCGACATGACTGAGCCGGACACGTATGTGGGCTCAGTCACGCACGTTTTTTCGCACGTTCGGCAGACCATGCGCGTGACGAAGGCGACGGTTTTCGTATCGCTGCCTCCGAAATCGGACCCGAACGAATTCTTCAAACGCGCGGGGAGGTCCGAAGCCTCTCCCGACGGCGCCGCCGGGACGGAGTGGCGCTGGGTACGCGCGAGTGACGTGAGCGACGCTGGTCTTTCCAGCGGGGTGGTCAAGGTGCACGCGCTGGTCACGAAAGAGCCTGCGAAGAAAGCGAAAGAAAAGAAGGAGAAACTCTCTAGCGAAAAAACGACCGACCGTAAAGTCGTTAAAGTCGCCGCGAGGGACACCGCGATCGGGAAGATGTTCGCCAAAAAACGCAAGACGACCGAACCGTGATGGATGTTTTGACCGTGAAGAACGTAGACTAAGGCTTACTTAAGGCTTACTTTAGTTAGACTAAGGCTTACTTTACATGCGCGTGTTTGTACAACGCCGCGCGAGCGCCTCTCGAGGCGCGCGCGCGACACCCTCCCGAATACATCGATGCTCTCTTGCGCTTTTTCACAAAAAAAAAAGAAGGGTCACAACTGCTCGTCGTACCGGCGAAGCGCGTTTTCCGTCGCCTCCTGAATGGCGCGCGTGAAGCGTTCGAGCTCGGTCTGCGCCTCGTCTATTCGCGCCTGGACCGCCTTCGCCTCCGCGAACCGCTCGAGCGTGAGCTTCGCCTCTAGGTCCCTGCGCAGGTCGAAGAGCCTCTGCTCGACCCGGAACCGCTCGCCGCGGAACCGCGTGACCTCGTCGGAGACGTAGTCGCCCACGCTCACCCTCGAGCGCTGCAGCCGGAGCTGCTTGAGCGTCCTCGCGCGACGTTTCAAAGAATCGTGGAACTTCACCGCTTCCTCCGAGGAGGCGCGCTCCTCGGAGCCGTCGCCTTTCGAGCGCGCGGACGCGCGCGCGTGGGTGGGCGCGCGGCGACGCGAAAGCCTCGCCCGCGGCGTGAGAGCCGCGACGGGCGCGCGAGCCAGCATGGGGACGCGCCCCGAAAAGTGCTGAGGTAGGCACACTTCCCGACTTTTCGCGCGAAAAGACGGCGACGTTGGCGACGCGTCATCGAGATTTTTTCACGCGACATCACCATATGGTCACCGCCTTGAACGCCAAAACCCTGGACGGGGGCGCCTCGCCACTCTCGTCCGCGCCGGCCGACGATCCGGGCCGTCCCGACGTCCCCCGCCGCTCCGCCGCACGCAATGGCTTCCGCGCTCCACGCCTCGGCCGTGTGCCTCGCCTCCGCCCCGAACGCGCTTCGCCGCCGCGCCGCGACGCGCTCGACGTCGCGTTCGGTGGCTCGCCGCGCCCGCGTCTGTCGCGCGGAGGCCATCGCCGATCCCGCGACCGGCGTCGACGCCGAGACCGTGTGGAAGGACGAGAGCGAGTGCATTTTGGGGACGTACGGCCGCGGCCCCACGCCCGTGTTCACGCACGGCAAGGGCTGTGTCATCTGGGACACGGAAGGGCGCGAGTACCTGGACTTCACCGCGGGCATCGCCGTGAACTGCCTCGGGCACTCCGACCCGGACTGGGTCGCCGCCGTGACCGAGCAGGCGGGCAAGCTTTGCCACGTCTCCAACCTGTACCACACCGAGCCCGGCGCGAGCCTCGCGCGCAAGCTCACGAACGACTGCTTCGCCGACCGCGTCTTCTACTGCAACTCGGGCGCGGAGGCGAACGAGGGCGCTATCAAATTCGCGCGTAAGCTCCAAAAGACCAAAGCCGAGGCGAACGGCGAAACGAAATGGGCCACCGGCACGGTTTCCTTCTCCAACTGTTTCCACGGCCGAACGCTCGGCGCGTTGAACTTGACGTGGAAGGAAGCGTACCGTACGCCCTTCGAGCCGTTATCGCCGGGACACACCTTCGCGACGTACGGCGACTTGGAGAGCGCTAAGGCCGCGATCGTTAAAGGGAAAACCGCCGCGGTTTTCGTCGAGCCCGTGCAAGGCGAAGGCGGCGTGTTTCCCGCGGATGAGACGTTTTTAAAAGGATTGCGCGAGTTGTGCGACGAAACAGGCGCCGTGCTCGTTTTCGACGAAGTGCAGTGCGGTTTAGGCCGAACGGGGTACCTGTGGGGTCACCAGTCCGTGGACGTCGAGCCGGATATCATGACGGTAGCGAAGCCGCTCGCGGGCGGATTGCCCATCGGCGCCGTACTGATGACGGAAACCGTCGCGAACGCGATGAGCCCGGGCGACCACGGGTCGACGTTCGCGGGCGGGCCGCTCGTGTGCCACGCCGCGAACGCGGTGTACGACAAGGTGAACACGCCTGTGTTCATGGCCAACGTCGTGGCACGGGGGGAGCAGTTACGAAGCGGGTTGCGGGAGGCT
>Ga0181600_10003682_pt1 | contig 11685 bp, 7 predicted proteins | sample 041ome_2_FD_132982 | JGI IMG/M metagenome (GOLD analysis project Ga0181600, IMG submission 132982) | Coastal salt marsh microbial communities from the Groves Creek Marsh, Skidaway Island, Georgia - 041406US metaG (megahit assembly) | ecosystem: Environmental > Aquatic > Marine > Intertidal zone... | reverse complement strand
TCGTTGTTTTGCCACGTCAAGGATGGCGATGCGGCGCGGCTGGAGGAGGCGTCGAACGCGAGCGCGAGCGCGTCCTCCACGGCGTTGGCTCGCGTCGACGTCGACTGATTGATTTGTAAAATATAATAAATACATTGCCGCTACTGTAGACGTGTGCTTTTCTATCCATGCGCGCGAGGATCGGTGCTTGGGGGCACGATTCCTCCGCGCGGGTCGCTCACCGACGACGCCCCAGCGACGATATCCGGCGCTTGCACCGTCGTCGCCAAACCATACTTTTTCGCATACGGCAGCGTCTTTTCGCCGCGCTCAAGCGCCGCGACGTTCGCCTCGAGCACTTCTTTGGGAAACTTGCCCACAATAAATCCTTCACTGACGCCGTCTTTATCTAAAAATTCCAAGTGCGGTATCCCGTCCACGCCGTACGCGTCCAACTCGCCTCCCCACTTGGTGTTATCGATGTTCAACATGACGAAATTCACCCCGTTCGCGTGCGCAGTCTCCACCGCGTACACCGTCGGTGCGCTCTCTTTGCACACTTCGCACCAATCGGCGTAGAACTCCAGCACGGTGGGCTTTCCACTCGAAAGCGCGGCGTCGAGCGTCGTCGAACGCTTTTCGAGCTGGGACAAATTCGCGCCCGCGATCGCATCTCCACCCCCGACGCCGCTCGTCGTCGACACCCCGAACGCAAACACGCCCGTCGCGAACGCCGCGAGCGCTATAGTTTTCCCGCGCGCGCGCTCGTCGTCGATCGATGGGAAATCCGGCGTCGAATTCGAACTCGATGACGACGACGATGGATCCCGCGCACCGTCATCCGTCTCATCGTCCCCCGTCGTCGCGCGACGCACCGCGCGCGCGAATCGCGCGTCGCGCGCACCGCGCACCGATGACCACGAACTTTTCGTCCAACGCGTCGTCGGCGCGAACCGCGCGACGCCCGTCGCTGGAGCAGCGAACATGGCGCGTCGAGCTCTGTCGAAGCCATCCACGCCGAGCTCCGCGCCTCAGTCGCGCCGACGACGCGCGCGTCTCGCGCGGACGACGCGCGCGTCTCGCGCGGACGCTGTGCGTGCGGATGTCTCGCGTCGTCCGCGCCGGTCGCCGCCGCGAACGCGCGCGTCGTCGGCCGACGGCGCCGCGAATGCGCTTAAAATATCCAAGTGTCCAGTCAGCGCTGTCATGTCGGCGCCCTCATTCGACGACGCCGTCGAAGTGTGCGTCGAGCGGACGCGCGAACGGGCGCGTGGACGAGCGCGCGCGCGACGAGCTCGACGCGTCGCTTGGCTTCGCAACGCATCGCCACGGTTCGCGGCGCGACGCGGCGCGTGGACGACGCGGCGACGGTTGGACCGAGGCGTGCATTTGTGCCCGAGGACGTGGCGATGACGACGTCGTCGACGCCGCAGCACGCGATTGGGCTCGTAGCGGCGTCGACGTCGGCGACGTCGTGGAGGCAGCACCGCGCGCGGCGACAGGGGGCCTGGTGGGTCGTGCGCTTGTGCGAGCGGACGCTTCGCGCGAGCGCCAAGGCGGCGTTGGTCGTGACGGGCACGACGTGTGGGGCCGTCGTGGGCGCGGTGGCGGGCTATGCCAGCGCGCGGGGGGTTGTTCGTGGTGCGTTGACCGGCGCTGTGGCCGGGGCGACGGTGTTGCTGGAGACTTTGGGGGTGGAGCTGCCTGAGAACGCGCCAGAGAGCGCGGCGGAAAGCGGTTCGTACTCGTACGCGGTGTTTACCGATCGAGATGGTGAACGACGGGTGCTGCACTTGTCGTTTTCGCACACGATGAACGTTAGTCAGGTTTTACGCATGATTACAGCGCGTGAGATGACGTTTGAGGCGTTGACGGGGAGCGGCGGGGACGTGCCCACCTCGGGCGCGCCTCGAGCGAGCGAGGACGTCATCGCGTGTTTACCGCGCACGACGGTTAGAAAGACGTGTGACGGTTCATGCGCGGTGTGTTTAGAGTCATACGTCGAAGGAGACGTCGTGAAGACTGTCCCGCGATGCAAGCACGCGTTTCACGCGAGTTGTTTAGACGCGTGGTTATCGCGTCGAGGACAGTGCCCGCTTTGTCGCGTCGCCGTGGCGTGAACACGCGAGAGCGAAACGAAATGATGTGTAAAACAATCGTGTGACTTTACTAGTGATGCTGCTACTGCGAATGTAATACAAGAAATCTACTACAGTACTGTACTAAAAGAAAAAAGTTTACCGCGCGCGCGGTTTGTTCAATTCAAGCGACAATTTGCGACTATACAACGTCAACGATAGAAATCCCAACGAAATCACCATAAATGGCCACACCGTTCGTCCCGGTGTGCTAGGTTTCATGCTGACCATCATCGCCACGAGTGCACCACCGAGTAAAGGTGCTATGGCTCGACCAGCATTTGAAAATGTCCCGCTAAATCCATTCACAGCGCCAAGAGCGCGGCGAGGCGACGCGTTGTTCAGAATCAACGAGCTCCCACCCATGATAATCGGACCGGACATCCCGCGGGCGAACCCCAAGACAATGACAACGGCCCATGCCAAAGATTTCGATCGCTTTGCCAACTCGTGCGCGATTGGGTGAAGCGGAAAGACCACCGCGTTAATCGCCAATGCAAACGGCAACAGCGTCACGATGCCAAAACGTCGCACGAGCTTCGTAAACAAAAAAATTTGAAAGAATAAAATGGTGATTCCCATGACGGTACCAAATAACCCGATATCCACAGATGTCCATCCCAGTCCACCGCTCTGAATAGACGTCGCCATCCACAGCGGTGTCGTTTCCGCGCCAGTCAAAACGACAAATGTACATCCGACTTGACTCGCGATGGCTGTCTTCACGTTGACGTCTCGAAACCATGGCACGTCTTGGTTTTCTACTATCTTTTGATTTTCTACGCATTTATTAGCGCCATCCTTGGCGCCAGAACCAGCACTATCGTCGTCGTTCACCGAAAGTAACTCGAGCTCGACGACGACGTCTTCATCCGCGTCGTCCACATCCAACCAACCCCTCCAAAACGCCACCAACGCGGGCAGCGCCAACGCCAATATCCAAACATTTGACAAAAAGAACGGATACCTCGCCAGAAACTTCGGACACGACGCCGCGTCGCGTTCAAACCTCGCCCACGACGTGCACGGTTCGGCTAAAAGCGCGGATAACGCTGGCGCAAACGCTGACGCCGTCCCGTACGCCACCCCAGTCGTGGCGAACGCTCTCGCCGCATTCGTACCGTCACTCACTAACGCCAACGCAGGTTTTTGCATCACAACCATGCCATCGACGCACCCTTGCACCGCCCGCAGCGCGCACGCCGCGCCAAACGACGCGCTAAAGCCAAACGCCACGGTCGCCGCCGCGTGCGCCGCGCCGCTCACCGCGATGATGCGCGCGAACCCGAACCTATCGCCCATCGCCCCCCATGCGAACGCCGACACCGCGCTCGCCGCGGGCTTTATGCTCGTCAGCACGCCCGCGCGCAGCGCCAGCGCGTGTTCGCTCAGCTCGCGGTCGAAATGCCTCGCCATAAAGTACGCGATGGAGAACAGCGCCGTCGTCGCCGCGGTGCTCGCGACCGAGAATAACTGTATGGCGCCCACGGTGCGCCACGCCAGCGGCGTCTCGTCCGCGGGTTGCGCGAATAATCGTCGCATTCTCAGCGGCGTGGCGAGATGTGACGACTCCAGAGTGCGCAGCGATTCAGGTTGTCACAATCGCGCGCGCTGGCGCGACGACGACGACGACGACGACGCGAATGTTGGCATCGATGACGTCTGCGACGATGTCACCATCGTGCGCGACGATGCGGGCGATGCACGCGAGTGAGCTCGCGCCGCGAAGGGTGACACCATCGACGTCGATGGCGCGGCTGAGAATTGTGACAACAGCGAGCGCTGCGAGCAGTAGTGACGCGCGCGATGGGACGACGGCGGAGGATGTGGGGCGAACGCGAGCTATACGCGCGCTCGTGCCGTCGTTTTTAGCCATCAGGCGCGGGTCGAGGTTTGCGCACCAGGAGTTTGTTGCGCGCGCGGCGGAGGCGTATCGTTTGGGCGCGACGGTGCAAGATGCGCGGATAGAAGCGGCGATGATGGGGTTATCGAGCGTAATTAGATTAGGTATGAGCGAACAAGATGCGTTTGCGAGCTCAGTGGCGATGGTGCACTTGACGATGCGGTTTATGGGTGAAAAGGGTGGTCGCGCAGGCGCGAGCGACGAAACCGCAAACGAAGATGCGGGGAACGACGTTAACGTCAATGCGTTGATGGAAGAGGCTGACCCGGAGGCAAGAGGGATGTTGAAATATATTGAAGCCACGCATAAGAGCGCCGATGCGGGGTACACTTTGAAGAGAATGGAGCTGGAGAGACGTTTTGCTGGGGCGGGATCGTCCCGTAGCCCATCGCCTGGCGAGGCGTTGATGCGTTCAAATTGCAAGCTCACGTTACTCACGCGAGAAATGCTCGAGCTTGAACGTGGGGTGATGAGCGCTAGGTTAGCGCTTACTGCGGCGGAAGAAGATTCAGAGTCCATCTCGGCGAGCATGGACGATGTAGAGAGCGAGTCTCAGGCTCAAGTCGCGCTCGCGTGGTGCCGCCGCGAACGCACCCCAGCGCGCGAGCTCGCGGCAGAAATGCTCGTAGGCTTCTTTTCCGTGCTCACAGGGCACCCATTAGGATACAAGTCATTCGTTGCCGCCGCACGCGCTGCGTTTGAGAACGGCGTTTCAGCGGATGAAATAACGAGCGCGGTGGAAGCTCCGGAATTTGACGTCGAAGGCACGCGTCGCGGGATGTTTGGTCGCTCCGCCGACGCCCCGAAACTCTTCGCCGGCTTCGTCACCACCGCTTACATCGCACTCGAGGCTGAAGGGTTGGCGCTTCCACCCTCGGCGAATGGGGATGAAGAGTTATTCGCGTACGCGGATTACCCGTGCGCGCCAGATGACGTCGAATGTAAAACGCCGATGACGGATGACCAAAAACGTCGGTCAGCCAAAGGTTTACGCCAAGCCATCGACGCGTGGCTCGCGATGGATCGCGATGCGCTCGCCGATGAAGTCTCATTATCTCTCTCCGAAGACGAAGGCGACGAAGACGACGAAGGCATGGCGAAACCTGTCGCCAAGTCGCCGTCGGCCAAAGACGCTGCCAAAGACGACTCATTCGTCGTCATTCGCGACGACGACTTTGCTGCGTCTTCAATCACCCTCGCCGCGTTACAGCATCAACGTAATATTGTCTCTTTCGCCATGGATAGCCTCGCCACACAGGCGCACTAGTTCCCATTATTACTTAAACACCAACAACAAACCGACGACGTCTTCAACACCCAGTCCACGCGCGTCGACACACGTCGACGCGCGCGCCTCACCGCCGCTCGTCGAGCACGCACGCAGGGCGTCAAACAACAATGCCGCCGCGCTCGCGCGGCGCTGTCATCGCCGCAGCCGTCGCCATGAGCGTCATGCGCGTCGTCAGCGCCGCGCCGATCGCCGCTCAAATCATCAACCCCGCGACGACGCCCCTGCGCGCCAACTTCCTCGCCGAAGGCGCCGCGCGCACGTACGATGTCATCACGTACGAAGGTCCATCCTACGATGGATGTTGCCCGCTCCCCGAGAACGGCGGCGGCGGCGGCGGCGACGCGGGCGGGGAGATCCTGGGGTGTTGCGCCACAGGTGGGTGTTGCCCGAGCTCGGAAACCACCGATGCGTACGGCGTCTACCTCGCCTGCTGCACCGCGCAGCGAGGAACGATGGATGAGAATCGTGCGCGGTCGCGTGTGTCGTACACTGGGCCGTCGTACGATGGGTGCTGTCCGAATGGTGATGGGTTGAATATGGGCTGTTGTGCGAGCGCCGCGGGGTGTTGTCCACGCGATGGAGGCGCTCGACACGCGTGTTGTCCGACGATAGCGCTTCAGGACGACCTCGAGGGGGTGGATACGCGCGAAGACAGTGAGATAATAGATATGCGTGGGAATGAGGATGAGTACGATGATGTGAATGGTGATCGGGTATGGGGAGGTCGTACGACGCGCAAGGCATCGCAAGGCGGAGCGAGTACGAAGAAGCGACGGGCGCGGTGGGCGAGTACGCTCGGGGTGGGTTACAAGACGAGCGCGTGCGTGTCGATGGTGACGACATGTCGACCTTGTATTTACAACTCGCTGCGGTCGTGTGCGTCGTGGTCTGGGCCGCGGCTTTGGTGGCGAACACAATGTACGCGAAATTTGACGGGCGCGGCGATGGCGTCGATGAAGAAGCCGAAGCGTTGCTTGTCCGCAATCAACGACGCCGCGGCGCGATGCGACACCCATAGCGTAGAATCATTAGGCACATAGAGGAATTATTTTAGTATTAGAGCATGATTATATTTCGGTTTGCAGTAATTACACATGACTTCGGTGAACCTAAAAAATACACGAAGATGTTTGGCGGGGGATGAACAGTTTCGCGCGAAGCGTCATAGAGCGACTATGACGCACTCGACGCGCGGAACATTGATTAATTCCTAAATTAAGCCGTCGCGGACTCGGTCTCCATTTGTTCGACCGGTACGTGCGTGGCAATCAAGTTGCGGTCACCGTGCACGTTGTCGATGCGAGACGTTTGCGGCCAGAACTTGTGTTGCTTGACCCACTCCGCGGGGAACGCGCCGAGCTCGCGAGAGTACGGACGGTCACCCCAGTTGCACAAAGACTTGGCCGTGTGCGGCGCATGCTTTAACACGTTGTTCTCGCGATCCGCCTTGCCAGTCTCGATGTCGCGAATTTCGCCGCGAATGGCGATGAGCGCGTTGCAGAATCGGTCGAGCTCAGCCTTGGACTCAGACTCGGTGGGCTCAATCATCAACGTACCAGCCACCGGCCAGGACATCGTCGGCGAGTGGAAGCCGTAATCCATCAAACGCTTGGCGATGTCTTCGACTTCGATGCCAGTGGCATCCTTGATCGGGCGCATGTCGAGAATGAATTCGTGCGCGCACGTGTCGTTCTTACCGCTAAAGAGCACCGGGTAGTACTCCTCCAAGCGCTTAGACATGTAGTTGGCGTTGAGAATCGCGCGCTTGGACGCGTTGGTCAAGCCTTCGGAACCCATCATCGCAATGTACGAGTAAGAGATGGGCAAAATGAGCGCAGACCCGTACGGAGCAGCGGAGACGACACCAAACGGCTTGTCACCGCCGACGGGGACAGCACCTTCCTTCATGGACGGGTGATCCGGCATGAAGGGCGCCAAGTGCGCCTTGACACCGATCGGGCCCATACCAGGGCCACCACCACCGTGTGGGATGCAGAAAGTCTTGTGCAAGTTCAAGTGGCACACGTCAGCGCCGATGAAACCCGGGGACGTCAAGCCGACTTGGGCGTTCATGTTGGCGCCATCCATGTACACTTGACCGCCGTGCGCGTGAATAGTGTCGCAGATTTCTCTGATATCATCCTCATACACACCGTGCGTGGACGGGTAGGTGACCATCAACGCAGCCAAGTTGGCGGAGTGCTTCTCCGCGGCAGCCTTGAGCTCGGCAACGTTAATGTTACCCTTGGCGTCGGTGCCGATGACGACAATCTTCATGCCGCACATCGCCGCGGACGCCGGGTTGGTGCCGTGCGCGGAAACCGGAATGATACACACGTCACGGTGGGAATCACCTCGAGATTGGTGATAGGCACGGATGGCCATCAAACCGGCGTACTCGCCAGACGCACCAGAGTTCGGTTGGAGAGACATGGCGTCAAAGCCAGTGATTTCGCAAAGCTGCGCTTCGAGATCTCTGAACATTTCTTGGTAACCGAGAGTTTGTTCCTTGGGTGCGAACGGGTGAATGTTCGCGAGCTCAGGCCACGTGATCGGAACCATTTCCGTCGTCGCGTTGAGCTTCATCGTACAAGAACCGAGAGCAATCATAGAGTGCACCAAAGAAAGATCCTTCTCTTCCAAGCGCTTGATGTAGCGGAGCATTTCGTGCTCGCTGTGGTAGGCGTTGAAAACCGGGTGAGTCATGAAAGCAGACTTACGCTCCATCGGGAAGTTGGTTTGCACGCTCGGCGCAATTTGCTCAACGGTCGGCGCAGTTTGGCCGGCGGCGAAAACCTTGAAAAGAGCGTCAACATCGGCAATGTCCGTGGTTTCATCAAACGCCAAGGACACGTGGTCGGCATCCATGCGGCGAATGTTCATGCCAGCGTCGGCGCACGCCTTAACGATCGCGTCGGAGCCCTTCGGGCACTTCAACGTGATAGTATCGAAGAACTCCGGTGTGGTGTTCTTGTAGCCAAGCTTTTCGCAACCGGCGGCAAAGACGGCAGCAAAGTTGTGCGCCTTGGTGGCGATCGCCTTCAAGCCTTCAGGGCCGTGGTAAATACCGTACATGGCAGCCATGTTCGCCAACAACGCTTGCGCGGTGCAAATGTTGGACGTCGCCTTATCACGGCGAATGTGCTGCTCGCGCGTTTGCATAGCCATACGCAAAGCCGGCGCGCCTTCGGCGTCGATGGAGATACCGATGATGCGGCCCGGCATCAAACGCTTGCAGTCATCCGTGGTGGCCAAGAAAGCGGCGTGCGGACCACCGTAACCCATGGGCACACCGAAGCGCTGGGAGCTACCGATGACAATGTCCGCACCCCATTCACCCGGCGGGGTCAAAACGGTGAGAGACAACAAGTCAGCGGCGGCGACGACGCGGATACCGCTCGCCTTGGCCTTTTGCACGATCGGCTTGTAGTCGATAACAGAACCATCCGTCGCCGGGTATTGAACCAAAACCCCGCACACGTCTTTGGCGTTGTAGTCAAACGTAGATTCATCACCCACGATGGCTTCCAAACCCAAACCATCCGCGCGAGTCTTGACGACTTCGATTGTTTGCGGGTGGCACTTGTTGGAGACGTAAAACTTGGGCTTCTTGCCGCGGTTCAACGCCGAGCACATCGTCATCGCCTCAGCCGCCGCGGTGCCTTCATCCAACAAAGAAGAGTTGGACAACGGCATACCGGTCAAATCCGTAATCATCGTTTGGAAGTTCAACAAAGATTCAAGACGACCTTGGGACGCTTCGGCTTGGTACGGCGTATACTGCGTGTACCACCCCGGATTTTCCAAAATGTTTCGCAAAATCACAGTCGGCACGTTCGTACCGTGGTAACCCGCCCCCAAGTAGTTCTTAAACACCTTGTTCTTCGAAGCCATGGCCTTGAACTTGTCCAAGAATTCAGTTTCGGTTTGCCCCTTGGTGTACTTGCCCAAATCCATCATCTTGCTCAAACGAATGTTCTTGGGCACCGTGGCGTCGATCAACGCGTCGATGTTCGGGTACCCAACCACCGCGCACATCTCCGCAACTTCGGCATCATTCGCACTGTTATGACGACGTTCAAACGTATCCAATCGCGTCATCGTCGCCGTGCTTACGCTACGCGCACCGTACGCCTTGGACGCCAACGCCGCGCGCGCCGACGCCATGACCCCTTGCGCGCTCGCCCGCGTCGCGAACGCCGCCGCCGAACCCGGCGTCTTGCTCACCACCGCCCCGCGCGCGCGCGCACCGGACGAAGACAAAACATTCGTCATCGTCGACGGCGCGCCGACGTGCGACGTACGCGCCGTCATCGACGATTCGTGCGCGAGCGCGGACGAGCCCCCAGGGGCCCTCGCGCACGCGCTTTTAATGACATCCGCGCACCGACGACGAAACATGCCGACGACGGGCGAAGGAGGACGTGTGAATTAAAACCCGTGTGTGACGTGTGCGTGCGTGTGCGCGCGCCGGGTGTCGGGCCGTCACGAACGCGCGACGGTATGACGCGCACCGTGTGGCGGTTGTGGATAATCTTCACCGCCGCGGCGTCGGATCGCGCGCGAACGCGATCGGATCGTCACGCACTGTCGACGCAAACGCGCGCGCGACGGGTTACACAGGGGCGGACGCACGCGAAGACGAGTGATTGGAATTTATTGTAATTTTTAAGCGCGCGCGCGGGGGGCGGGGTCGGTCGCGTGCGCGGGTGATGGGCGATCGTTGCGCGGCGATCCGTATGACACGCGCGTGACGTCACTTTGGGTAGGGCTGCGCGCGGACGGATGGTCAACGGTCACGCAAAGTATACATTGCAAATGTCGCGTGTACGTGATTCTAGTGTTGGTCCAACGCGCGTTGTAAAATTTCGTCCACGAGTGAGGGGTTGGCGCGACCGCCGCTGGCTTTGAGGCACGCGCCGACGAAGAAGCCTTTGAGTTTGGTTTTGCCCGCGCGGTATTGCTCGAGTTGGTTTGGATTGGCGTCGAGCACGCCCTGGACCAAGGCTTTGATTTCGTCTGGGTTGGAGATTTGGGACAACCCACGCTCGTCGACGAGGATTTTGGCGCTGCCACCGCGTTCGAGGAGCGTTGGGAGGAGGTCTTTGCCGATTTTACCGCTGATGGCGCCGGAATCAATCAACGCGCAAAATTCACCCAAATCGGCTGGGGACAACGGGAGTTGCGCGATGTCCATCTTTGAGTTTTTCAAATACGCCATGATATCACCCGTGAGCCAATTTGCAACTTGCTTGGGCGTTGGTTTCGATGGCGATTCGAGCGCAGCGTCAAAGTACGCCACGAACGTCTTGTCTTCGGCGATGACTTGCACGTCGGCTTGCGGCAAACCGAGCGCGGCGTACCTCGCGCGCACCGCGCTCGGTAATTCCGGCATTGTGCGGACGACTTCTTCGATGAACGCGTCAGAAAGTTTCAAACGAGGTATATCTGGCTCTGGGAAGTATCTATAGTCAGCCAAGCCTTCTTTCTTACGCATGGCCACCGTCTTTTGCGCGCCTTCGTCCCACGTGCGCGTCTCTTGCACGATTTCGTGCACCTTTCCAGCCCTAATCAACTCTTCTTGGCGCGCGATTTCGTAGTCAATCGCGCGCGCCATGGCGTTGAATGAATTCATGTTTTTCACTTCAACTTTGGTACCGAACGTCTCACGTCCTACGGGCCGAATACTCACGTTGACGTCGTTACGCATCGATCCACGCGACATGTCGCCGTCGCACGCCTCCAAAAATCGCACAATTCGTCTCAACTCTGCACCGTACGCCGCAACTTCGCGTCCGGTGCGCAAATCTGGCTCAGTAACAATCTCTAACAGTGCCACACCCGCGCGATTGAAATCCGCGTAGGAGTACTTCTTCCCATCTTCCCCGACGGCGTGCGTGAGCTTGCCCGCATCCTCCTCCAAATGCGCGCGCGTGATGCCCACGCGTTTCACCCCACCGCCATCTTCCACGGGTAATACCACATCAATCACTCCATCGTAACACAACGGCTCGTCAAACTGCGAAATCTGATATCCTTTCGGTAAATCCGGATAAAAGTACTGCTTTCTATCAAACTTTGACGTTCGACGAATCTTCGCATTCAACGCCGTACCAATCGCGATACCCTTCTTCACCACCGCCGAATTCAGCACCGGCAACGTCCCAGGAAACCCCATACACACTGGGCAAATTCTCGTATTCGGCTCGGCGCCGTACGCGTACGCGCATCGACAAAACGCCTTCGTCTTTGAGTTCAACTGCACGTGCGTTTCGATGCCAATCACCGCCTCAAACGTCGTCTCTGGCGTCACCTCGATCGTCAGCGCCCCATCATCGTCCGCGAGCATCACGCGAGACGACGACGACGACGAC
>Ga0181600_10003679_pt1 | contig 11689 bp, 9 predicted proteins | sample 041ome_2_FD_132982 | JGI IMG/M metagenome (GOLD analysis project Ga0181600, IMG submission 132982) | Coastal salt marsh microbial communities from the Groves Creek Marsh, Skidaway Island, Georgia - 041406US metaG (megahit assembly) | ecosystem: Environmental > Aquatic > Marine > Intertidal zone... | reverse complement strand
GGTTGCAAGTGCTGCATTTTGCAGCCGCCACAACTGCCAGCGTGCAAACCAAAATGTGGGCATTTGGGTTGTGCCACGCGCTGCGATGATGGCTCTTGCACGGCACTTAAAGAGGCCATTTCCCAATTGCTTTTTTTGCGATGCACTTGGGCGGTGACCCACTCTCCGGGTAGGGCACCATCAATAAAAACCACCTTGCCATCCTCACGGTGCCCAACGCCTTGAGCATTCAAGTCCATGGCATGAACATACAGCCAGTCGCTAGGACGGTGCCCGCGATCAGGTGCCACGTGGCGTGTACTGGCAGTAGATGCAGATTGCTGCTCAGTCGCCTTCAGGGCGACGGCGGGGGGGTGTATAGGGCTGTTATCGACGGCTTCACTCATCCCGCTATTGTCGCAGGACACGGCCACCTAATCGCACCGTCTTAGCGCTTGGGAAGAAATATCAATGGGTCAACCGGCTTACCCAGTTGGCGGACCTCAAAATGTAACTTCACGCGGTCGGCGTCAGAGCTACCCATCTCCGCTATTTTTTCGCCCTGCTTCACCGTTTGATCTTCTCGCACCGATAAGGCTTGGTTGTGCGCGTAGGCAGTCAAGAAGGTGTCGTCGTGTTTGAGGATCACCAAGTTACCGTAACCACGCAAACCAGAGCCTGCGTACACGACGCGCCCATCGGCCGCTGCCAACACCGGGTCGCCTACCTTGCCCGCAATACCAATCCCTTTATTCGTCTGCTCGTCATAAGTGGCAATCACTTCACCATTGGTCGGCCACCGCAGATTCAAACCGGATACCAACTTGGCCTTCGCTGTGTCTGGCACGTCAGAGACGGCCGGCTTGGGTGGGTCACCCAAGGCCGCTTGGTCCACAGGCTTTTCCAAGGGCTTGACCTGTGTCGATTGCACTTGCGCAGACTTAACGGGCTGAACCACCACGCCCTCGGACGCTGGCTCTGCGCGTTGAACCGGTGTTGGTGCTGGTGTTGGTGCTGGTGCTGGTGCGGGAGCTGGCTTTGCAGCAACACCAGAGCCGCTGCGTGGCGCAGACAGCCGCAAAATCTGCCCAACCTCCAAGCTATCCGGGTCGCTCAGTTGATTCCAAGTCGCCAGATCACGCCAATTTTGGTTATACATCGCGGCGATGCGTACAAGCGTATCGCCGGGTTGCACACGGTACTGCCCATCGGCCAACGGCGCAGCGCTACCCCTTGGCAACGACCGCGACTCAACCGGTGCACGACCGATGTTGCCTTGGGCGCACCCAACGAGTACCCCCGTCAAGACCACCAAAAAGCCGCGGCGCAGCCATGGCTGCTCAAAAAACCCCAACTTCATTCGATCTTGACTGGTCATAAAACTCCTTAGACACACTACGCTGTACCTGATTTTAAAGGTACAAAAAGAACAGGTTCAAGCGTTCGACTCACAAAGCCTTGGTCCGTTCTATCTACAACGACCAGGCTTTGCTGGCCAGGCCCCGTCTGACACGGCGCAATTAAGCGGCCACCAACCGCTAACTGGTCCAGCCACGCTTGAGGGATATTATCCCCCCCTGCCGCGGACACAATACCCGCATAGGGCGCGCCTTTTTCATAGGCCAACAAACCATCGCTAAACAACAGGTGTACGTTAGCACGATGTAACGGCCGCAGGTTCGCGCGCGCCTTGTCATGCAGCCCTTTCAGTCGCTCAATCGAGTAGACCTCTTTGGCCAAATAGCTCATGACGGTGGCTTGATAGCCGCAACCCGTGCCTATTTCCAACACACGGCCCAACGGCACCTCGCGCCCCTCACAGAGCAATGACAACATGCGCGCCACGACGCTGGGTTTAGAAATCGTCTGACCCAGTCCAATCGGTAGGCTGGTGTCCTCATAGGCTTGGTTCACCAACGCCGAGTCAACGAAACGATGGCGTTCGACCTGTCGCATGGCGTTTTGTACCACCTCGGAGTCAAGACCTTGCGCGATCAGGCGCTGCACCATGTTGGAACGAATGCGGCTGGAATCCAAACCTGTTCCTGTGGGCGCGGCACCGCCCTGTGCGTAGAGCTTGGCCTGCGGCTCTTGGGCCCTGGTCGCTGCCGGGGAAGACGCCGGTATACGCTGCCCGCCAGGCTGCTGGCGAAATGAGGCCGACAACCATTTTTTCTCAGGCGGGGGTTTCGGTGCTTCAGCCATAGCCGTGCAATAAAACGGGCTTGTTCAGGACGCAGATGCCACGGCATCCGTATCCAACCGCTTGCGCCAAGCGGGCAGGTCTTTATGGTGGGTCAAATCAACGTGCAAAGGGGTGATTGAACACCGCCCAACCGACGTGACGTGAAAGTCGGTCCCTGGCGCTGCATCGCGGGCCTCGCCCGCTTGACCGATCCAGTACATGGTTTCCCCGCGTGGGCTTGCTTGTTGAATCACGGCCTGCGCCGCGTGGCGTCTGCCCAGACGAGTCAGCTCAAACGCTCCCAAGTCGGCATACGCGAGGTTGGGGATATTTACGTTAAGAAGCCAAGGCCACTCTGCAGGTGCCACGCCCGACGCGTCCGTGTCGCCGTTGGGCGACATCGTAGCGGCTTGCTGAACGCCTTGCGTGGGCAAGTCCTTCATGAGCAAAGCGACCAAGTCGCCGGCCTTTTGCGCCGAATCGGACAGGTGTGCCCACCCTTTTTCAACCTGAGAAAAGGCCACGGCGGGGATGCCGAACAGATACCCCTCCATCGCTGCACCCACCGTGCCCGAATAGATGGTGTCGTCACCCATGTTAGCGCCGTTGTTGATGCCGGAGACGACCAGATCAGGACGAAAACCCAAGTAACCCGTCAGCGCGATGTGCACACAATCCGCCGGCGTCCCGTTCACGTATCGGAAGCCATTGCTAGCCTCATGCACATAAAGGGGGGCATTGAGCGTCAGCGAATTCGACTTGGCACTGTTGTTGTGCTCTGGTGCAATGACGGTCACGTTGACATCGGCCAGCGACCGTAATGCGTCATAGAGTGCCTGCAGGCCCGGCGCATTGAAACCGTCATCGTTACTCAGCAAAATATTCATGGTGAAATTGTAGGGGCAGTTTCGAGCGTGCGACACACAAGTGTCCAAAGCCTTCGTATTATGGGAGGGTTGATCTGAGGCGGATGTCGTCTCAGAAGCTGAAAACAGCCGTTCATTAGGAGCTATCGCACATGTACGCATGGCAATGCAAAGAGCCCACGGGCGTATCGTCCCTTGCCTGGGTGGAGTTACCCACCCCTCAGCCTGCCGCCGACGAGGTGGTGGTGGAGATCCGGGCAGCGAGCCTGAATTTCCCTGACCTCTTGATGGTCCAAAATAAATATCAAATCAAACCGCCACCGCCCTTTATTCCGGGCGCGGAGTTTGCCGGCCACGTGGTCGCCGTTGGCGCAGATGTCAAACAACTCACCATCGGCCAAGCCGTCGCCTGTTTGCCTGGGGTCGGCGCATTCGCAACGCATACCAGTGTGAAAGCAGCCCTCTGCGTGCCGCTGCCAGCGTCATTTCCCTTGCCTGAAGCGGCTGCGTTCATCATGGCCTACGCCACGTCGCACCACGCGCTACTTGATCGCGCCCAACTTAAGGCGGGCGACACGGTTCTGATCCTCGGCGCGGCGGGTGGCGTGGGTAGCGCTGCCATACAAATTGCCAAGGCCTGCGGTGCCCGTGTCATTGCCGCCGCATCCAGCGATGAAAAATGTGCTTTCTGCACCAGCCTCGGTGCGGACGAAACCATCAATTACAGCGTACATGCGCCAACAGGCACTTTGCGCGAGGCGATCAAGGCGACCTGCGGCCCCAACGGCCCTGATGTCATCTACGACCCGATTGGCGGCGACTACGCCGAGCCCGCATTCCGATCAATCGCTTGGCGTGGGCGTTACCTCGTCGTGGGCTTTGCCAGCGGCCCTATACCCCGACTGCCCTTCAACTTACCTTTATTAAAGGGCGCATCGATTGTCGGCGTGTTCTGGGGGGATTTCGCGAAGCGTGAGCCCAAAGCAAATACCGCCATGCTGGAAGAGCTGATGGTGTGGGTCAAAGAGGGGAAGATAAAGCCACCCGTGCAACACACGATGCCAATGACCAGCCTGTTAGAGGCTTTTGACATCATGGATCAGCGTGCGGTTCGCGGCAAACTGGTCTTGCTTAACGACTAATGGCGTTGGCGTGAAAGGCGGCCCTATGTGGACCTCATGTAGGGCCGAAACACCGCATTAAAAAAGCCCTTGAAGCATGCGCTTCAAGGGCTTTCATTTTGGGGTGACTGACGGGGCTCGAACCCGCGACAACCAGAATCACAATCTGGGACTCTACCAACTGAGCTACAGCCACCGTAGACAGAAATTATAGCATCGGCGTTGGTGTCAATCGCCCGCAGATGCCGTAATTGCGCCGGTATTTTTAGCCAGCAATCGCCACCGCTTCGCTGGGGTTCGGCACCAGAATAGTTGCATTGAATCGGGCTTTCAACAGGTTCACATAGGCCTTCAACTCTGAGCTAGTCCATGCGCGTGCGTACTGTTCAATCTCTTGCTTGGCTTGTGCCTCTGCAACGCTTGCACGCTTTTCAACACCCGCCACTTTTAGCACCACGAAACCTTGCAAGCCTTGGTCAACTGATGTCCAAGCGGGGAGCTTTTGAGCGTCGACGCGCAGCGCAGCGATGATCAGGTTCGCGGGTACGTCAACCTGCGTATCACGCGACACCGTCACCAGCTTGCTCAGCGCAACATTGTCTACTGCATCTTGGCTACCACCACGCCATGCCTCTAGCGCCTCTTTACCTTTAGCGGCGGCCAAGGCAGCGGCCTTTTGTGCCACTAACAGGCCGCGTATACGCACACCCACCTCATCCAGCGTTCTAACACGTGCCAACTGATGCGCTGTTACGCGGGCAGCCACCAAGCGGGACTCACCAATATCAACCGCCGCTGTATTGAGCTTTTTCTCAATCGCATCGGCTGAAAACACGGCCTCGCGCAACTTGGAGTTTGACCAAACGGGCTCGTCATTTTTGTCTGCCGGCCCCGCTCGCGAAACACCCTTTGCTACACGGACCTGCAACCCAAGCGCTTCAGCCGTCGGCTCCAAGCTGTCCGCCTGCTCGTACACCGAGTTGCTAAAGGTCTCAGCAATTTCTGCATATTTTTTCATCGCCTGCGCGGATTGTTGGTCAGCCAAAAGCTGCGCCTTCAACTCAGCAAATGGCTTAATCGGCGGCTCGTTGATGTCCGTGACTTGAATAATATGCAGGCCGAAATCCGTACGCACAATGTCGGAGATCTCTCCTTTTTTCATCGCAAACACGGCATCATTAAAGGCGGGAACCATCGCCCCACGGCCGAACAAGCCGAGGTCACCGCCCTGTGGCGCGGAGCCAGGATCCTGTGAATTTTCTTTGGCTACGGCAGCAAACGATGCGGGATCGGCCTTCACTTTTGCCAGCAACGCGTTGGCCTTGTCCTCTAAGGCCTTGACGGCATCAGGTGCCGCGTCTTTCTCTAGGTTCAGCAGAATATGGCTCGCACGTCGTTCTTCCGCACCTGACAAGCGCGACTTGTTTTGCTCGTAGTAGGCCAGCAAGTCAGCGTCACTGACTTCTATCGATTTGGCGACTTCTGCTTGGTCTAACACCAGATAGGCCACATCGACAGTCTCTGGCGCCATGAAGTTGGCTTGGTTATCGGTATAAAAGGCCTTGACCTCGTCATCGGTAACCGTCGCTTCCTTGGTGAAGTCCCTTGGATTAAAGCGCGCATACTGGATTTGGCGGCGTTCAAAGTAGGCGTCTAGCGTCGCTTTTGCTACCACCGGCAAGCCAAAGCCTGTTCCCTCAATACCGCCGCTGATCTGTGCCACCGACAAGCCATACGCAAGTTGCGCGGCGTAGGCCTCATCGGTCATGCCACGCAGTGCCAACTCCTCACGCACCTGCTCGACATTCAAATTGCCGCTCGCATCGCGGCGCGCATTCAGCCAATCATCGTTGCGGAGCGCATTTTGAACGGCAGCCTCACCGGCTACCACACGGTCTTCACGCACAGCGGCTGCAATCAGTTCGTCCTGAACCAAACGCTCTAAGGTGGCATAACGCGCTTCTGGCGATCCGAGCAATTTGACATCTAGCTGCGGCATCGCCTGACGCAGGCGTTCAATCTCAAAGTCATGCGCACGGTCCCATTGCGCTTGTGTAATGGTGGCGCCCTCCAACTCGGCGACCACCGGACCCTCGCTGTCGAGCTGCGTGTAACCGCTGACGCCAACAAATACAAATGCAACGACCAGCAGGCCTAGCAAAAATACCATCACACTTTTACTTTGACGGATTGTTTCAAACATGCTGGAAATTCCTTGAGGCCGCTAAAAATCAGAAAAGGGGTTCACTACCCGTAATGGTACCGCGCAATGAAAAAGGCGAACAACGTTCGCCTTTTAATGTGGTGGTGGGTGCTGACGGTCTCGAACCGCCGACCTACGCCGTGTAAAGGCGCCGCTCTACCAACTGAGCTAAGCACCCCACCGCTTGCAAACCGCAGATTAACGACCGTTAATCGCGTCTTTCAAGCCTTTACCTGGACGGAACTTAGGCACTTTTGCTGCCTTGATCTTGATTGTATCCCCTGTACGTGGGTTACGACCTGTGCGAGCAGCACGCTTGCCAACGGCAAAGGTTCCGAAACCAACCAACGACACCGTGCCGCCCTTTTTGAGGGTCTTACGAACGGCATCCACCATGGCGTCCAATGAACGCGCGGCTGCGGCTTTTGATGTATCGGTCGCCTTAGCGATGTGCTCAACCAATTCTGTTTTATTCACGCTAACTCCTTAGATTAAATAGTACCTACGGTACGCAGGATTGTATCCACGATATTTGTCGCTTCCAAAAATAAAAAAACTTTTTAAATTTTGTTGCGAAAGTGATTACACCCAATGATGGTGCGACCTGTCAACCACCTGAACATCGGTAAAACCCTTATTCACGGCGGCTCTCAGACGTAATGTTAACCCAGAATTCGATCGGCAATCGCTTGCCCAACGTCTTGCGTTGATGCAGTGCCGCCCAAATCTCGAGGGCGCGGAGCACCGCTCTCAGGCGCTAAGACCGCCGTAATCGCCCCCAGTATGGCGTCATGCGCCTCGGTATACCCAAGGAAATCAAGCATCATCGCGCCCGACCAAATCTGCCCGATTGGGTTGGCAATGTTTTGACCGGCGATGTCCGGCGCTGAGCCGTGCACCGGCTCAAACAAAGACGGGAAGGTACGCTCAGGATTCAGGTTGGCGCTGGGCGCCAAGCCAATGGTGCCCGTGCATGCGGGGCCCAAATCACTCAAGATATCGCCAAACAAATTACTGGCCACCACCACGTCGAAGCGGTCGGGACGCTGCACAAAGTGGGCACACAGAATGTCAATGTGAAACTGATCCGTGCGCATGCTCGGATAGGCCTTGGACATTTCTGCAAACCGCTCGTCCCAATAAGGCATGGTGATGGCAATGCCATTTGACTTGGTCGCGCTGGTCACGTGCTTGGCCTCGCGCTTGCTCGCGAGCTCAAAGGCAAACCGCAAGACACGATCCACACCATGGCGTGACATCACCGTCTCTTGCATCACAATTTCGCGCTCCGTGCCCGCGTACATGCGGCCACCGATAGACGAGTACTCCCCCTCGGTGTTCTCACGAACAATCATCATGTCAATTTCACCAGGCTCGCGCGGACTGCCATCTGGACGAACGACTGGCGCGATCACGCCGGGCATTAGTCGCACAGGACGCAGGTTGACGTACTGATCAAACTCACGTCGAAACTGCAGCAGAGAGCCCCACAACGAGACATGGTCGGGCATCTTCGCTGGCCAACCCACGGCACCAAAAAAGATGGCATCTACGCCAGCCAGTTGCGCCTTCCAATCATCGGGCAGCATCTTTCCGTGCTGCTCGTAATAAGGCCAGCTTGCCCAGTCGAAATGTTCGTAGGTCAGCGCGATACCAAAGCGCTTGCACGCAGCCTCTAAGGCCTTCAAACCCTCTGGCATCACTTCTACACCGATACCGTCGCCAGGAATGACTGCAATTTTGTGAGTTTTCATAAGTTTTATCCGTAACAAAAGAAGATATCGCCGGCGAGCGGCGCGCCGATTTTACGTGGCTTTAACGGCCTTTGGCCGCACCAAGGCGACGCCCGTTACCGTTACCGCCATGCCCAACACGGTCATGAACGTCAGGGCTTCATCAAACAAGAACCACGCAACCAACGCCGTGCAAGGTGGCACCAAGTACATCAGGCTAGACACCGCAGCAGCGGCCCCTCTTTGTATGAGCAGGTACAGCAACGAACTCGCGCCCAAAGTCAACGCCAACACCGACCAAGTCATGGCGATAACCAGATCAGGCACCCAGACCAAGGGGCTGTCTTCCAGCCAAGCAAACGGAATGGTCACGAGGAATGCCGCCATCAACTGCACGGTACTGGCCGTGCGCACGTCGCAGGGCTTCACGTAACGCTTCTGATACAGCGTCCCGACGGTGATACTCAGCAAGCCCACGGTAACCAGCGCCAACGTGAGTGGACTCACCTCCCCCACGTGCGTGAGTTTGTTCGCCACCACCATCAATAGCCCGAGCAACCCCAGTGCCAAACCCAGCCACTGCCGTCCAGACACGCGATCGCCCGCATACGATAGCCAGATACCCGTCAAGACCGGCTGCAAGCCGACAACCAGCGCCGACAGGCCAGCCCCCATGCCGAAGTGCACAGCCGCCCAGACCCCACCCAAATAACCCGCGTGCATCAAGACCCCCGTCACCGCTAGGTGCCCGCACGCCGAGAGCGTATTGGGAAACCGCAAGCCAGCGGCCTTCACCCAGACAAAAAAACAGACGACTGAGAAGGCGTAACGCCAGCACAAAAAGGTCATGGGCGATGCGTGTGGCATCGCCAAACGCGCCACGATGAACCCCGTGCTCCAAATCAGCACGAACACCCAAGGCATCGCCACGATTAGGCGCTGCCGGGTGTCCAGACTACCGGCCAACACGGTCCTGTATTGCAGGCAAGGCTTTTTGGAGGTAATACACCATAGACCAAACGGTCAGCACAGCGGATATCCAGATCAACCAGTCACCGATCAGTCGCGTATCAATCACGTAGAAGAGGTCACCGTTCCATAGCAAAAAAGGAATCGCCACCATCTGCACCGATGTTTTCAGCTTTCCCAGCATATGGACGGCAACATTTTTGTTGGCCCCAATAATCGCCATCCATTCGCGCAGCGCCGAGATAGCGATCTCCCGACCAATGATGATTAAGGCAACGACGACGTGCACGCGGGACAAATGCACCAAAATCAGCAGACTGGCACAGACCAAAATTTTGTCAGCGACTGGGTCCAAGAAGGCACCGAATGCGGAGGTCTGATTGAGTTTCCTAGCCAAATACCCATCCGCCCAGTCGGTCAACGCAAACACCACAAACATCACCGTCGCCGCCGCATTCTGTGCGTAGGGCGACAACGAGGGCACAAAGAACACCGCAACCAACAGAGGGATGGCGACGATTCGCGCCCACGTCATTAACATTGGGATGGATGTATACATAATTGATTATTACCGTAGCGCGTTATAAATCGCTGTCGCCAAGTCAGTTGAAACGCCGGCCACACTGGTGAGGTCTTGAATACTGGCACTCGCCACCCCCCGGACACCACCAAAACGCTGTAACAGCGCCGCCCGCCGCCGCGGTCCAACGCCGGGAATATCTTCCAGCTTGCTGCCGCCGGTGCGCACCTTGGCGCGCGCGGCACGCATGCCAGTGATGGCAAATCGGTGGGCCTCATCCCTAATTTGCGCCACCAGCATCAGCGCGGCCGAGTCATGGCTCAGGGTCGCTTTTGGGCGCCCGTCGGCAAACACCAGCTCCTCCAACCCGACTTTTCGCCCCTCCCCCTTCTCAACACCAACCAGCAAAGCCACGTCTAGACCCAGCGACTCAAACACCGCCTTGGCAACGCTAATTTGCCCCTTACCGCCGTCCACCAGGACAATATCGGGCATCTTCCCCTTGGTGTCTGCGGGCACGGTCGTTGCGGCTGCAGGCGCGGTTTCAACGGCGCTCTCTGTCAGACCAAAACGGCTGTAACGGCGGGTCAACACCTGGCGCATCGCCGCGTAGTCGTCGCCACCGACAATGCCCTCGATGTTGTAGCGTCGATATTCGCTGGACTGCATTTTGTGGTGGTGAAAGACCACGCAGGAGGCCTGAGTTGCCTCGCCAGCGGTATGGGAGATATCGAAGCATTCGACCCGCAAATTGGCCAAGTCATCGGGTGCGAGGTCAAGAGCGTCTACCAGCGCACGGGTGCGCGACTGCTGCGACCCCTCCTCTGCCAACAAACGCGCCAAGGCAATCTCAGCATTGCGCTGCGCCATCTCAAGCCAAATTTTGCGTTGCGCCCGCGGTTGGTGCACCCAGTGCAACTTCAGCCCAACGTGCTCAGATAAGGTTTGCCCCAGCGCCTTGGACACGGCATGGCTACTGACGATCACCCCGGGCGGGGCGGCCTCAATATAATGCTGCGCCACAAAGGCGGCCAGCACATTCTCCTCCACGCTTCCCAGCGCAGCCGGCTCGGCCACCTCCCCCCACGTCAAGGCATCGTCGACGTGCGACGGAAAATAAGCGCGGTCGCCCAAATGCCGCCCGCCGCGGACCATGGCCAAATTGACACAGGCCCGACCGCCCTGCACTTTGACAGCCAAGATATCAACGTCGCGCTCGTCAACAGACTCGATGGACTGCTGGTGCAACACCCGAGACAACGCGGTGATTTGATTACGAACCAATGCCGCCTGCTCAAAGGCGAGTGCCTCTGCGTGCGCCAGCATTTGCGACTCTAAGGACTGTATCAATTGCTGCGTTTCGCCGCGCAAAAACGCCTGCGCATTGCCCACGTCCGTCGCGTAATCGTCGGGGGAAATATGTCCCACACACGGCGCTGTACACCGTTTAATTTGGTACAACAGGCAGGGGCGAGACCGGTTGCTAAACACCGAGTCCTCGCACGTACGCAAGCGAAAGACCTTCTGCATCAGCTGAATGGTTTCCTTCACCGCCCAAGCGCTGGGATAAGGGCCGAAATAATCATGTCGCTTGTCTACCCCACCTCGGTAATAGACCATCCGCGGATACGCTTGACGACTCAGCTTGAGGTAGGGGTAGCTCTTGTCATCACGGAACAGAATGTTGTAGCGCGGATTCTGTGTCTTGATGAGGTTGTTTTCCAACAGCAAGGCCTCAGCCTCCGAGCGCACAACCGTGGTCTGTAAGCGAGCGATTTTCCCGACCATATGGCCAATACGGGTGCCCCCGTGTTGCCGTTGAAAGTAGTTGCTGACCCGCTTTTTAAGATTTTTTGCCTTGCCAACGTAGAGCAGCTGGTCATTCGCATCGAAATAGCGATAGACGCCAGGCAACGCCGGCAAAGCGGCCACTTGCGCCAACAACTCAGGGGCGTGTGTAGGAGAGGCCTCCGCGTCGGCGTCGGCATCTACTGGCCCGGGATCTTTCGCGTTGGGAATGTTGTCTGGCACGGCGGATGATCGGTTTACGTTGACTGCGTTGCTGGGTGGGCGAATGTCGTTGAATGACGCGTGCTTGCATTCTCTCGCAAAT
>Ga0181600_10003677_pt1 | contig 11692 bp, 7 predicted proteins | sample 041ome_2_FD_132982 | JGI IMG/M metagenome (GOLD analysis project Ga0181600, IMG submission 132982) | Coastal salt marsh microbial communities from the Groves Creek Marsh, Skidaway Island, Georgia - 041406US metaG (megahit assembly) | ecosystem: Environmental > Aquatic > Marine > Intertidal zone... | reverse complement strand
GCTCCTCGAGCAAGTCACCGCCGACCCCGGCGCCGCGTCGGGTTCGCACCGAGAGATGCCGCACGGCACGGGGGTGAGTTGCGGACATAAAGCGCCGAGGGTCGAGTTCCCCCACGACCACCCGTTCGCGGGAGTGTAGTTTGCAGCATCGGGATCGGAAGTTCTGACGAAGCAAAACGGTCCAGCCGCGGTGACTCCCGCTGGCATGAATCCCACCCCTCCGCCTCTATTCGTGGAAGGGTGAAATACTGATGGCTCCGAGTGCTCCCACGCCTCTCGCAGCGCGGGCATGCGGCAGTGGTTGAAGTTGGGGTCGTAGTCCTCGAAGAGCCCGAGCGGACGCACGATATCTCGTAGGCCCATGAGATCGGGAGACATGTGCGCGAGCCACGACGCTATGATCCATTCCTTTCCCTTCTCTATGCCGTTCTGGAAGGTCGCCTCCGGGCCCCCGGCCTCTACCTGATACGCTTTCATGGCTTCTAGGTTCGCGACCTCGAAACCCGCGGTGCACTCCTCGAAGACATCCGCCCACGGCATGCACTCCATGCCGTTGACCGTCGTGCTCTTCGTCCCGCGGTAGCTCATCCCCGCGGAAGTCTCGGAAAACGTCACGGGGTACTCGAGGGTTCGCGTGTTCGTGCTGTACCACCCGTCGCAGTAGCACTCCGTCTCCCCGCGCGCGGCGATCGCCAGCATGGCGAGCGCCACGAAAAAAGCGAGGCGCGCGCATGTCGCGCGAGCGACACCGGAGGCGCGACGCATCGCCACAGAGAGGCGTGGGAGAGCGCGCGCACAGCGACGTGCACGGCGGCGCGGCGCTCGCGGGGACCCGCGCGCCGATGAGTGTGAAAAGGCGCGCGTCGACTCACGTAGACAGGCGAGTGAAAACGCATCGGTGTCTATGCAGTCTACGTCGTTTGTCATACACGCGCTCCCATTGGCCGCGGTGTGATAGACGGATATTCCCATAGATATTTTCGCTTTGGGTCCCACTCCAATTACAACGGAAGACGACGACGGCGGCGAGACGGGAAGCGCCAAACACGAGAGAGGCACGAGGAGGGGTTCACTGTGCGTCCACGCGCACAGACACGACGTCGCTCGCGAGTGCATCGGGTAGTACCAGCGCGGTCACTTCTTCCTCGAGCGTCGCCCACTCCTTTCGAGCGTCGTTGCCGCAGTGAAAGCGTTTCGACGGCTGGAAGTGCCAGCACTTTTTAAGGTACCGACGCACGGGCTCCGACAGGAACTCGCACGGCGGCACGAACTTCCCCGACGAGATCCGGATCAGCACGTCCTGCGCGCTGCGTACTCCGGGCATGATCGCCTCCGCGCACGATACCACCTCGCCGTTGTGCAGGTAGTGCAGCATCTCCCACGTCATCAACCCGAGCGCGTACACGTCTCCGCGGTGGTAGAAATCAGACCCGTGAGCGCCGGCGTCGTACTCCACTCGCTCGGGGGGCACGTACATCATCGTCCCTTTGAGGTTCGCGCTGCTCACGCCCATCAGCGTCCCTTGCCTGGCCATCGCGAAGTCCGAAAGCTTCGCGCGAACGCTCGGTGAGTACGTCCTCAAGCACGCGCACTCCGCCTCCGGCGCGCACTCGCAGCTCAGCAGCACGTTGTCGAGCTTCAGGTCGCCATGCGCCATCCCGTTTGCGTGCAGCGCTCCGAGCGCGTCCATGAGTCCAGACATGGCGCGGTGCGCGAACGGGCCGTGACGGGGAAACGCCTTCGCGTTCATGCACGAGCGCACGTTACCGTGACGGAGGTACTCCATTGCCACGCACCAACGCTGCGCGTCTGTGTCGAAGTAGCATCCGTGCACGGACAAGATGTTGTCGTGCCGAGGTAACCTCTCGTAGAAGGTGATCTCCGTCTTCGCCGTGCTCGCCTTGTAGAACATCTTCGACGCGATGTTCTTCTTCTCGCCGTCGGGGAAGGTCACCGTGGCGAGGAACACTTCGGCTTCCGCGCCTTTGCCGAGCAACGTGGACGAGCGCGCGCAGGTCCTCAGGACGCTCGGCGAGATCGCGTCCAGGCTCGAAAACTCGATCGACGCGTCGCGCTCAGCCAGCTTCCCCGCGTTGCCGCCCCGACGCAGACGCGCCGCCGCTAGACCAAACGCCAACACGCCGACGACGCCGACGGACACAGCGACGGCGATAAGCGTCGCGCGTCGCGTCGCGTCAACCCCGGCGGCGCCGTCTGACGCGTGGAGGTGTTCGTGATGCCCGAACGGTTCCGAGGTCATGAAGTCGACGGTCGAGAGGTCCACGCACGTCATTCCGTCGGGCGGCGCCATGGGTAGCACCAACGACAGCAGCGCGGTGGTCTCGGCCCGAGTCAAGGGAGCCGCGCAATTCAGGTATAAGTCGTCTTCCAGAGAGAGCGAATTCGGCACGAGCAACAGGTTCTCGTAGACGTCCAACAGCGACCGGTAGCACAGCGCTCCGCCGGCGATGTTCACATTGGCGAAGTGCTTCACGAGGGGCTCGAGGAAATCCTGGTAGTGGTTGTTCACCACGTCCAGCGTGCCCATCCAGCCCTCGAACGTGATGTACTCATCCCAGTCCGGGACGTCCAAGAGGGAAGAAAGCATGCTGCATCCGAGCGAGAACTCCACTTCTCCCCAGAAATAGCAGAGAACGTGTCGCAGGTCCTCGTGATGCGAACACTGCCGCCACGTGCGGGTCAGATCGTCAAAAACCTTCATCTCTGACGTGCTGCTCATCGCGTGCCACACGATCCCCGCCGTCGGCGAAGATCCGATGTTCGGGTTATCCACAGTGCTCAGATCGATGTTGTACTTCGGTCCATCCACTACGCGCACGACGCCGAGCTCGATCGCCTCCGGCAGCCCCGCGCGCAATATCTCCACAGCCCGGTTCAAGCGCACGCCCGGCCCGCGCGCGCGTTCGTCGTCCCAACGCATCGCCACCCCAAGCTCGTAATCGGACATTGTGTCCATGAACGCGCGCACGTCGTCCGCGCTCAGATGCGGAAGGCTCGCCTCTGACAAGAACGGGCACTCCGCCTGCGATATCGCATCCAGCTCCGGCCGTCGGCAACGCACCGACTGGTACCCGATCAGAACCATCGCGTGCACCGTCTCGTGCGCCACCGGCACGCCGCCCATCTCGCGCAGGCGGTAAAAGAGCCGCGTCGGGTCGGTCGAGCACTTGTGCACGTCCGTGTAGCTCACCCCGCCTCCTCCACCCCCCGCGCACGTCGTCAAGAACACCCACTCCGCGTTCGAGCTGTCGGACACCGTACCCGATGTCGGGCTTGTGCCAATCTCCACCTCCCAGCTCGCATCGTCTATCACCACCGCCGCATCGCTCGAGTGGCTCTGCACAATCACCTGCATCGTGATATCGTGCTCCGCCTCTGTCGATGACACCGCGACTTCTAGCTGTACCCACCCCGACGCAGACTCTGGCGCGTCGCTCGATGACGTGTACGCCGACGCATCCACGTCGCAGCGATGCGTGTTGGTCGTCGACTCACCCGCCACACTCAAGTTCGTCATCGCGTCGTGATAAGTCATCGACACCGGGATATCCTGCGCAACCACTGGAGCGTCATGGGGAAGTTTTGACACCACCAGCGCCACCGTCGATGACCCCTTCGCGCAACGCACCCATGCCCGCGCAATATGCACGGCTCCCGGCACCATCGACGCCATCGCGCCGTTCTCTGCCTTCAGAGAAGCCGTGTCGTTCACCTTCATAAACCCCATGCGCGCCGCCGAGCTCGGACCCGTCTCCCCGTCGTCCCTCCCGGACGACACCTGGCTCAGGGTGATTCCCTGCGCTCTTGGGTACACAGGATCGCAACTGGTCAGCGCACCGACCTTGTGGAGTATGCCGCTCAGCTCATCCGTTGTCGCGTTATAACCGATGTTCATATCCTCCAACGTCTCCGGGGTGTACAGGCACAGATCCCAAAACCTCGGCTCTGAGGGGTTCGCGCCTTCGGGGTAAGGTGGAAATTTCCTGTAGGTGATGGTCTCCGTCTGTACCGTGCGCATGACCCCGTTCCTGTTCGACCGCATCTCCCACAGCTCCATCCCGCCGTTCGCCATGAGAAGCTGCGCCGATGCCGCACCGCCGCTCTCGGCCGCGCTCTTCGCACAACTCACCGCCGACCCCGGCGCCGCGTCGGGTTCGCACCGAGAGATGCCGCACGGCACGGGGATGACTTGCGGACACTTTTCTCGAAGCTCGTTTGTCAACATGTTAGAAAAGAGCCATCCGGCGTCTCTGGCGAAGTCGTTGGCGCTGGAATCGGAAGAGTTGACGAAACAAAACGGTCCGCTCGGGACGAGCCGCGGGCCCAAGAAGCCTGCCTCCGGAACCGACCGACAATAGTTGTGCCCGCCGACCGGATCTTCGCCGTCGTCGAACGGACCCGGCCTCGAGACGTTGCCACGAATACCGAAAGGATCCGGTGCCATGTAGTGCAGCAAGTCTTGAGCCTGGTGATTGTAAGTTTGGGAGCCGTCGCCGTAAAAGGTTGATTGGGCGTTCGAACGCAACTCAATCTCGACGTCTTGGAAACCAGCGGTGCACGCCTCGAAGACATCCGCCCACGGCATGCACTCCATGCCGTTGACCGTCGTGCTCTTCGTCCCGCGGTAGCTCATCCCCGGGACGATCAAAGCGTTGTTACTCAGAGGAGTATGGAGCAGAGTTCGCGTGTTCGTGCTGTACCACCCGTCGCAGTAGCACTCCGTCTCCCCTCCTGCCGCGCTCGTCAGCAACGCGAACACGGAGAAAAACACGAGGCGCCCCGCTGGCACGCAAGCGTCAACGGGTGCGCGACGCATCACGAAGGACTGTGCGCGCTTCGGCGTCGCGCGACAGTACGGTACCGTGTCCCGTTCCTAAAGCTCGAGGGCCATGAAGTGATGGTCAGGCGCGCACCGGTGTTATGAGTAACGACGTTGAGAACTCCAGCGCGAGTCGTTCCCGTCGGATCTCTCCGGCGATACAATACCTCTTTTTCTTTCTTTATTAGCCACGACACTGTGCCCGGCGCTCTCGCACGCGACCTAACGACTGCCACGTTGAGGCGGCGCGCCACTCGACGGCACGCGCGCATCCCGAGAGGTCGAGATGCTCGGGGCGCGTTCCAGACGCGCCGGGAGCGTCTCTGCGTTCCTGCTCGCCGCACCCTCCCTGTCCCGTCGTCGCGCGTCGCCCTCGTTCGCCGACGCGCGCGCGCTCTGCTCCGAGAGCAGCCCCGGGCCCTCGCTGCGCGAGATGACGGCCGGCCTCCCGGTGTTCGTCGGCCAGACGGAGACGTCGGGACGCGGTCTGTACGCCTCGCGCGCCATCGCCTCGGGGGAGCTGATCCACGCGGCTTCCCCGATCGTCGCGCACCCCACGCTCCGCAATCTGAAAACGCACTGCTATCACTGTCTGCGCGAGCTGCGCGCGCGCCCGCGCGCCGAGTGGGTCGCGACGCACGGCGGCGGCGACGGGGGGGGGATGGCGGGGCACTTCTGCGGGCGTGCCTGCGCGCAGGCGGCGTGGGACGCGTACCACGAGCTGGAAACTGCCGCGGGGGACGCATTCGCGCCGCTCGCGCGCCGGTGCGCGTCGCACGAGGTCAAATTTCCACTCGCCGCCGCGCGTCTCGCGTTCGCCGCGGCGCAGGGCTCGGCGTCCCCGCGCGCGGCGGACGCGCTGGTGCGCGTCAACTTCCCCCCCGGGGTCGCGCCCGGGGACTGGCTCGAGGAGCACGCCATGCTGCGCGTCGCGCTGCTGCGCGGCGTGGCCGTGGCCGAGCTGGGCGCCGCGCGAGAAGAAAAAGAGAGGGGAGGAAAAAACGGCGAAAAAACAAACGGCGAAACACCCGCGCGGTTCCGCTTTGACAAAAACGTCGTCAAAGAGCTGGACGCCGAGTGGTACGTCGGGGTCTTGAGCCGGATGCACCTCAACGCGTTCCGCGTGGAGATCCCACCGGCGGCATTGCCCGCGGACGTCGCCGAGGTACCTGTCGGTGACGTCCGCGACGGGCATGGAGGACACGGGCACCGCGGCCACGAGTGCGGCGGCGGCGGCGAGTGCGGCGACGCGCGTCATCATCATCACTCTCTCCCAAACGCCGGCGAGCGCGAGTCGGCGTCGACGACGTCTCATAGCCCGCCCGCGCGCGACTCTTTCGCGGAGGCGATGACGGCGGCGATGGCCGCCTCCGCGTCCGGGGTGGGTGCGGGCACGGCTCTGTACGGTGCGCCCTCTCTGCTCAACCACTCCTGTGACCCCAACGTGGACGTTTCGTGGGCAATCGACTCGCGCGCTTCGTTTCGCGCGGCGCGCGCAATACAGAAGGACGAGCCGCTCACCGTGGCGTACGTCGACGCCGACGTTCGCGTCGCGGCGCGGCGCGAAAAGTTAGCCTTCGCGTACGGGTTCGAGTGCCGATGCGAGCGGTGCGTCGAGGAGACGTCGGCGGTACAGTGACTTTACAGTAGCTTCCGCGAGATGAAGAGGTAGTAGATTGGTGGTAGTAGTAACAGTCTGACGTTAGTACATGGTGTATGACGTACGACGCGCGTTTCGTTTTTCGCGTCGACGTCCGTCGACGACGACTTCAAACGCATCACCGTCTCCCCTCGCTTCGCGCTCCGTCCGGCTCCGCGGCGCCCTTCAGAGCCCGGATCTGCGCCTCCCGCGCCTCGGCGGACACAGGCGCGAGGCTCTCGCGCGCCGAGGCGGAGGCTCGCAGTTTCCGCTCCAGCTCCTCGCGGTCGGGCTGCACGTACAAGATCGTGGCGGTGCCCAACGTGAGCCAAGTCGTGGCGTACGAGGCTTTGAACGCGTTCGTGGCTTTCGCGCGCCAGGCGAAGTGCGTCGAAAGCGCCGCCGCCGCGCCGACGACGAGCAGGCCGAACTTAAGGGACACGGGCGACGAAGTCGGCCGCTCGGCGCTCGTCATGCCCACCTCACGCGCGTCGCCACACTGGAAGCGCTCGACCTGTCGTGGCGAGTTTTCGTCGCGACTGAAACGGCGCGACGAAGCACGGCTCGAAAACTCGCCAACGACTTTCATCCGGCGCTTCAGTCGTCGCGGCGCGCACCTAGGTCGCGGGCGCGCTTTCCTCGGACGCGCGCCTGCCGCGACGGTATGTCGCGCGTCTCCGACGAGTCGCCGGCCTCTCCCGCCTCGTCCGACGACCGCTCCACGTCCGAGACGGACGCGTCACCTCACGCGAGCGCGGGATCCCGAGAACGCGAGCGCGCGTCCGCGCCCGGAAACGTCCGGCTGGTCGTGTTCGACTTCGACCTGACCATTCTGCGCATCCACTCCTGGGGCGAACGCGTGCGCCCGGAGGACGTCGATCACCGCCATCTCGACCGCGACGTCGCGGATCTCGCGTTCTTCCGCGCGTTCGTGCTCGCGCTGCGCGACGCGGGCGTCCGCGTGGCTGTCGCCTCTTTCGGGCAGTACGAGGTGATCCAGAGGTACATGGACGCCGTCTTCGGCGACGGCCAAAGCGTGTTCCGCCGCGCAAACGTCAGCACGCCGAGCACGGTCGGGTTCAGGGACGGCACGAGCGTTCCGGGAGGCAAGGTGCCGCAGCTGTGCGCGCTCGTGAGCGCCGAGCTGTTCGACGGCACAGCACAAAACGAGCTCGACGAGGAGGTTTGGCGTGCCGCGACAAGCGCCGTCGCTTTTTTCGACGACGACGTGAAAAACGTCGACGGCGCCGCGCGCGCCGGGTTTGCGCGCGCCGCGCTCGTGGACGGCGACGTCGGATTCACGCGGGAGAGCTGGGAAGGGGGGCTGCGGGAAGCGGTCGGGATGGGGGGTTTCGAGGTACCGGAGGTACGGAGCGCGAGTCCGGTCAGCGCGTCGTCGAGCGGACGCTCGTAGCGCGAGCGGTCGTGGGTACGTTGAGCGCGGGACACATCTGTCGATAACACGTACACACGCATCTGTCGCGACAGTGACAAACAATCGAAATCGCGTTTCGCCGGGACGCGCACGCCGCGGTGCGCGAAAAAAAAATCTGGTCGCGGTCGTCCCACGAGAGCAGCCCGCCGGTTTTGGCAAAGCCCGAACGGGCCGTGCCGCAACACCATGCTGCGCCACGCCGCGGTATTCGCCGGGTCCGCCCTTCGGGTCGGCGCCCGCGTCGCCTCCGAGGCGCGCCAGCTCCAGCAGATCCGATATCTGAACATTCACGAGTACCAGGTACGTCCGTCGCGTCCTTCAGCCAGATCGCATCGTTGTTAAACGTCCCTCACTGACGCGCGCCCTCTCTTCTTTCACTGTTTGAACCAGGGCGCCGAGCTCATGGCCAAGCACGGCGTGCGCGTTCCCCCCGGCATCGCGTGCCACACCCCCGACGAGGTCGCCGCCGCGGCCGCGAAGCTCAGCGGAGACAGCGGAGAGGTGGTCGTGAAGAGCCAGGTGCGAACACGTCGGCGTCGTTCAAATCGCGACGTCGACGAGAACACGCGGTGACACACGCCGTTTCGTTTTCGTCTTCATCTTCGTCCCTCTCCCGTCGCCGCGCGACGCCGCGCGAGACTAGGCGCCGCTGACCCTCCGTTCCGCCCCTTCCTCGTAGGTGCTCGCCGGCGGTCGCGGCCTGGGCACGTTCAAGAGCGGTCTGAAGGGCGGCGTGCACATCGTTCCCGCCGGCGACGCGAAGGCTCTGAGCGAGAAGATGCTCGGCCAGGTTCTCGTGACGAAGCAGACGGGCGAGGCGGGCAAGCCCGTGAACGCGCTTTTGGTCGCAGAGAAGATGACGCTCGTGAACGAGATGTACTTCGCGATCCTGCTCGACCGCGCGAGCGCCGGCCCCATGGTCATCGCCTGCTCCGAGGGAGGCACGTCCATCGAGGACCTCGCGGAGAGCCACCCCGAGAAGATCATCAAGATGAAGATCGACCTCGACGCCGGATTGACGCAGGCGCAGGCGCTGGAGTTGGCCGAGGGGTTGCGCGTATCCGGCGACGCGAACGATGCGGCGAAGCAGTTGCGCGCGCTGTACGACGTGTTCGTGCAGAGCGACTGCACGATGCTGGAGGTGAACCCGCTGGCGGAGACGGACGAGAAGCTGCTGGTCGCCGCGGACGCCAAGCTCAACTTTGACGATAACGCCGAGTACCGCCAGAAGGCGCTCTTCGCGCTGCGCGACCACTCGCAGGAGGACCCGCGCGAGGTTGCCGCCGGCGCGCACGACTTGAATTACATCGGCCTGGACGGGAACATCGGGTGCATGGTGAACGGCGCCGGCCTGGCGATGGCCACCATGGACATCATCTCCCTGCACGGCGCGTCGCCCGCGAACTTCCTGGACGTCGGCGGGAACGCGTCCGAGCAGCAAGTCGTCGAGGCGTTCAAGATCCTCACCGCCGACAAGAAAGTGAAGGCGCTCCTGGTGAACATCTTCGGCGGCATCATGAAGTGCGACGTCATCGCCTCCGGGATCGTCAACGCCGCGAAGCAGGTGGGCATCCAGGTGCCGCTCATCGTGCGCCTCGAGGGCACGAACGTCGAGGCGGGGAAGGAGATCCTAAAGGCCTCGGGGATGGACATCATCGCCGCGGACGACTTGGACGACGCCGCGAAGAAAGCCGTCGCCGCGCTGGCGTGACGCCTTTTTGACGTCGGCGAAGCGAGAGAGCCGCGAGGACGTTTGTGATGCATGCGACGATACGAAGCCCTTGAGAAGTTGTGGGCGATATCGATACGACGAAACGCGCGCGAAGAAGGCGTTGAAATCGTTGTACCCAATCGGCGTCGCTACGATGCGCGCGCTCGCGCGCTCGCTCGCGCCGGGATGGGATGCCCGTCGTCGCTCACATCCCCTTGATGCCGACGAGCTCGATGGTGAACTCGAGCACGGCATCCGGCGGGATGCGGCACTCGCCCGTGGACCCCGAGCACCCCGCGCCCTTGGCGCCGTACCCCAGCGCGGGGGGGATGAGCACCCTGCGTGATCCGCCGATCTTCATGGGAGGCATGGAGTCCCCGGACCCCATGACGGCCATGTCCCAGCCCTTGATGACTTCGCCGGAGCCTCCGGAGAAGACGAAAAATTTAGCGAAATCAACTTTCTTCCCGTCCACGTCCAGCTGGTAGTTCACCTTCAGCACGTCGCCCTCGAACGGCTCGGCGCCGGTGCCGAGCTTGATGTCCGCGTACCGGATGCCCTCCGGCCCGTCCTTGAAGTCGACGTCCGCGCGCGCCGGGCGCGCCAGCGGCGCGGCGAGCGCCAGGCCTAGCGTACCCGAGACGAAGCCGCGTCGCGCCATCTTATCTTTCCCGGCCGGGCGAGCGGCCGCGGGCCCGCGCTCGCGGCGCGTCGACGCCGAGGCGGAGGCACGGACGGGCGCGGCGAGGTACGCGGCGCGAAGTGCGGCGTGAGGCATCGAGAACGCGGGGAGAGGAAAAGTCTCGGAAGCGCGTGTGGCGATCGCGGATGCGATGTGGCGAGACACGAAAAGTCGCCGTGCGTTTTTCTTCGAGAATGAACACTGGAACATCTGAACATTAAAAATGGAAAACGAACGCGTCGTCGCGTCTTCGCGACGGCGCGTCGACACGCGCTCTCCCGACACTCACTTGGTCGCCGCCTTGTCCCCCGAGGCGGTCTTGAGCCCTTCAACGACGTTCGACTTGATGTACGAGGCGGGCCCGCCGCCCTCGAGCGCGTGCATGTGCGCGATCAAGTCGACGACGCGGTTGGAGTACCCCCACTCGTTGTCGTACCAAGAGACGAGCTTCACGAAATCTTTCGAGAGCGAGATGCCCGCCTTGGCGTCGAAGATGGACGAGCGGTCATCCCCGATGAAGTCCGCGGAGACCACTTGGTCCTCGGTGTACCCCATGATGCCCTTCAGCTCGCCGTGCTCGCAGGCGTTCTTGATGGTGGCGCAGATCTCCTCGTAGGAAGCGCCGTTCTTGAGGCGCACCGTCAAGTCGACGACGGAGACGTCCTGCGTGGGCACGCGGAACGCCATGCCGGTGAGCTTGCCGTCGAGCTGAGGAAGCACTTTGCCGACCGCCTTCGCGGCGCCCGTGCTGCTGGGGATGATGTTCGCGCCGGCGCCGCGGCCGCCGCGCCAGTCCTTCATCGAGGGGCCGTCCACGGTCTTCTGCGTCGCCGTCGTCGCGTGCACGGTGGTCATGAGGCCCTCGAGGATGCCGTAGTTGTCGTCGATGATCTTCGCGAGCGGCGCCAGGCAGTTGGTGGTGCACGACGCGTTGGAGACGACGTTCAGGTCGGGCGTGTACTTGTCCGAGTTGACGCCCATCACGAACATGGGCGCGTCCGCGGAGGGCGCGGAGATGACCACCTTCTTCGCGCCAGCCTTGATGTGCTTGTTGGCGCCCTCCAGAGTGGTGAACACGCCCGTGGCCTCCACCACGAAGTCCACGCCGAGGGAGCCCCACGGGATCTGCTCCGGGTCGCGCTCCGCGAACACGGAGACGGGCTCGCCGTCCACGAAGAAACGCTCGTTCTCGCACGTCGCGGACCCGGAGTACTTGCCGTGCACGGTATCGTACTTGAACATGTACGCCATGTAGTCCGCGGTGACGAAGGGGTCGTTCACAGCCACAACCTCGATGTCCGCGCGCGCGAGGCACGCGCGCATCACGAGGCGGCCGATGCGGCCGAAGCCGTTCACGCCCACGCGGATCTTCGCGGGCGCGTCCT
>Ga0181600_10003672_pt1 | contig 11698 bp, 4 predicted proteins | sample 041ome_2_FD_132982 | JGI IMG/M metagenome (GOLD analysis project Ga0181600, IMG submission 132982) | Coastal salt marsh microbial communities from the Groves Creek Marsh, Skidaway Island, Georgia - 041406US metaG (megahit assembly) | ecosystem: Environmental > Aquatic > Marine > Intertidal zone... | reverse complement strand
GGATACCGGTGACAATCTTGACGGGTTTCTTAGGCAGTGGCAAGACCACGCTGTTGAACCACGTGTTGAGAGGGGATCACGGGAAGAGAATCGTGGTGATTGAGAATGAATTCGGTGAGGTTGACATCGACGGCGAGCTCGTGGCGTTTAAAGAGTCTGGTGAGGAGGATATTATGCTTTTAAACAATGGATGTCTGTGCTGCACGGTGAGAAGTGATTTAGTGGAGATGTTGTCGCGATTGGTGCGGGAAAAGAAAGGGTCTTTTGATCATATATTGATTGAGACGACGGGACTCGCGAACCCGGCGCCGATTATTCAGACGTTTTATTTAGAACCGGCGTTGTTGGATTCGTTGAGATTGGATGGCGTCGTGACGCTCGTGGACGCCAAGCACGCAGAGTTACATTTGAATGAAGTCAAGCCCGCGGGTGTGGTGAATGAATCGTTGGAGCAAGTGGCGTTTGCGGATCGTATCGTTCTCAATAAAATTGATTTGGTGAGCGACGCCGAGGCCAACGCGTTGGAGTACAGATTGAAGACGATTAACGACTTGGCGCGCATTCGTCGCGCGTCCAAAGCGAATGTTGATTTGGATTTCGTGCTTGGCGTTGGTGGGTTTGATTTAGAGCGCGTGCAGGATCAAGTGCTGCCGGATGAGAAGAAGAAGGTGGAGGACCACGCGCATTCGCACGACCACGGACATTCCCACGCCGATGGACAAGAATCGTGTGAAAAGTGCGACGAGCATGGTCATTCGCACGGTGACGCTTCTGCACACGGGCACTCGCACGAAGAGCACTCGCATTCGCACTCGCACGGTGACGGTGAGGCTGATTGCGAAGTGTGCGGAGAGCACGGACACTCGCATTCGCATCACGTGCACGACGACGCCGTCGGTAGCGTTTCACTCGCCCTCGATGGCGATCTCGATCTCGATCTCGTCAACGACTGGCTCGGCTTATTATTGAACGATCGTTGGGAAGATTTATATCGCATGAAGGGCGTTCTCGCTATTCAAGGATGCGATGAACGGTACGTGTTCCAAGGCGTACACGCGCTCTTTGAAGGCATGCCAGACCGCGCGTGGAAAGCGGACGAGAAGCGTTCGAGCAAACTCGTCTTCATCGGTAAAGATCTCGATCGCGATGAACTCATGCGCGACTTTGAAGCGTGCTTGAGTCGATAATGACGATGAATGAGCGCGTCTTCGCGCAAACGCTCGGTTTTCAATACTCGACACACTTTAATATTCACAGCACCTCATTACGCACACGCACACGTCTACGCAATCGACAGCGCGCGCGCACACCATGCGTGTAAAACGATTCGTGCTCACCGTCGCCATCGCATTGGCGTGCGTCGCGCCCGCGCCCGCGCGCGCGTGGCCTTGGAGCTCCAAGCTGGAGCAACACCAAACGCCTCCGGAACCCCGAAAGATTGATCTCCCAACGCCTTCCGACGTCGCCGTGGACGTGGACGCCGGCGTTGAAACGTCCAACGCCACGGAATTATCGCAGCTCATCCCGGCGTTCCGCGCGAGATCGCTCTCGTGCGTGACGTGCCACCGAATGCTCGCATTCTTTGATGAGTACTTGCTTTCGGCGTTGTTGGATATCAACGCCGCAGAGTCGCGTAAAACGACCACGAGTGCGTTCCGTACGAATTACGGCGCGCTAGAGACGACAATTGAAGAGGCTGTGTCATCTGTGTGCGGGGCGCAGTCGATTGCGACGAATCACACGATGCGAAAGTCGTGTGCGAAGATGATTGAGCGCGCCGAAGACGACGTCGTGGCATTGTATTTCGAGCACGGCGCCGCCATGCGACGCGGAGACGATGAGCGCGAGCTCGGTGAGCCGTTGTGTGGCATGCGCGGGGTGCTTAAGGCGGGTTGTGAGGATAGCATGGCGAGGTTGACTGTTTCTGAGCTCATGACGCTAGAGGAAGAAGCGCAGTTTGTGAGTAAGGATGACACGCATCCGATGCTTCGCGCGCCAGAGACGGAGACAAAGTACAAGAGCGAACCCGAGAGTGCGGAGACAAAGTCTGGCGAGGTGCAGAAAATTGTAGCGTCGGACTTTTACAAGCGTGTGATTATCGACCGTGGACGTGACGCGTTGGTGTACTTTGCGTACCCAAGCTTGGCGCCAGAATTCCATCACGCGTACGCGCAAACGCATGCGCTCGTAGCTGAATTTATGGAGGATTCCAACTTACTCGTGGGAATGTTGAACGTTGAGTTGAACGATGTGCCGCCACCGTATAATAACTGGGCGCAAACACCGAACGTGATGCTGTACCTGGCGAATAGGAAGGAGAATCCGAGATTTATTCCATTGCGTACGGCTCCTGGCGAGACGATGACGGGCGAGTCGGCGCCGACACTCGCTGATGTGCTCACGATGATTAGCAAGCGCACGGAAGATAAGAAGACGAAGAAAGCTGCGGATTGGGGTATGATTGATGCTACCGCTGAACAATTGTATGCGAATCGCGCGAAAGAATCGAAGGATGAGCTTTAGATGGCACGTCCCGTTGTAAAAACAAATGCAAGCATTGCACGCAGCTGTAAAACTAATTGCACCAATACGCGGGTGGCTCATACCCGCGCTCGAGAAGGAAAGGAAGTACAAATTCACAAAATGTGTTCCAGCTCACCGCGGTCGATACGCCCGCGCCTCGCGATGCGCCCGTGGCATCGACGTAGAAGGTTGCATCCGTCTCAACCAACAATCTCCGCGCGTGAACCATGCGAGTCAACGTTGCGCAGCAACACGACGCGAGGAGGACTGCAATCGCCAGCCTGTGTGGCGAAATATGTATCATTTATTTAACACGTGACGAATGAAACGAGGTGCAGAATGAAGTCGGTCGGTTTATGCCAGGATGTTTGTTTCTCGCACTCGCCGTCGAGTTCACATGTTTGTATTCGCGAGATGCTGGTTTGAAATAACAATTGTTGCGCTAAGATTTTCTCTACACGAGCGCGGACGCGCGGCATGTTGCGTGCGCACTCAAAGCAGCTTGCGCTTGCTCGATTTCAGCGCGCGCTCTGGCATTTTTCGCCCACGCTCCGACGGTGGTTGACGCCTTTGTGCCCGCAGCCGCGTCCTCCAACGCCTTGGCCGCGCTCACCAATTCGCCGTTGGCCAAGTCCGTTTCCGCGCGCGCGATGGCACCTTCGATCCCTTGCGCGCCCTCTTCCGATGTATCCTTCATTCGAAGCAATGATGCGGTGTACGCCAATCCATGTGCAAAAATACCCGCACCATCTTGCGGAACCAGCGCCAGTTGTCGCGCGATGGTGCGTACGTGCTCGAGTTGTTCGGCGAGCTGCAACCGCGTAGGCACACCATCTTTGGCGTATGGCTTGTCAATCGAATTCACGATAGTGGCGACAAATGCATCATCCTTGGCGCAAGTCTTCAACAAAGCTATTGTGTCGACGAAACTCTCACCATCGTCTAATCGTGTGCTCAAATCCATCACAGCGAGCTCAAATCGTTGCGTCGCGTGCGAGCGCTCCAACGCCTCCCGACGCGTTTTAAGCACAGTCTTAAGTGCACCCATGCGAAGTCGCTCGTCATCGAGCGCTTTAATGCGCTCAATTCGCTCAGCGACGAGAAAGTCTGCGTGTTTAGCCTTGAGCTCGGACTCTTGCGTCTTTAGTGACTGTGCCTTTTCTGCCGCCGCGTTTGCCTTGGCGAGCTCAAGCTCGCTCGAAAACCGCGCGCGGTCTGCTTCCAATCTACTCGTCGCCTCGTTCGCGCGAGATTCAAGCACTCCGATCGCCGCGATGAGCTCATCCGTCGCCGAGCGTTCGACGTCAACGACGCGCTCAAAGTTTTGCACCATGGATGCCGCCAAATCTTGAAACACTTTGACGTCGGCGTCGGCTTGGAGCTTCATACCGCGGTACGCCGATGCGGCTTCATCCTCGCTCACTGTCGACCCGAGCGTATCCATAGCCGCAGCGAACAAGCTTGCAGCGGTCAAATCTTTCGCCGAGTTTACAATGCTCGCGTTGTCACGCTTTGGTGCGTCGGGTACGACAACTTTCGCGTGCTCTGGCTCCGGGACGTTGGCGAGGAAATCAGCCGCGGCGCTAAATGCATCCGCGAGTTCAGCCTTCACATCTTCCTCTTTCGCTTTCGCTTCAGTAACGCGTGTGCCTTCGATTTTGTTATCCGGCGTCTCGGTCTTCGGCGCTGATGCTTCTTCTGCCGCCTTGGCAGGCTTTGGCACGTTGACGACATCTGCGGCTTTCGCGACAGGCGTCGGCGTCGGCGGCGGCGGCGGCGGTGTCTTCTTCACTGGCTTCTTCTTCCCCGACGGCTTTGACGTTGGATACTCGTCATCATCGTCGTCGCTCATCGTATATGCCATAAAAGCCACGAGTGCCGCGCCTGCGGCGGCTAACATTCGCGACCGATTCGGCGCCGCAGCTGTCGTCGATTCCGCCAGAGGCGCCGCTCCGCTAGGGACACCCGGCTTTTTTGAAAGCGACATCGGCACTCGCGGCGCCGGCGCGCTCACCTTCGACGCCGCTTTCACCGCGGCATCTCCAGACACAATCGAACCATGCAATGGGAACTTTGGCGCGCTCACGTGCGCCAAGACTCTGTTTCCGCTCGACGTCGGCGGCGGAGGCGCCGACGGTTTCGGTTTCGCCGTCATCTTTCGCGCCATGTCCCCAATCGACGCATGCAGCGGAAACTTTTGTGCACTCACGTGTGGCAACACTCTATTCACACCTTGTGGCGCGTCTGGCGCGGCGACTTTCGCCGTCTTCGCCCCCTTAGTCGTCGTTTTTGTCGTCGTTTTGGCTGACGCCGCCTTACTCGCGCGCGCCTTTGCCACCTTCGCCCCCGTCGTCGCCGCCGCCTTACTCTTCGCCTTTACCGTCAACGACCCCGCAGACGTCTTCGCCGCCGATGTCTTCGCCGCCGACGACGTCGTCGCCTTGCCCGTCGTCGCCTTGCTCGCCTTCGTCGCGAACGTCTCGATCGACCCCGCCACCATCCGCGCCACCATCATCGCCCCGCGCCGCGCGCGCCCGCGCGCACCCGCCCCGACCATCATCGCGCCGCGCACCGGTGACACGCGTTCCACCGCCCGCTCGCTCTCACACGCCCGCGCACGCCCGCGCGCGCGTCACCGCGTCGTCGATTGCCGCGACGCGACGAGTCGTTGGTTGCGATGTTTGATTTGAAAGCAACATGCGCGCATTTTCATCGATATGGTGTCGCTTTTAATTTCAATCGAAAGACATTCACTATCGATCGAGTGCGCGCACACATATCGATCGACATGAACGCGCCCTCGCGCCGCCGACACGTCGACGTCACTCCGCGCCGCCCCCGCGCGCGCGCGCCCCGTCGCCGCCCTCCCGCGCGCGCACGCACCGCTCGCAGACATGTTTCCCCGCGTCGCCGTCGCGCCCGCGCGCGCGTTCGCCCCGGCGTCGCCGCGCGAGGCGCCCAATCGCGCATCGATGCGCCGCGCCGTCACGTGCATGGCGCACCCGCGTCGCGTGCAAAAAGTACAGCAACAGATGCGTCGGGAGATTTCGCAGATGATGCAGCAGGATAAAAACCTGCGCGGGATGATTTCCCCCGAGGAGCGCATGGGGGTGGATAATATTCTGAGCGTCATGGCGACCGTGGCGGAGGTTGAGGTGTCGAATGACTTGCAAGTGGTGAAGGTTTACGTGAGCATATTGGGTGACGACAGAGGGAAGAAGAATGCGATAAAAGGGTTGAAACGCATGGAGACGTACGTGAGATCGAAGATTGGACGACGCATGTCTTTGCGGTTGACTCCGGAGATACGGTTTATATATGATGATTCGTTTGAGAGGGGACAACGCGTGGGGGCGTTGCTCGATGAAATTCGCGCGGAGAATCGAAGCAAAACGGCGAAAAAGTATGGGAAGGATGTGCTGCAGTCGATTGAGGATGTGATCGCCGAGCGTGGAGACGTTGAGGACGATGGTGATGAGGATTGGGATGGCGACGTCGAGGGGGTTTGGGATGAAATGATTGCTGATCTCGGAGATGAAGACGACGACGATGACGACTTTGACGACGACGAGGAACTCGACGGCGACGACGACGACGCAGGAATCAAGATTATTAACGTGTAAGAGCCACTAGAGCGCTATTGATAGTTTAAGTGTAACGAACGAAAAGTACGTGTAGACTAAAAACAACAAAGACGGCTAAAACATTGTGTGTTTGGCTATGTAGACTCACCCGAGGACGCCTAGAGTGCTCTGGCACTTTGACGCGAGAATTTTCACAGCCTCCTTGAAAATTGTCCCAGGTTTCATTTGCCCGACGCTTTCGATGGTAAAAATAAAGTGATCCTTTCGCTTACGCACGACAATCTTTTCCTCCCATCCGGGCTCGCCTGTGAGCTCTCGCACGCGTTCGATGCAAAAGTCGCACCCGCGTTCGTTCACCACGCGCACCGTCTTCTTATCGCCTTTCCCATCGCACGCGTAGCACGTATGCGTATCACTAAAGTTGGCACACTTTTCCATAAAAAGATCAGCGTCAGCGCCCGTAATTGGCTCGAGAATCTTTACATCAGGAACCATTTTATACCAACACGTGCCGACGGGAGACCACTTGGCGTGCTCCTTTCCTTGTCCTTTCACGCAGTGACATTCGAGCTCCACCTCTTGTCCAGGCGCAAGTTTCACTAACAAAATATCGTCGTGCACGCAACCAATTTCACCTTCATCAAAAATTTCGCGCTGTGAACGCTTAAACGCCGAATGCTTCGCTGCGTCTTCCTCTGGTAACGCGCTTCCATCCGGGCACCACGTCAACGCGCTCGAATACACCGACCGGTTGACGACATCACCAAAACTCCCATCGTCATTCCGTTGCTTATAACACTTCACGTGCATGTTCATAATGATTGTATTCGTCTCGTTCGAGCTGTCGTTGTCGCCAACGTACTCAAACCGCGAAGGATCCGCCTTAATAGGCACTAAACCGAGTCGGTGCGCGAAAATTTCATCCGCCACGACGCTCGTATTATTCACCACAAAAACCTTCTCAATCGCCATCGTAGGCACTTCCGCCAATATAATCCGCCGAAACGCATTTGCAAACGCCGGTGAGCACCCTTCGAGTTCGAACACGCACGTCTCGTCGTCGCTCGAAATCATATTCAACGCAAACGTGTCCCGGAAACCCTCCACGCTAAACGCGCAGTCCTTCCCTAAAGACGCATACGCACCACCATACGCAATCTCCTTTGCGTTTGCGTTCGTATTCGCGCCCGCCGTGACAAACTTACGTTGTTCTTCCAATCGCGCCAGCATGGCTTCCATTTGCGCCGTCACGCCGCGCACGTCGGCGGGATCCGCTTTGGCGGCTCGAGGCATGATGAATTCCAAATTCCACGAGCTCACACGCCGCGCACGTCACGCGCGCCGTCGATCGCGCGCGCTCGACGAAGCGAGCGCACGCAAAGGGTATCGCTCGCGACGTTCGCGGCGTCGAATGTGTTCGCTCGTCGCGACGCGCGCGCGAAAGTGAGGTTCAATCGCGCCGCCGCCGCGTCCTCTTGTGGTGGTTAACACATGATACCGCACAATGGCGTACAGTATGGTGGTACCGTTTGTGTATTGTGGGTCGTTTAATGGTAGTATTTTCGTGTTCGTGTTGTCGTGTTTGAATCCCGCCGCTGACAGCTCGCGCGAGCTCCGCGCTAGTTTGCGGCGCGCCGACGCGACATTCGCGCGCGACGCGCGGCACGGGACGCATCCCTACGTGGTTTACCCCGCGCGCGCGCCGCGGTGGCGGAGGCGCGGCGCGTGTGGCGCGCATTTCGCGCGTGAGCTCTGGTAAGGATGGATTTCTGGGAGGATGACGACGACGACGGGTTGGCGGATTTCGACGTCGACGCCGTGGTCGATCACGCGCGCGCGCGAAAAGATGGCGGGTGTAGTATGCCGCCACCGCCTGCGCCGCGCGAGGTGGTGGTGATCGACGACGGAGGGGAGGAGGAGGAGTCGTTGGCGCGTCGGCGGGCGCGGTTGTTGGCGTCGACGTCGACGTCGGGAGCGATGACGATTACGGCGCCGAGCGGTAAATTTGCGAGTGCGAACGCGAAACAGATATCGATTAGTAGTATGTTTGCCGTCGCTGCGGGTACGCGCGCGGCGCCGGCGACGGTGGCGGAGGAAGTAAGAGAGACGTTGGCGCGGGCGACGGCGACGACGCCGGCGAGCGCCGCGCCGGCGAGCGGAGACGGTTGGATGAAGACGAAGCGTAAAGGACAATCAGATGACGCGCCACGGAAGCACCAAACGACGTTACCGAAGGAATTGATGATACGCTCGGCGAATGACAAACGCGATTTGGTGGCAATGGCGACGAATTTAGCGCCAGAGGCTTTGGGCGAACAGGACGCTCTCGGACGCACGGCGTGCGCGGGCGCCGGCGGGCGTGATGGTCTACCCATGGATCCTCAGGCGGTGCAGACGTACGTGTATCCGGCGCAAATTTCTCGGCGGCAATATCAGTACGATATTGCACGGAACGCGTTGTTGACGAATTCTTTGGTGTGCTTACCGACGGGGCTCGGGAAGACGCTCATCGCCGCGGTGGTCATGTACAACTACTATCGGTGGTTCCCGACGGGAAAGATTATATTCATGGCGCCCACGCGCCCGTTAGTTGATCAGCAAATGTCGGCATGTCACACCATTGTCGGTATTCCCGCATCAGACACCGTCGTGCTCATGGGAAGTACGAAGAAGGATGAAAGCGGGTCGCGACGCGAATTCTGGCGCGACAAGCGCTTGTTCTTTTGCACGCCGCACACGGTTGCGAATGATCTGAACAGTGGTGATTTAGACGCCAACCAAGTTGTTTGTGTAGTCGTTGATGAGGCTCATCACGCGCGTGGTGAGTATGCGAGTGCACAAGTCATTCGCGTGCTGAACGAGCGCAACATCAACTTCCGCCTCCTCGCGCTCACGGCGACGCCGGGCCAAGGTATCGAAGAAGTACAGTCCGTGGTGGAGACCTTGCGCATCGGTCGCATTGACTTTAGAAGCGATCAAGACCCGGATGTATCACGATACACGCACAAGCGCGAAATGCAAGTCGAATGCGTCAAGCCGGGTCAAGCAATCTCGCATGTTCAAGACATGCTGTGCGACTTGCTTCGACCGGTGTGCCGTTCGTTGCTCGGCATGGGTGCCATCAAAGACGGATGGCTTATGAAAACTTTTGTGGATAACAAAGCGACAAATGGTGCGGTGCGCACGGAGCCACCGGCGTCGTTTCCGTTTCAGCAGGCGCAAAACAATATTCAACGCGGTGAAGTTCACGTGAGGAGCAAGGGTGCGGCGTTTAGCTTGCTTCAACAAGCCATGGAACTCACAAAGACGTACGAATTACTGCTCAAGTACAGCCCTGGTGCGGCGTACGACTACATGGAGAAGCGCGCAAAAGTCAATAGTAACTCGCTGCTGCACTCGAGAAATCAAGTTGCGATTGAAATCGGCGACATGTTGCGCTCGATGTCCACCAACGGCGCGCACCATTCGCCAAAGCTCGACAGGTTGACGACGATTATCAAGAACCATTTCAAGCACGCCACGGCGGATACGCGTGTGATTATTTTTACGTCATACCGTCAGAGCGTCCAGGATATCGTTCGCGCGTTGCGTGAAGTTCCCGCGGGTGCGGATACCGCGTGTAAAATCAAAGTGGCCGAGTTCATTGGTCAAAGCGACGCCGCGGCTGGGAAAAAGCGCCGCGCCGGAGGCGGCGACGGTCGAACGACAAAGGGTCAGTCGCAAAAAGAGCAAAAGCGAACGTTGAACGACTTCAGAGCCGGTTCGTTGAACACGCTCGTCGCGACGTCTATTGGTGAAGAAGGATTGGATATTCCGAGTGTTGATTTGATTTTCTTTTTCGACGTCGTGGACATCATTCGCGCCATTCAACGCATGGGTCGAACCGGTCGCGCGCGCGATGGCAAGGTTGTTATTCTTGCCACCGAAGGTAAAGAATTCACCAAGTTTACCAGCGAGCAAAAAAAGTATGAAAATTTGATGCGATGCTTGCGCACGCCGGCGAATCACTTCAAGTTGGAGAAGAACTGCCCGCGTATCATTCCGGCGGGCGTCACGCCAGTGTGTGAGCTGCGCATGATTGAAGCATCACCCGCGCTTAAAACAACCAAGTCAAAAATCACAGGTAAGGCTAAGACGAAAAAGCCACCTGGTGCGAAAGCCATCCTCAATGCGGCGATGAAAATTAAGGACACGCCGCTTGATAACGCGACGCAGGCGATATTATTCGCGTACGATTATCCGCAAGGGAGCGCGTTGGCAGAGTTGGACGTCGCTGCCGCCGCGCCGTTTTTGTCTCGACCAGACCCAGTGTATGCGTTTGAGCACGGCGCGTGGTCGGAAATGCTCGTGAATGTTATGGCAGATTTACATGGCATTCCTCGCGTAGATCCCGCGGGCGAGGCCATACCCGATGGACCGTGCGCAAAGGCGCGCGCAAAAATGCCCGCGCAAATCGTTCCGATGCTCGACGACGAGGACTTTGTCGTTCCAGACTCACAAGAGCCACCCGAGAATGAAGAGCACGTCAAACTCGATTTCAACGAGCAAGACATCGACATCCCGCAAATGGACGATTATCAGTGGGCGAACGATTCCCAGGACCGTCCCGCGTACGAGGCTGAAATCAAAACCAGTCAGGAAGTCATGGAGGAGTTTACGCAAATGAGCGACCCGAAGCCGAGGAGAATCTCCATGCACTCCGTGTCGCCATCGGTGAAAGCGGCATCGCAGGCACGCCTCGAGGCAATTTCGGCGGTAACGCCGACGTTCTCGCCGAAATTCGTTGAGGCATCCGTAGAGGCGGAGTTGGAAGAAGCGCCGCCGACGACGACGATGCCGACGCACTCGCCGGACGTCATCGAAGCCTCCGTGGCGCGACAGGCGTCTCAGCCGAGTGATCTTGATGACGATAGCGATAGCGAAGATCAATACTTGTTCCTGAGCAAGCGTAAGCGCACCGCTGCGCGCGCATTGAAGAAGATTACAAATGCGCCGAGAGTGAGCAATCGGTCCCCAGTGATTGAGGCCTCGCAGAAAAGGTCACAAGAGCGCGCATCAATGCCGCCGCCGCCGCCTCGACAGACGCCTCAAAGCGGGGACAAGTCTACATCGACGCCATCAACGGGGGGCAGCGACGATTTATGCATCAAGCGTAATAAACATCGCGTCAACGCGCGAGTGTTGATGTCGCAGTTCTCGCCCGCCGAACGGCCCACTGAGAGACAGAGCCCGGCGGAGCCCGACGTCGATCTCGTCGATATAATTGACGATAAAGAAGCGCAACGACCGCGTCGGTGTGTTCGCGCTCCTCCGGCATTTAAACCGCGACGAAACTGCTTTATCGACGACGAAGCCGAGGCGAGCGATGAAGAAGGCGGCGACGACGACGAGCGCATGACGTCTGGCGACGAGCGCTTCATCGCGGATTCACAAGAAGAAGAGGACGATGACGACGACGACGACGGTATGCGAGCGCATCCCGGTATGGGATTTCAACCGCACACGCAATTCACCCCTGGAAGTTCTGGTGGCGCGCGCGCGCATCTAGCGACAACCTTTGCCGCGCTCGGTCCACGCGAGCGACGCGTCGT
>Ga0181600_10003670_pt1 | contig 11701 bp, 9 predicted proteins | sample 041ome_2_FD_132982 | JGI IMG/M metagenome (GOLD analysis project Ga0181600, IMG submission 132982) | Coastal salt marsh microbial communities from the Groves Creek Marsh, Skidaway Island, Georgia - 041406US metaG (megahit assembly) | ecosystem: Environmental > Aquatic > Marine > Intertidal zone... | reverse complement strand
CAATAACTGGCGGTCCACAACGGTATGATGTGTTATGGTCGAATGGTACCACCAATACTTATGATAGCTCTGCTACAGCGGGTCTGTACTATGTTGATGTATACGATGCAAATAATTGTTATGCTTGGGATAGTATAAGTGTACTAACTTATGACCGAGATTGTGACAATATTCCGGATTCAGTAGAAACTTTTGTGGACTCTGACCTTGACGGATTACCTAACGGGTACGATTTGGATAGTGACAATGATGCCATTCCAGATAGCCTTGAGTACGATACTAATCGTGATGGTATAGTAGGCGACGATTGTGACGGAGATGGAATTCCAGATTACTTGGATGCAGATTTATGTGAGTTGTATATTCCATCCGTTATCACTCCAAATGGGGATGGTAAGAATGATCAATTGGAGATACCTGCACTTAGATATTTCTCGAACTATAAGTTCTCTGTATTTAACGTATATGGTAATAAAGTATATGAAGTCGAAGACCAAGGTAATGGCTTCAACGGATCTTCATTGAATACTGTTGTATGGTACAGCGGAACTGGAGAATTGCCTCCTGGAACATATTATTATGTGCTCGAAATCCGTCCAAATAAGCTTCGTCAGGCTGGATATATTTACATTGCACGGTAATGAAAACGAGATTTATACATATCGTTATATGGCTTCTTGTTTCCATCAATGTAGTCGCACAAAGTCATCCTGCATTAGAGAACTATTTATTCAATCCAGTGAATATAAGCCCTTCATATGCCGGTAGATTATCAGGATCGCTTAGTTTTAGTCATGATCAACAGTTTATTGGCTTACCTGGCGCTCCATTGACGACCTCATTATTTTATGACAGTATGACGAAAGGACGTTTTGGTTATAACTTTTCGATGATGCAAAATGAAGTTGGCCCAATACAAAATTTTGCAATGGGATTGAGTACGGCTTATCACCTTAGGATTAGCTCGTCTGAGTACTTTTCAGTTGGATTAAAGTATACCTTTAATAGGCTTGGAATAGATTTGGTTAGTGAACAATACCTTGATTCTGATGATTTCATTATTGTGAATGGCGTGATTCAAAAATGGTATCACAATGTGGATATTTCAGGGGCCTATTATGGAAAGTATAACTACGTCGGTGTAACAATGCGTAACGCTGTACAGACATCATTCTTTATTAATCAAAATTATGGTGCTAAAGTTATTCACCTATATGGAGGGGCGGAGATTCCGGTATCGGAACACTTGGACTTTTTATATTCTGGACTTATTAATATTTCAGAAAATTCACCTGTAGATGTTAATGCCCATTTCATGGCAAGATTCTACGATTACATCAGCAGTGGTGTTTTATTGAGCCCAACAAAAGTCGGATTTGTATATAGTACAGAAAGTAGAAATGGTTTTACTTTCTTATACCAATATGCATATCCATTGACGGAGATAAGATATATCTCGCAGCAAAGCCATACAGCTTGCTTAAGGTATCATTTTAAACGCGCACAGGTATTTGGAAATCGTATTGTTGAAAGCCCTGTATTCTTTTTATAATGGTTAGAAATTTGAAATTCATTCTGGTTATCATAACGCTGTATTTATGTGACTTTACTTATGCCCAAAATAATGAAAAGAGGCTTGAGCAACTACCAGAATATTTAAATCAATCATTTAGTGTAAAGCGAGTTACATCAAGGGCCTATAATAGCCTTGGTGTTAGTATTGTAGCTGATAATAGAGTGTTATTCGTTACAGACAAACCTGATCTCCCCATTTTACAATCGAAAAGCAGATTTCGACCTTACTACTATGAATTGGTAGATTTTAAAACAAAAAAGATGCCTACTAGAAATCTATGTGCTGTAGCAGATATGAAATACAATGTTGCTGGTATTTGTGTTGATGATAGTAACACCTTCATGATTGCAGCGGTTAATGATATCGCGCAGAATGATTTTTTAGCAGAAAGCAGAGTAACTTTGGTACACATTGACATAAGTTATGGATTCTCCCAATGTGCAACTCCTCCATTTGTTGAACTAGGTTATTCATACACTCAGCCTTTTTATGATTCCAAGTCAAAGTATCTTTATTTCACATCAGATATGCCTGGAGGAAAAGGTGGCTTGGATATTTATCGTGTCAAAAGATTAGGATCCAATCTTTGGGGAAAGGTTGAGAACCTAGCTGAAATCAATACACCTAACAATGATGTTTATCCTTTTGTAGATGGTGATGGATATGTGTATTTCTCCACATTAACTACAAATAATGGCTACGATGTTTTTGCCTGGAATCCAGAGAATAGAAAACCTGTACGATTACCGGCTCCCGTTAATAGTAGAGTAGACGACTTCAATTATGTAAAAGTTAATGAAAAGGATGCGTTTGTGTCCAGATCAAGCGGTAACGCACAATCCACGGTTATTTATCGGATGCTGGCCTTCTAGGTTGGTTATTCCAGAATAAATTCACAACGTCTATTTTTTCGCCTTCCAAATTCAGTTTCATTGGAATCAATTGGAAAAGATTCACCCTTTCCAACAGTAATAATAGTACTAGAGTTACCTAGTTCTTTAAGATGATTTTTAACAGATTGAGCGCGTCTTTTACTCAATGCATTGTTATATTTCTCTGAACCTATGTTGTCAGTATGCCCTTCTATTGTGAAAACGTTTAGTTTGGAAAGACTATTATTGATTAATGCGAGTTCTCGTTTTGCCACTTCGCTGAGTTTCGCACTATCAAATGCAAAATAGACGTTGTTGAGCGTGAAGGTGTTTTCTTTCTCACTTGGTTTACGTAACAGAATGAGTTTTTCTACACGTTTGTTACTAAGATATTCTAGGCTTGGTGCGAAGCTCATTGAGTGAGGTAAATATCCTTGTGAAGTGATGGTTAATCCAAGTGTGTAATCAGGGAAATATGAGAAATAGCAGACCTGACCTTGGTCAACATGAGTCCCTTTGATCAAGGTATTTGTGTTATAGTCATAAAAATCGGCGGTAAAATTGGCCATCATTCCTGACTGCTTATCCAAACACTTTATTCTAATTACGATATCCGAAGGCAGCATTGTAGAATCTTCTGCGAGATCGTAATAACTTGTAATTAGTCCATTCTTCCTATAATAGATGCTGTCTATTGAAAGGTCTGCGGGATCAACATGCTTTGGTCCTAAAATATAATAAACGCTATCTTTCTTGTACGAGAATGCATTCGGTTCAAAAGCTAAAATTTTATTCAATGAAGTCATAGCTTTTAATGCATCCGTGGTTCGCTCGAAAAGAAGGGACCATCTTCCTTTGCCGATAGAACGATTCATTTCTTGTGTGAATTCATTTTCAGAAATAATTTTTTCTGCTAATACAGAGTCAATTTTAGTAGTTTCTCCTTTAAAAATTCGTTGGAGTCCTAACGTATCAGGATTTGTTGAGATATTGCTTGCGAACATTAAAGCTAATTGATGTTCTCCTAATCGCATGGACCGCGCAACGATAAGAGTATCTTCATTTAAAATTCGCAATGCATATGTAGACTCCCCATAGTTTAAAGGATACCGTAGTTTTTTAAAGCCTTTTTCGTTTAAATTCAAATAAAGCTGTTCTTTTCCTTCCTCTTCTATGGTATAATATGTGTTCTCCTTAAAAATGTGTAGGTCTTTAATTGACCTATCACCAGCAGAAATTAGAGTAGTGTCTATAGATTCAACAGAAGATTCGTTCATGGATATTTCCAAAAGTTTGTTGTCTTTGACAATGCCATAAAATTTATTGGTAGTGTTGCTAAAGGTAAGGGGTGGCAGAGCAACTGAATCGAAGGGAGAAATAATAAAAGTCGTATCCTTTGCTATTGAATTAATAACCACTATTGATGAGGGATGTTGTACATAAGTGTAGATATCATTCATCGGAAAGTACCCCTTCGGGACTTTTCTAGTGTTCAATGTATCTAGAATAGTCTTGCCGGTTTTGAAATCATAAATCAAGACTCCCTCTGAATTAGCAGAAGTAAAGTACAGCTGTTTTTTCACTTGATCAAAGTGCTTGAAAGAGATTTTCTGAGCACTTGTATGCACAACATTTTCTATAAGAACTGTTTGGGCGAATAGTTGAAAATTGCTTAAAATCAAAAAGGAAAGGATGAGTTTTTTCATGATTTAGAATCTTGTGCTAAGGCAAAAACCTAGTTCATTGTAGTTTCCAATTATCAGTCGAGGGCCGAAGAATATGTTTTCTGTAAACTCTCTTTCTATGTTAAAGATTATCGCAGCACCTACTTCCAATTCGTTAGTATTCTGTTTAGCAACGGCAATCGGACCAAGAGAAATTACTCCTTGCCATTTAGTTCCTCGAAAATATTCGAAATCGTTACTTGCACCTAGGAACAGGAAATGAGTCGAAAGATCGCCTCGATAGAATGAATTGCCAAATATGCCATGAATTCCATAAGTATTGTAATAGCGAACCTTTACATCGAGTTGATCTGTATGTCTCCCTATCGAATAACCTAATGCGATAATGCTATTGGAATTAGGACTAGCTTTTTTGTTTTTTTTGACCTCTGGAATAACAATAGCTAATTCTCTGTAAACAGTTTTGCCTGATGGTTGTACTTCTTTTAGAAAACGCACCTTACTTGGGTCAATTTCAAGTTTTGACGCCATGGTCGGTAGAGCTTTTTGAACATTAAACATTTGCGACATCTCTACAAGTAAAGTGTCCTTATTGTCGCTCAACTCGAATTTACCTATAATTTGATTCGTGAGTTGAGTACGGACTACGCCCCGACCAATGATTATTGCTTCAGAGTTACTTTGAGCAAGACAGGAAAAAGATAGAGTTAGTAAGGATAGTAGGAAGACTTTTCTCATGGTAGTGTTATTTCTAGGGAGAAGTAATAATTCATTCGCGATATTGTGCGAGGGGCTTGATTACTATTAGCGAATGCGTAATTAAGGCCTGTTGTAGTATTGACCGAATATGTAATCATCGGTGATGCATTTAAGGTTGCGCCTACTATGAAGTTCGACATCCATTTTCGCTGGATATTTTCAGATCCAATTCCTAAATGAAAATGACTGTTATCGGAAGTTTGTAAGCGAGTTAGCAATAAACTTTCGAAATTTAGATAGGTTGGATATCGTGTACCGCTTGCCCCCGCAATCAGAGACACTTTTGGTTGAAATTCGATTTTGAATTGCCCTCCTACACTCGTAGGGCGGGCCTTTACTTGTATTCGAGCTGAATCAGGATCGAGAGCTATAATGTTTGTAGTCCAAGGTTCTAGGTTAATGCTTGCCCCATTTATTAATTCGCCTGTAGTTATAGTTGAAGTTGCGATATTGATATTTGACTGCCTTATTGAATTTGTTATCCATTGTTTATTAGAAAAGCCTAAGTTGTTCGCAAAAAATACTATTTCTGAATAAGGCGTAGGTTCAAAATGGAATTTGAAGCTGACAGAAGGAGAAACAGGTTGATTAAATACTGTTGTTATGTGTACAGAATCATGTGCTGAAATATCATTTGGAATCATAATAGCAACATCATCATAGTTATCATAATTACTATTAAATGACCAAGTTTGGTCGGTAAGGTCAATTCTGGTTATGTTTTCAGAATTAGACATTTGGCCAACACAGAGTCGCTGAGTATAGGAATTAATCTGATGTAAGTTGGCGAATATTATGAATTCCGATTTTTGATTTATGCCGATTCTGGCGCTTACAGAATGTGTGAAGGAGCTACGATCTTCAATTCTAAATGAAATATTTTGAGCTAAAGGGGGTTCGTTCTCGAACAATATATCAAAGAGTTCTGAGCTTAATGAACGAGTTTGGTAGCTGTAAAATGAAGCATGGTATCCCCACTTTATGTGATTATATTGATATTGAACACGTAACATTTCTTGGTTCCATTCTGAAAAGGCAAACACTTCTTCGTTACTTGAGTTCTTTGTCCCGTTCCATCTGCCAAGGTTCGCATTTGAACCTAGGTCTAGAGTTTGATTGGCTACACCTATTGTGAATGTATGGTCAGCGAATGGCTCGTCTTGATATGGTGTATTTAAAAGGTAGAATTGGCCCCAAATTATTTGAGGAAAGAGAAGTGCTATTATTTGTAACCTAGTCTTCATCGTAGTTTGCCGTAGAAGGTAGCGTTTAAATTCAATGAAATACTATCATTATAATTAATGGTGATGGGGTATGTACCTGCATTTTGTACTTTAAAATGCCAAAATAAGGGTTGCTCTAATAGCAATGGATTTAGTCCGGATACTCGTTGTACTTCTATTCGTTCAGAAGTAGTCGTGTCCACAGTCAAAAGTGTGTCATTTGGAGTGAATATTTCCCATTGGTAGTTCAGGATTGTGTCATGGGTGCTCCGAACATTGGCAAAGATTGCCATACTATCGCTAGAGTAAAGCATTGCTTTTAGTTCATCTGATACCTCTAATGTTAATTGTTTGGAAGTCTCCAGTGATAAAGACCCTTCATCGAAGGCGATATCGCTTGTTGATGAAATAGACACATTATTATTGGCATTAAAAACAATGCCCCAAGGCTTTTTAAAGGTTAGTGCAGATGTTGAGTGTATGATAGCTGGATCAATAGCACAAATTCCATTTATTAAAGGATTGTTTGCCGTGCTAGTAAGCTGCCAATTCAACACTTTTTGTAAAGCGCTATCTTGTATTCCATTACCAAAATTGTGGATTGTACTTTCATTAATTGAGTACATCGTCCCTAGATATTCGCTACTAACATTCAAATTATGTATAACCTTCCCCCATCCTGTCAAGTTGAGCTCTGTGTTTAGTTCGGAATATTTTGGTAGGCATGAAAGTTGAATCAGGTTTGGCCAGGATGCATATGGGAAAATAGAGTCGGAAATAATTATTGTTTTGTCTTGATTCACCTCAATGGCTTTGTATTGATTCGGGGTGAGTTTTTGGTAAATAGAAGTTACATTTCTATTTGGCTGTATTTCAATGGGCATGCCACTTTCCATATATAGCCTAGTCTGAATTTCAATTTCACCTTGTAAAGGGCGAATGAGTAAGTTGCTCAGATCCATTGGCCAATTAAATGGTGAATTTGAAACAGGAACTACTATGGTTTCAGAATTGAGTATACCATTTTTATCCAAAATAACTCGTTCTAATCTTAAGTCTGCAATAATTCCAATAGCTTGAATATTGTAGTCATATGTCATCAATTCTGGAACAAATAAATTCAAGTCTGAGCCATTGGAACAACCTATGCCTAGTTTTTCAATGGCACTATCTATTGTAATGCTTTTTGGGATTTTAAAAGATCCGAATCTCCCCGTAATAGTGTTTGCTTTTAATTTTATCGCCAGTTCATTACTGTTGTCGATAGAGATCAATGTTTTTCCCGCACTTGTACTACACTTGTGTACAATAGTAGATACATGTGTGCCAATGGTTTGATTGTATTTACTGAAGACTTCCGTTAAACTATCTTTACTTTCAAGGAATAAATCTTTTTGGAAAATGGTATCACCAGCAGTGACTATTGAAATTCTGAAATTTAAGTCGAAGTCGAATTCGTTTTCAATTCCCAATGTAAAGGAGGCTGTACCTGAAAGAACGTTTGCGTGTATAGAGCCCCATGATTTATTGGGGGAGACATTCACTGCGCCATTGTCAGAAAATGACGGAGCGGGAATAGAACTGAGATTATTCGAGGCAAAATCAGAATAGTTTTGAGGAGCAAAAAGTTGAATAAAGTCTAGTTGGTTGATTTTATAATTTAGGCTGTCTGTGTCTGCAATTTCTAAAGCCGCTGGGAAGTTAAACGTATTACCAAGCTTAATAAAAAGTGAGTCTTTAGGAATCAAGTCGGTAAAATCAAATGGCTTTTCCAATATTGTTCTTTGAATCTTAACCGGCCCATTACCCGTGCTATCTAAGGCAAGCAAATCTGCCCATGAATAGGCACCATTGAATATCGGAATAGGAAGGTTTAACTGGGGCTCGATAGGATCTGTTTCCACGTAAAAATTGGAACAAGCGGTCATAAAAAATAGACCTACCAAGAATTCCATTATTTTTACGCGAGATAACATATAGGTGGTTTAAAAAAGCTTGGTGTGTTTCAAATATATGCATAATACTCTTCATAAGATAATAGTTGCTTTGCCTTTAATCAGTCTCTTGTCATGTGGGGTACTAAATGACAATGTAGTATTATTTGAGGCGCCTGATAATCTTAAATTAGGTTTTGAGCCTACGGACACTATTATTGTGAAAACGCCATTTTATTTTGGAGTTATTTCCCCTAAAGGTTATGACCGTTTTGAAGGAAATGTTTTTGAGAATTTGAGATTTGAATCAATGGCAATTCTTTCACAAGAACACTTTGATAAAGAGTTGTTGATATACAGAAGAATCCTACGTCGCAAACCATTTAAATTAGAGTATGAACTTCAGACTATCGTGGGTCAAAAAAGACAAACGGTTCTCGATCAAATACATACGAATGGAAACATTGCGTTAGAAATCTTAACCGATTCAATATTTGTTGAAAAGAAAATAATTCTTGAAACCCCCATAATTTCAAGTTCAAAGGAACCATTGCCTGTTGGAACAGAGACATTGGTACTCGCGAAAATGAAAAGGGAATTGGGCACTTTCGGTTCATCTGAGCGGGTTTTAATCATTAGTTGTATTTCGAAAGATCGATTTTCCGAAGAAATGTTGGATCAATTTAAAAAAGTCAGTCCGGTCACCGTGAATTACTATTACACTGATACTTGGGTGAGAATTTTTGTTCGCGATGAATCAAATGGCGGAATTAGTTTGGAAGATGCACAACGATTATTTCCAGGGTCTTGGCCATCATATTATGGAAAATGAGTATTTTAATGTTAACACTTAGTTTCGGAACATGAGGATTTTATTAAAATCAATTGTCTTAATTTTTGGATTAATTTCATTTGACGCATCTGCTACACACCTTGCTGGGGGTGATTTACAATATGAGTACATAAGTACCGATTCATCAGGAAATCACACCTATCATTTAAAGTTGCGTTTATATCGTGATACAACGGGCGTTATGCTTCCAAATTCAGCAACGGTTTATGGATGCTCACCATTTTATTCTACCGTTAGCGCAACTCTTCCACTAGACACTTTGAATTCAGGTAAGGTCGCGCCTACTATGTTTGATTGTGTTTCAGCATCAAGTGCAGGAGTAGTGATCGCAGTTTATTATTACGAAGGGGATATCATCATTCCAGGTAATGGGGTTTGGAGTTTCAGTTGGTCAAGTTGTTGCCGAAATCCAGCGATTGACAACATCACGAATCCAGGTTCACAGGGGTTCTTAATCGAGTCCATTCTGGATAATACAAATGGTCAGAATTCATCTCCTGAGTTCATTTCTGAGCCCGTGAGAGCATTTTGTATAGGCACGAAGTTTAATTGGGTTCAGGATGTAATTGAACCTGATGGGGATTCTCTTTATTTCTCGCTCGCTCCAGTCAAGGCGGGTACCAGTGCTTCTTGCTCACAGTTTTCAGTTCCGTATGATAGTAATTATACCTTTTTACAGCCTATTTCCACAGGGCCTAATGACAGCCTTGTCATTGAACATGCCACAGGCATAATCTCTTTTACTCCTACTCAGGTGGAGGTTGCCGTTATAGGAGTTGAGGTTGAAGAATACCGATGGAATGCTGCCCTTCAAACTTGGAACTTGGTTGGTATGGTAAAACGGGATATGCAAGTAGGAATCGGAAGCTCTTGCACATCAAAAGCACAATCAGGCATTGAGCTAGATTCATCATCCTTTAATGTTCAATGGGATTCTATTTTAAATGTGCCGAGAATGGTAGTTGATTGTTGGTCAGACAGCGCTTTAGCCTTGCCTTTCAATTTTAAATTAGATTGCTCCACTATTGCGTCTGACGGAAGCGATTTTGGTGTTTATTTTTCCAATGGGACACAACTGTCATTTGATAGTGTTTTTGTTCAGTGTGATGTCAATAATGAAACTGTCGATTTGGCCATTTTCATAGACTCTATTTTTTTAAATGGTACTTATGTCATTTACTTCCAAACGGGCACGGATGGTGATGTAGTCACCAATAAGTGTGGATATGGACCGGCAAGTGGAGACACACTTTGTGTGTTAGAAATCGATGTTCCAAATATTGGTGCAATTCTTGGAATTGATGCGGGGATATATCCTGGTGTAACTTATCCGTATGTAACACTTCTGGAGTCGGCTGATTCAACTTATTGGTCAATTTCTAATGGTCAAATCGTTGCTGGTCAGGGAACGGATACCGTTTATGTCAAGTGGGCTCAATCAAATACTGGTTCTCTTTCAGCGTGGCGTAATAGCCCTGCTGGGTGCGGCGATACCATTATGATGAGTATTCAGACCATATTTGGAATGGAAGAAACTGTAGCGCCTGAAATAAAGTTATATCCCAATCCTGGAAATAGTATCATCACGATAAAAGTAGATGTTGAACTGAAAGGCGCTACTCTTCAAATAATTGATCCTTATGGAAGAATTATTCATAGCGTCCTTGATGTGCCCGAAATCTTATTATTAGACATAGAGAATTGGGCTCGAGGTTTATACTTCTTGCAATTGAGTACTTCAGAGTTTAGTTATAGGGAACGGCTCATTCTTGAATAGAAAAGCTGAATAGTGATAAGGCAAATCATTGGTATTAGTGAAGTAGTTAAATATTATTTAAAACAAGGAAGGATAATAATTATCGGTTAAGCCCTCATTCCTTTTGCCCCGCGTCCTCTCCTTTGCCCGAGCAGCCCGCTAATTTTTTAAGTTTTTCTTATCTTTTCGGTAGCCAATTAAAACACATCTTTACTAAAACTTAAACCGCATGACTACACGTCTAAAGTCACTACTCATCGGCTCAGGTGCATTGTTGCTTGTGCCATTTATTGGGAGCCAATTTTCTCAAGAAGTACATTGGTCGGGATTCGATTACATCGTCGCCGCCATCTTACTGGGTGGAACGAGCTACGTGCTTGACTTTGTGCTTACCAAGGCCAAAAACAAGCAAAGCCGCTGGGCGTGGGGCATTATAGTGGTGCTTGCCTTAGCCTTGGTTTGGGCGGAGTTGGCCGTTGGTGTGTTCGGCAGTCCCTTGGCGGGGAGTTAAATTAATGTCCTTCCGGTCCCTTAATGCCCGCGTTTACTTCAATGTCGATGTAGTTTTCTTGAGGGGTAATGGGACATGAGTACCCGTCGGTATAGGCGCAATACGGGTTGTAGGCATAGTTGAAATCCAAGACCATAGTGCTTCCCTCGGGTTTGGTGATGTCCATGAATCTGCCCGTGCCGTAGGTACTTACCCCCGTAGTTTTATCCATGAAAGGAAGGAATAAGTGGTCCTGATATTCTTCCATGACCATCAACCTTTTGCTTTGGTAGAGGAACAATTCCAAAGTTTGTCCGCGCAGTTCGAAGGTGGCCTTGGCGTAGCGGCGGTACACTCTACTCACGCCGGAGCTAGTGGCCATATTGAACCACGGTTCATTTTCGAGTACTTCAATGTTCGCCTCAACGGCCATCTCCGGATTATAGCTGAAGAATTCATGTCCGTGGAAAGCGGCCCGTTCTTCAGGGGTTAAAGGACTGGTCGTGGAATCGGTATAAAAATCGTCCAATTCTTGTTGGTACTTCAACACCTT
>Ga0181600_10003665_pt1 | contig 11706 bp, 13 predicted proteins | sample 041ome_2_FD_132982 | JGI IMG/M metagenome (GOLD analysis project Ga0181600, IMG submission 132982) | Coastal salt marsh microbial communities from the Groves Creek Marsh, Skidaway Island, Georgia - 041406US metaG (megahit assembly) | ecosystem: Environmental > Aquatic > Marine > Intertidal zone... | reverse complement strand
TAAGATTCTAGCCTGGTTTTTGATATTTGCTGGTGTTTATTTGGTTTCAAAGAAGGTAAAAGCTGAAAAGGTGATTTAACTAAAGAGTCTTTTAAATGGTTTTCCAAGTTTTGCCTTGACTAGGTAATTTGGCATTAGCATGATTAAGGATATGCTTATAATAATAAACCTATAAAGGATTGTTTTTTTCATGGTTGAAAATCATTTCATAACCCTAGATTCTTTTGATTAACATTAACTGTTGGTATACATGGGCATTTTGAATTGTATTCTATAACTAAAGTATAATATACAAAAATCATTACGGTTAAAATAATCATAATAAATAGTCCTAAAAATTTCGCTACCCTTATAGCCATATCAAAAAAGTTAATTAAAAAGGGATTGTTAAACAACCCCTTTGTTCCCAGATAGAATTAAACCATTTCTGGCTGATAAGAATAATTTTCTGGTCTGTAAATCCTCCAACTGAAAAGCCAAGGAATACCTCCGTTGGTCTTATTTTTTTCATCAGAAGAAAGTACTTCAATACCACTTTTTTTAAAATCTAAATTTTTCATGTTTTTAAGATTTAGGTTAAACATTATTCATTCAATTAGCATTTTTTTAACGCTAGTTTAGACAAAGTTAGAATCGCTCACTGCCAAAAGTTGGCAGGGAACTGTTTTTTATTAGGCTATTCTAAATTAAAAAATAATTTGTTTTCAGACACTTTTAACTCAAGCCAATCTCGGTCTATTTTTCTCCACCTCTTTGCGCAGTCGCAAACTCACTTTGTTTTTTTCCGCATAGCTAGGAAAGGAATCCATTATAGATTTCACTTTTTCGAAAATCTTTTTTCGCCTTTTGATGTTAAACTTTTCACCCACAACCATTAAATCGGAATAGGTGATTTGTTTTCTTTTATTATTGATTGTCATATTGTGTCCGTTTACCCAATCATTGGCACTGTCGTAAGAATAGCACAAATCAAAAGCGGGACTCAAAGACCATACACCTCTCCTGTTCATTTGAAAAGAAAAGTTTTTGGTATGGTCGTCACAATTGTGAGCCAGTACGTTGAATACCATTCTTCTAAACATTTCTTCTAGTGCATCTTGACCCAAACCCAACTTTCGAGCCACCCTAAAATATTGTTCATAAGAATAGCTCCCTACATTATGGTAATCCAGACCCAAGAGTCCACACAAGGAATGGATATGAATTTTTTCTCCTTTATGGTCTCGATCAAACCGTTGGGTTAAAAAATGCACGTCCGCATAAAGATGACTTTTCATCATTGCTATTCCACAATCTACAGCCATTTGATAATAGGTATATTCCAAGCGACCGTAGCCGCTAGGTTCTCCCAGCTCTTTTTTGTTGGCACCGTCAATTTTGATAATACAATAATCATAATCAGAGCCCAAGGGCAATTGTCCCGACTTGATCTGTCCGTTTTGTTTGTGAATGGCGATCAAGGCTTTGGCACGGGCACCTCCGGCAGAGGTTCCAATATGCAATACTTGGAGTAATGCATCTTTGGCTTTTAGATTGGTTTTGAGCGCTTTTTTCCCTTCGGTGCTCAACACAGAAATTTTTTCAATTTCTTCCAATGATATGGTTGCCTCGGTTTGTTTGATTTCTGCCGCAGGTTTAAATTCCAAGGCACCCATCCCCCTTTTACCAATGTATTGAAGTTTGGCAAAAACATCAATGTCTTTTTCTGTAAGTCCTTTATCGTTAAAATAAGTTTCCAGTAAATCGTTCCCAAATGCATCGGGTAGTGAATCGTACAAAAGACCAGGAATTCGTTCTGTAGCCTTCCAATTGGGTTCGTTTTTATAAATTTCTTTTCCTTCAAGAGGAAGAGTGATAGGAGAAAGATCAAGTCCCGATTTTTTAAATTCTGGATCGTATTGAAAAGCAATTCCGTCAGACAGCCGCACCAAAACACCCACACGCATTCCCCATATAAAAACCTCTATACCCATCAGTTTCTAGCTCTTTTTCTTTTTTTCTTTTCTATTTCGACCATTTCCAAAGGGCTTACCAAGGGGATTTCAGGAAGCAATAGCTCCAAATGATCCAATAGTTGTAAACCTCTCAACAATTCAATCAAGGTCACCAATGAAATATTTTTTTCGCCTCGTTCAAATCCCGTAAGCGTTCGCTCACTTACACCGCTCCGAACGGACAACTCCTTGGCGGTAAGGTTTTGATTTAAACGGTGTTGTTTTAATCTATTTCCCAAATCTTTTAGGATGTCTTTATTTAAATAAGAAGCGTATTTCATAAGCACTATATTGCTTTTTATTGCAAATATAGTGTTTATTTAGCAATATATTGCTTTTTTAATGCTTGCCCATAAAGACTATTTAAATTAGAACAAAATGTTCAATCCATCCCTGCTTCAGACAACAAGATCAAGAGTGCCAATTGAATCGCCTTATGCCCTTCTTCATTGATCCACCACTCGTCCAGCGAATGTGCTTTGCCTCCATTCCCTCCTCGCCCTATGGTGACAGCGGGAATTCCTTTTGAAATTGGAATATTGGAATTTGTCGATCCTCGAGTCAAGTATGGAGTGGTTCCAAAATAGGTAGTAGCTGCAAGAGTACGTTGGACAAGGGGAAGTGTGCTAGTGAGTTCTCCAGAAGGACGGTTTCCAATTTTATCTAACTCCAAAGTAAGATTTGGACCTCTTCTCTTAATCCCATTTTGGTGATTTAGTGCCTTCTTGGTGGCCTCTTCTAAAAGTGCCTCCATCTCATCCAATCGTGAAGGTTCTACCGAACGAATGTCAATCTGCATCGATGACTCAAAAGGAACTGAGTTGATCGAAGTTCCTCCGGATATAACGCCCACATTATAGCTAGTTTTCGGGCCTTCTGCTGTGTACTGATCTGCAACCCCTACAAAGTTACTTATGGCCTCTCCTAGCGCGTGGTGTGGATTTGCCAATCCAAAAGCACCCCAAGAGTGTCCTCCTGGACCCTTGAAGGTAACCCGATAACGATAAGACCCCAAAGCTTTGTTATTTACTCTTCCAATGGATCCGCCATCAATAGCAATCCAACTGTCAATTTTTGGTCCTCCGTCCCGAAAAAGGTGTTTGACACCACGTAGGTCACCTAGACCTTCTTCGCCTACGGAACCTACAAAAAGAATATTGTGTTTGGGTTGGATTTGATTTGTTTTTAGGGTCTCTAATAGGGTCAACAGCATGGTCAAGCCTCGAGTATCATCCCCTATTCCTGGAGCGTACAGTGTATCATTTTTAATTTTCACTTTCACATCAGTACCTTCGGGAAAAACGGTATCCAAGTGAGCGTCTAGCGCTACTGTCTGTAATCCTTCACTCCCTTTATACATTCCCAAAACATTTCCTACAGAATCGATCCAAACTGAATCCATTCCCAATTGGTTAAAATAGTCTGCAAAGGCAGCTGCACGCTTGTTTTCTTTAAATGGTGGAGCCTCAATTTCTGTAAGCTTTATGTGACGCTCCATGGTCTTGGACTCAAGTTGTTCAATTGTAGCGAAAGCGGAATTTAGTTTTTTATTTTTAGCCAGACGCTCTATTGCTTTGGTATATTTTTTTTCGATTTCTATTGATTCCTGTGCAAAGAGTAGATGTACTCCAAGACAAAAGATTATTGATAGGGTATTTTTGAATTTCATAGCTGATAAATTAAGTTAAATTTTTTGGTTTTTGGTTCCATCTGCGGGTATCCTCAGAGGTGATTACTCGATAAGAATCTGTTTTGATAGCGCTTTGAAATTTATTACTCATTTCCTCAGGCAAAGCGGTAAGTTTTCTTGTTTTCAAATCCATCCAGGCTCCCATCATCTCACAACGGGCTACGTTTTCTCCGGATCTGTTGAAAAAGTTGTGTTCGAATTCGAAAAAAGTTCCCTCTTTACTCATCGCAGCCAATTCGAAAGAGACGCGAATCTTGTCATCGGGTAAGACTTCTTTAAAGTAAAAAAGTCGTTCGTTAAAAACCACAGGGCCGATTGACAATTGAAGTAAACTGGCGTGCGAAATGCCAAGTTTTTGCATGAATGCCATTCGTGTCTCGCCTGCATAACTCAAATAGGAAATATTTGCTAGGTGTCTGTTGGCATCCAAATCATTCCATCGGATTTCAAATTCTTTTAAAAACATAGATTCAATTCTTTTCTATAAAACTATTCTTTTTCTATTTTTGAGGAAATTAATCTCATGAAAAATATCGTTGTGTTGATAACTCTTTCGCTTTTTGTAAGTTGTGGGAGTTCTGAAAAAAAGAAAAAAGGGTTTGAATACAACCGAACTCAAAAAGAAGAAAAGAAAAGCACCACTGCAGATGTTTCTGAGGTTCCCATAGATCTAAACAACAAAGGAATTGGCCCTGTAAAAAGTTTGACTTTTGAAGAGGCAATTAATCAAGATATGGCTGAGAAAGGAGAAGCTGCCTTTAAGCAAAAATGTACGGCTTGTCATATGGTAGATCGAAAATTGATTGGCCCTTCTATGAAAGGAATCTATGAAAGAAGAAGCCCAGAATGGGTTGTCAATTTTTTACTAAACCCTACAGAAATGTTACAGCAAGATCCTATTGCCAAAGCCTTGCTTAAACAATACAATAACGTGATGATGCTCAATCAGAACCTCTCTGAGGAGGAAGCACGCGCTATTACTGAATACCTAAGAACTTTATAAAGACCACGCTTTTCCTCCAGTGGTTTCTTGAAGGTCCACACATCCTTTATAATCTCCTGGTATAGGAGCGTAAGCCAATACATTTTCGCCAATATATTCATTGGTTTTATAGGCATTGACTGTGAGTCCTCTCAACTGATTTGCAAAGGTCATAGCAACTTCTTCGTCTGCTGAGGGAGTACTCTCTGATTTCAGATATTTAGCGAGTTGGGTGTCCCATTCTTCTGAGGTTAGCTGATTTATTTTTTCTTTCCCCGAAGCTTTCAGCGCACCCGTTTTAAAAGCGGTCCATCCTGTTGTAAATTCCTCCTGATTTTCTTGACTCCAAACCTCATCTACGTAAGCATCTAAAAATTCAGGTAATTTAAGCTCGATCGCTCCAGGCGTATCCGTGGCTGGAATAATCAATTCCATTATATTGGACAGCGCCTCAAAATCTTCTTGAGCCACAAATGCTGGGGTGTACCCCGTTGCTGTTTGGCAACTTTGAAAAAGACTTACTACGGTTGGAGTTACTGCGATAGCACCCATTCCAGTTCCTATGTTTTTTAACGCTTTTCTTCTATCCATGTTTAATTGGTATTAAAGGTTCATTTTTTTCAATTCTTCTACTGCGTGATTTGCAGCACGGGCAGATAATGCCATATAAGTTAATGAAGGGTTGACATTACTGGCAGAGGTCATCCCAGATCCATCGGTAACAAATACATTGGGGACATCGTGAATTTGGTTGTATTTGTTCAGTACTGAGGTTTTGGAATCATGACCCATTCGGGCAGTACCCATTTCGTGAATCCCAAGACCTAAGGCGTATTCTCCATCATAGCCTCTTACATTTTTAAACCCTGCGTTTTCTAGCATTTCAACTGCTTGTTGTTGCATGTCTTTCCGCATATTAAGCTCGTTTTCTTTGATAGAAGCATCAAAGGTAACCGTTGGTAAACCCCACTTATCGAGTTTTTCATAGTTTAGAGTCATTCTGTTGTCTTCATAAGGCAACACCTCTCCAAAACCACCCAAACCAATACTCCAACTTCCTGGTTTAAGTACTTCTTCTTTAAACTGGGCTCCATAGCCCATTTCAGCAACTTTAGAAGTCCAGCCTCCACGGGAGCCTCCTCCTTGATATCCATAACCTCTCAAGAAGTCTTTTCGATTGGTATCCCCACCTATGTTTCTAAATCGGGGAATATAAATCCCGTTGTTTCTTCTTCCAAAATAATATTTGTCTTTGAAATCATCTGTGGAAGCAGAAGCACCCACTCCAAGATGGTGATCCATGATGTTTCTACCGAGTTGGTCAGAAACATTTCCCATTCCGTTCGGAAAAGCATCAGATTTTGATTGCATTAGAATAGAAGTCGAAGGAACCGTAGAGGCACAAAGGAAAATTACTTTGGCTTTAAATTCATAAACTTCTTTAGTTTCTGTATCAATCACCCGTACACCAGTGGCTCTTTTTTGATCTGCATCATAAATCACTTCATTGACAATTGAGTTAGGACGTAAGGTCATATTTCCAGTCTTTTCAGCAGCAGGAAGTGTGGAAGAGTTGCTGCTAAAGTAGGCTCCGAAGGGACAACCTCTCATACATCGCGATCTATATTGACATGTAGATCTACCCAATCCAGGTTTGGTACCCTCAGTAATGATAGCGGTTCTCCCGATGGTTAATAATCGGTCATTGTATTTTTCACTAATGGAACCTTGTAGATGGTCTTCAACACAATTCAATTCCATAGGCTTTAAATAATTGCCATCTGGAAATTGGGGAAGCCCAACATTTTGACCACTAACGCCAATATACCCTTCTACATAGTCGTACCAGGGTGCTAAATCTTTATAACGAATAGGCCAATCCACCGCAATACCATCTTTCAAATTGGCTTCAAAATCAAAATCGGTAAGACGATAAGACTGACGTCCCCACGTGAGGGATCTTCCTCCTACATGGTATCCTCGCATCCAGTCAAAACGCTGACTTTCATTGTAGGGATGCTCTAAGTCATTGACAAAAAAATGCTTTCTTGATTCTGTCGTTGTATATCTGGTTCGACTTTGTTTTCCTTGGACTTTCTTTGTTTCATTTGTAATCACATCCCCTGTTTTATAATCCCAGGGGTCGTCATTTATTGTAGGATAGTCTTCGATGTGTTTGACCATTCGACCGCGTTCCAAGACCAGGGTTTTCAGTCCTTTTTCACAAAGTTCTTTTGCAGCCCATCCGCCGCTTACTCCTGTTCCAACAACGATTGCGTCATATTGTGTTTCCATCTAAATTTTTTGTTTGATTTTTGAAGTGAGACACTCAAATATAAAAATTTTATTCTTCGAAGTTTGATTATTTAACTAAATTTAGAATCATTATCACAAAAATTTTAATTGAAATCAGAGATATGAAACCAAATTTAATTACCCAAGTCGTCACATTTACCCTAAGCTTAATTTTATTATCGGGAACCATTTCCTGTAAAAACGAAACTAAAAAATCAGAGCCGGTTGAAGCCTCCGCTGAGTTGTTTTTTGATCTCTCCCTTGCACAGTGGTCATTGCACAAAGCCATTCGCTCGGGAGCTATGTCTCCATATGACTTTGCAAAAGTTGCTAGTGAACTCGGCTTTAAAGGGCTAGAGTATGTCAACCAATTGTATCCAGATGTTACTAAAAGCGAAGACAAAACCGCAGCAATTCAAACCTTTGTTGAAAAAAATAATGCACTCACAAAACAATACAACCTAAAAAACGTCCTTATCATGATCGATGGAGAAGGAGATTTATCGAGTTCGGACGAACAAGAGCGAATAAACGCCCAAGAAAATCATAAACTTTGGATCGATGCAGCCCATCAAATGGGTTGTACCGCAATTCGATTAAATCTCAATGGAGAAAAAGAAGAAGCTCTATGGATCAAAAATTCGATTGAAAGCCTAAGTATTCTTTCTGAATACGCAGCGCCACTCAACATTAATGTTATTGTAGAAAATCATGGGGGAAAATCATCAAATGCCAAGCTATTGATGCAAGTTATAAATCAAGTGAAATTCAGTAATTGTGGTACACTCCCAGATTTTGGAAACTTTTGTATGAGTGAAGATTGGGGGTCGTTAAAGGACAACAAATGCAATGCGCCTTACGATCCGTATTTAGGCGTGTCTGAGATGCTTCCAAAAGCCTTTGGAATGAGTGCAAAATCTTATGAATTTGATGCCCAAGGTGACGAAACTATTTTGGACTATTACAAAATGCTTTCTATAGTAAAAAAAGGAGGCTACACTGGATTTATTGGAGTTGAATACGAAGGGGATATTCTTCCTGAAAAAGAAGGCATCCTAGCAACAAAACGTCTCCTTGAGAAAGCTGCTGCGAAACTTTAATAATGAAATTCCAAACGCGTTTCCAACTCTCTTTTTTATTTTTTCTTGAATTTTTTATTTGGGGAAGTTGGTTTGTGACCATGGGAACCTTTCTTTCACAAGAGTTTAGTGCTAGTGGAAGTCAGTTGGCACAAGCCTATGAAACACAATCGATCGGAGCCATTATCGCGCCCTTTGTTATTGGATTGATCGCCGACCGTTATTTTGCTGCACAAAAAATTTTAGGAATCTTGCATCTCATGGGCGCTGCATTACTTTTTATCATGAGTCACGCAGAACACTTTGAAAACTTTTATCCATATATTTTCATTTATATGCTGTTGTATATGCCCACTTTGGCATTGGCCAATGCTGTAGCATTCAACCAAATGAAAGATCCGTCCAAACAATTTGCATCCATTAGAGTGCTGGGAAGTGTTGGGTGGATCGTTGCAGGATTTACAATTGGGACACTCGGGTGGGAAGGGACACAAACCTTGAAATATACTTTTTATATGGCGTCAGGAGCTTCTGCTTTGTTGGGAGTGTACAGTTTTTTTCTTCCTAAAACTCCGCCTAGATTGAGTTCCAATGAAAAAATATCCTTACGAGAAATTTTAGGCCTTGATGCACTGGCAATGCTTAAAGATCGGGGCTTTTTGTTTTTCTTCATCGCTTCGATTTTAATTTGTATTCCACTCGCATTTTATTATCAACACGCCAACCCTTTTTTAAATGAAGTGGGTATGGAGGCTGCAGCTTCAAAAATGATCTTAGGTCAAATCTCAGAAGTACTATTTTTACTACTTCTTCCACTATTCATCAAGCGATATGGAATCAAAAATGCACTTGTAGTGGGTATTCTTGCCTGGGGAGTTCGTTATCTTTTATTTGCATATGGAGATACCGGAGCCCAAACTTGGATGTTGATTTTTGGAATTCTTCTACACGGGGTATGCTACGATTTCTTTTTTGTTTCGGGACAAATTTACACCGACTATAAAGCAGGGGAAACCTTCAAGAGCTCTGCACAAGGATTGATTACCCTGGCAACTTACGGTTTAGGAATGCTCATCGGATTCCGCTTTGCGGGATGGCTTACGGATCAATATGTAACAGACACTGGACATTTATGGAGTAATATTTGGGTACACCCCGCAATTTTTTCTTTTCTTGTATTAATCTTATTTTTAATCTTTTTTAAAAACGAAACCATTAAATTTAGAACACTATGAGCAAAATTAGATTGGGTATATTGGGAGGTGGTGGCGATTCCTTGATTGGAGTTTTGCACCGGATTGCATCTCATATGTACGACCGCTTCGAAATCACAGGAGGAGTATTCAATCCCAACTACAAAGAAAACGTCCAATTTGCCAATCAGATTGGAGTGAATACAGATCGGGTTTATGTTGATTTTGACACATTTATTGCAGAGGAAATAAAACTGCCTAAGGAAGAGCGTATTGAAGTGGTTTCGGTACTCACTCCAAATTTTTTACACTATCCTATGGCAAAAAAGCTCTTAGAAAATGGGTTTCATGTCATCTGTGAAAAACCATTGACCACTAGTTATGCCGAAGCTTTAGAATTAGAAGCACTTCAAAAAAAACACAAGGCCGTTTTTGCGGTAACCTACACCTATACTGGTTACCCCATGGTACGCCATATGAAACACAAAATCGCTTCTGGAGAGTTGGGTGACATTCAAAAAGTAGATGTTCAGTACTACCAAGGATGGATCAATCCGGTGATTCACGATCCTGAGGTTCGAAAAACTGTATGGCGTTTGGATCCCAAAAAAGCAGGAATTAGTTCCTGCATTGGAGATATTGGAACACATGCCTTTCAAATGACAGAATACCTTACAGGAATGGAGGTCAAGTCCATCCTTTCCGATCTCAACATGCTATATGAAGACAATTCACTCGATATAGATGGGACTGTTCTGGTACGTTTTTCAGAAACCGTAAAAGGAGTTATACGCGCAAGCCAAATCGCTACTGGAGAAGAAAATGGATTAACCGTTGCCATTTATGGGAAAAAAGGAGCTTTTAAATGGGAACAAGAAAATCCCAACGTCCTATACCACATCAAAGACGACGAACCTAAAGCAATAATCAAACCTGGTCATGCCTATGTGTCTGACGTCGCCGCAGATGGAACAAAACTTCCTGGCGGACATCCCGAAGGTATCTTTGACGCCATGGGGAATATTTATAAAGGAGTCGCCAAAGCCTTGAGAGGGGAAACCGCATTTGATGGAGAATACCCCACTATGAATGACGGAATAAGAGGCATGCTCTTTATTGAAAAAGTTGTAGAATCACATAAAAAAGGAAACGTATGGCTCAGCATGGAAAAACAATGAAAACCGTAAAAGGGCCGGGAATTTTCCTCGCCCAATTTGTTGACAGCAAAGCTCCATTTAACAGCTTGGACGGTATGTGTAAATGGGCTGCAGATCTAGGCTACAAAGGAATTCAAATCCCTACATGGGAGTCTTTCTTGATTGATTTGGATCAGGCAGCAGCAAGCCAAACCTACTGCGATGAACTCAAAGGGAAAATCAATTCTTACGGTTTGGAAATCACGGAACTCTCTACACATCTTCAAGGACAACTAGTTGCGGTTCATCCCGCATATGACTTGATGTTTGACAACTTTGCCCCAGATGCCTTAAAAAACAATCCCAAAGCGAGAACAGCATGGGCTATAGAAACCGTAAAAAAAGCGGCAATCGCTAGTAAACGTTTGGGCCTTAACACCCATGCTACTTTTTCTGGTGCTTTGCTCTGGCACACTTGGCACCCTTGGCCTCAACGGCCAGAAGGTTTGGTAGAACTAGGCTTTTCTGAACTTGCCAAACGTTGGAAACCCATCCTAGATGTTTTTGATGAAAACGGAGTAGATGTGTGTTATGAAATACATCCAGGAGAAGACCTTCATGATGGAGTCACTTTTGAACGCTTTTTGGAAGCTACAAATCATCATAAGCGCGTCAATATCCTTTACGACCCTAGTCATTTTGTATTACAACAACTAGACTATATAGAATATATCGACCACTATCATGAGTTTATCAAATCGTTCCATGTCAAAGATTCTGAATTTAAACCCAATGGGAAAAAAGGAGCCTTTGGAGGGTATGGCGATTGGATCGACCGAGCAGGACGTTATCGTTCCCCTGGGGACGGTCAAATAGACTTTAAAACCATCTTTACCAAGCTTACCGAATACGGTTGTGATCTTTGGGCGGTAATGGAATGGGAATGCTGCATCAAAAGTCCCGAACAAGGGGCGAGAGAAGGGGCTCCCTTTATCCAAAACCACATCATTGAAGCCACTCAAAAAACCTTTGATGACTTTGCAGGAGGAGACATCGATGAACAATTTTTAAAAAATATATTAAACCTTTAAACACATGAAAAAATTACTAATTGCAACATTAATACTTACAATTTTTACAAGTAGTGCTCCGCTAAAAGGAGAAAAAAATACAAATCCCGAAGCCGAATGGCAAACCCTTTTTGACGGAGAAACTCTTAACGGATGGCATCGTTTTAACAGAAAAGGAGTACAGCCAATTTGGAAAGCCGAAAACGGAGTCTTAATTTTTGATCCCACTTTACGCCCTGAAGGGGATTACGTTCACGATATCGTTAC
>Ga0181600_10003664_pt1 | contig 11709 bp, 9 predicted proteins | sample 041ome_2_FD_132982 | JGI IMG/M metagenome (GOLD analysis project Ga0181600, IMG submission 132982) | Coastal salt marsh microbial communities from the Groves Creek Marsh, Skidaway Island, Georgia - 041406US metaG (megahit assembly) | ecosystem: Environmental > Aquatic > Marine > Intertidal zone... | reverse complement strand
TTCATGCATACAGCAACTTTATTACATGACGACGTTGTAGACGATAGCCGCATGAGGAGAGGAAAAATATCAGCAAGAATGCTTTGGGGAAATGAAGCGAGTGTTCTGGTAGGAGATTACCTTCTTGGGGAAGCATTCAAAATGATGGTTGACGCTCGTTCACTAGATGCTCTTGAGGTCTTATCTAATGCTGCTGCAATAATTGCAGAGGGAGAAGTTATGCAACTAGTTTATTCAAATCAATTGTTATTAACTAAAGAACAATATTTTAAAATAATTGATCACAAAACCGCAAAATTATTTAGTGCTGCAGCTGAAATAGGTGCAATCATCTCAAACGCACCAAAAGATTATGCAGAACAACTAAGGAATTTTGGACAATTCTTAGGAATTGCTTTTCAGCTAACTGATGACGCACTTGATTATAGTCTAGATAGTAGTGATATTGGTAAAGACCTAGGTGATGATTTTTATGAAGGCAAAATAACGTATCCTATCATTATTGCGATTGAGAAGGCTGAAGCAGAGGAAAGAACAAAGTGGGAAAAATTGATGCAAAAAAAACAGCGGGATGAAAATGATTTCCAATTTGCTAGGGATATGCTAGTGACCTCTGGGGCAATTAAAGAGACTTTGATTGAAGCTGAAAAGTATGCTCATAAAGCTATTAAATGCCTTGATTGCTTTCATGATAACGAGATCAAAAAGGCAATGATTGATGGTGCCCATTTCTCCTATAATAGAGATATTTAATTTTCAATCCTAACAGATTTTATCCAAAAATTTGGATAGATAGTTCTTATATACTTCTCACTATCAACAGCATCTTCATATTTTTTATATAGCCCGAAACATGTTGAACCACTCCCCGTCATTCTTGAAATAATACAACCCCTGCTATCTTTAATTTTGTCTAACACATCATTAATTATGGGATATTTTTTTACAACAAGATCTTGAAGATCATTTTTTGAATACTTTAAATTTTCAATACTCAAATCATCCTTCAGAATTGTAGTTTTTTCATCTATTTTTTTAATAATGAAATTTTCAAACACCCACTTCGTAGATACTGAAATATTTGGGTACACAATCAATGCATATAATGGAGAATAAACGCTCACTCTATCGATATGCTCGCCTAAACCTGAAACTCTTGCAGAATAATTTGTATAACATACTGGAATATCTGCGCCCACTGTTTTGGCGATTAAGTCTAGATTAATATCATTAGGATTAATATTATTGTCCTCAATTAAAAACCTCATAAATGATGCAGCATCAGCTGAACCTCCCCCAAGACCAGCGGATATGGGTATTTTTTTCTCAACATGGATTGAATACTTATGTAGGTTAGGGTAATTTGCTAAAAAATATTCATAGGTTTTAATTATGGTATTATTTGTTTCTGATATATTTTCTTCAAAGGGGCTATCAAAATTTACAGATAGTTTTGATGATCTTTTGACTTTAATTTTATCACTTAAGTTTAGAAAAACTATGACACTCTCAATATTATGATACCCATCATCTCTTTTATTTAATACTTTCAAATCTAAGTTAATTTTAGCAAAAGCGGATAAAAAAGAAGTTGATCTCATACAAATAAAATTAGCCTACATATTGGAATAATTTGGTCCTCCGCCACCTTCTGGGACCTGCCAATTTATGTTTTGATTTGGGTCTTTAATGTCGCAAGTCTTACAATGCACACAATTTTGTGCATTAATTTGGAGTCTTGTTTCATTGTCATTTTTTATCCATTCATAAACTCCAGCAGGACAGTAATTTGCTGATGGTCCACCATATTCTGAATATTCACTATTTAATTGAAGAGTTGAGTCCATAACATTTAAATGTATTGGTTGATCCTCTTCGTGATTTGTTGAAGATAAGTAGACAGAAGAAAGCCTATCAAATGTATACACTCCATCTGGTTTTGGATATTCAATTACTTTAGCATTATCAATATGTATTGTAGATTCATGATCTGGTTTTTTATGGGATAATGTAATTGGAATGTTAATACCAACATCACGTAACCACATATCTAAACCACCAAGACCTATACCTATAAAGGTTCCAAATCGTGACCATAGAGGCTTAACATTTTTAACTTTAGACAACTCTTTAGCAATTGAACTTTTATCATAACTTTCTTGATATTCAACTAGCTCTTCATCTGTCTGACCACTTACAAACTTCTTAATCATCTCATCAGCGGCTAATATACCGCTCATGATAGCGTTGTGAGAGCCTTTAATCCGAGGAACATTTACAAATCCAGCAGCACAGCCAACAAGTAGCCCCCCAGGGAATGTTAATCTTGGTACAGATTGGTATCCACCTTCATTTATAACCCTTGCACCATATGAAATCCTCTTTCCACCTTCCAAAAACTCCTTAATAGACGGGTGTGTTTTAAATCTCTGCATTTCTTCGAAAGGTGAAAGGTTTGGATTTGAATAGTTCAAATGCACAACAAAACCAATAGATACCAGATTTTTATCAAAATGATACATAAATGAGCCACCACCTGTTTTACTATCTAATGGCCAACCCATAGTATGCTGAACTAACCCTGGTTTATGTTTATCCGTTGGCACTTCCCATAATTCTTTTATTCCAATGCCGTATTTTTGAAAATCTGAGTCTTTATCTAAATTATATTTTTTAATTATCTGCTTCGTTAGATGACCGCGAGCACCTTCTGCAAGAATTGTATATTTTGCTCTGATTTCCATTCCTGGCATATAGGTATCTTTTTTGTTTCCATCTTTTGATATTCCAAAATCACCGGTAACGACACCTCTTACTATATCGTTCTCATATATTATCTCAGATGCTGGAAATCCTGGATATATCTCAATTCCCATCGACTGTGCAATGTTGCTAAGCCATTTGACAACATTTGATAAACTTGTGGCATAACACTTGTGATTTGACATCAATCGAGGCAGAAGAAAATTTGGAATCCTAAGTCTCCCCGCCGGTCCCAAAATATAGAATCTATCATCAACGACTTCATCCATCACTGGAGGTTCCATATCTCTCCAATTAGGTAATAAATTATCAAGTCCAATTGGATCGATAACTGCACCAGACAAAATATGTGCTCCGACTTCTGATCCTTTTTCTAGTATCACAATATTAATATCTTTATTTTGCTTTTGTGCTTCGCTTTTAAGCCTTATTGCTGTTGCCAGCCCAGCCGGTCCAGCGCCAATAATCACAACATCTACTTCAATGGAATCTCTTGATTGCTCTTCACTCATTATCACCTTTTTGATCTTTTTATTAATTAACTTCCAATTTTAACAATTATAATTTTTTTTATATTAATTACATTAATAATAGTTACAATTAATAGAATAAATATAAAAAAATAAACTAATAATGAGAGATCTACAGAAAATTTTGTTACTTGATTGGTACCAACAGGAAAATATTACTCTTTCATTCAAAAGAGAATCAACTGATAAAAAAAAACAAAATAAAGTAATACCCTATTCACAAGAAATAGAAGATCTAACATCTATCTCTAATATTACACAATATATAGATAAAAAACCTTTATCAGACTTAAAAAAATATTCAAAATATTCTTTAATCCATGAAGGCAATAGCAACCCAGATTTCTTAGTTGTGAATGATTTCACAAATTCTACGGAACAAAGCTCAAACACAAATATTCTTTGCTCAGATGAAAGAGAATTATTGGAAAAAATGCTAAGTGCTATTGATATAAATTTGAATAATAATTCAATAATTAATGTTTTTTTTTGGCGTACACCAGGGAATAGAAATCCGACTAAAGATGAGATCGAGGATTGCATGCCAGCAGTAAAAAAATTAATAGAAGTCCTCGCTCCCAAATATATCATCACTTTGGGTGATCTTGCGCTAATGTCAATTATGGAAAGAAATTGTAATCTTATGGACTCACGCGGGAAAAAACTTAATTGTGAATATTCTTCTACACCAATATTTGCTATTTTTCATCCAAGATTATTAATTAAACAACCATCACTGAAAAGACTTGCTTGGGAAGATTTAAAATTTATAAAAGAAAATATCAAAAAAGAAATGGAACCTGCTCATGAGTGAAGCGAAAGATAAATTTATAAGTTTAAAAATAGGTATAATAACCGTCTCTGATACTAGAAATGTTGACAATGACACTTCAGGTGCATATCTATCTGACGCAATTAAGCAAAGTGGACATGAAATATCTAAGAGAGTAATCGTAAAAGATAGTATTGAACAAATACGTAATATTCTTCATGAATGGACATCCAAAAATGCAGTAGATGTGATAATCACTACTGGTGGAACTGGACTGACTGGAAGGGATAAAACTCCAGAAGCCATAGAACCACTTTTAGAAAAAAAGATTGATGGTTTTGCAGCTCTCTTTCATCAAATTAGTTCAACCAAAATTGGAACTTCAACAATACAATCAAGAGCATTCGGTGGGATATATAAAAATATATATATATTCTCTTTACCTGGATCAACAAATGCATGCAAAGATGCATGGGATGGAATTTTAAAACATCAATTAAATATTAATCATAAACCATGCAATCTTGTTGAGATCATCCCAAGGCTCTCCGAAAAATAATAATCCAGATGACAACCGAATTAAAGCCCTCATTAGACTTTGAAAATTATTATAAAAGTCGTGGTTATGAAATTATTGCAGGGTTGGATGAAGCAGGAAGAGGTCCAATTGCTGGTCCAGTTGTAGCGGCAGCTGTAATTCTTGAGCAGGAAAATATCCCATCCGGTATAGATGACTCAAAAAAACTATCAAATACTCAAATAAAAAAGTTATACTTTGAAATAATTAAGTCATCAAACGTTGGTATCGGAATAGCAGATGTTGAGTGTATTGATAGCATAAACATTTTGAATGCAACAAAATATGCAATGAATTTAGCTGGATCGATGTTAAGTAAGAAACCTAATGTGCTGCTTATTGATGGTAATTTTACAATAAATAACCAAATAAAGAACGTTCCTATAATAGGAGGAGATAGAAAATCTCTATCAATTGCGGCAGCATCAATTATAGCAAAATATATCAGAGATGAGATTATGAAAAAATTTGAATTTATTTATCCGAGTTTTTCATTTTCAAAACACAAAGGCTATCCAACATCCTTACACATCAGTGAAATTGAAAAATTTGGAATAATTGAACTACACAGAAAGACTTTTAAACCAATAAACAAAGATAAAAAAAAGTAATAATTTAGAAAATAATAACTTTTTGTTGTCAAAATATAAAAAAATAATTTTTAGCAACAAAATGTTAAAGAAAATATCAAACGAGATACCAAAAAAACTAATCAATAAGATCCTTCATGGTGACAGTTATGCAACCCTGCAGAAGTTACCAGATGACTCCATTGATTTAATATTTGCGGATCCACCCTATAATTTACAATTAAATGATACTCTCTACAGACCCGATTATAGTGAGGTTGATGCAGTTACTGAAGACTGGGATAAGTTTACTGATTTTAAATCTTATGATGAATTTACCAAAAGATGGCTTTATGAATGTAAGAGAGTATTAAAACCATCTGGTTCAATATGGGTTATTGGTAGCTATCATAACATCTTTCGCATTGGCTACATGATGCAAAATTTTGGGTTTTGGACGCTAAATGATATCATTTGGTCAAAAACTAATCCAATGCCACATTTCCGCGGCAGAAGATTTACAAACGCACATGAGACGATTATATGGGCAGCAAAAGATAAGAATTCTAGATATAGATTTAATTATGACTCTCTAAAATCATTGAATGATAATACACAAATGAGATCTGATTGGACCATTCCAATATGTAATGGTAAAGAGAGATTGAGAGATCATGATGGAAATAAAATACATCCTACACAGAAGCCTGAGGCATTATTGTATAGAGTCATACTCTCATCTTCAGATCCAAATGCAATAGTACTCGACCCCTTCCTAGGTAGTGGAACAACTGCAGTTGTAGCTAAAAAACTCGGTAGAAGATGGATAGGAATTGAAAATAATGCGGAGTACATCATAGCTGCCAATGAAAGAATTAAAAATACATCTACACCTAGCCCTGAAGCAATAGATATAAAAGCTACAAAAAGAGACCAAGTAAGAGTGCCTTTTGGTGTATTAGTTGAAAGAGGATATATTGAAATTGGAGAAAAACTATATTGTTCTAAGAAAAAAAATATAGCAATTGTTAAAGCAGATGGATCTCTGCAATCGAATGAGGTTGTTGGTTCCATTCATAAAATTGGGGCTCATTATCAGGGCACTGAAAGCTGTAATGGATGGACCTATTGGCATTATCTCAGAAATAATAACTTATTCCCCTTAGACAACCTCAGAGAGGAAATTAAATCTAATTTAGACCACAAAATAAATTAGTCTTTGATTAATTTTAGAACCTTCCTCATCAAACTTGATAAGCCTAATTTACCTATATCTCTAAGAGCAACCCAATCTGAATTCTGGAATGTATAATTATCAAGTAGTTGATGATCGCTGAAAGGTATTTCAATAACTTTTAATTGCAGTTGAAAATGTGAAAACCTATGGTTAACAATACCAACCTGGGGTATGTCTCTCTTACTAAAGTTAGTAATTAACTTTTTATAGTTTCGATCATCAACCCAATCTGTTGTTGGAAATTGATAAGTTTTTGCAAGTATTCCTTTGTCTGGTCTTTTTGAGATTAAGTATTCACCAACTCCATTTCTAATTAGAAATACGTTGCCATATCTTTTTGGTAATGATTTTAAATCTTTATTATTTCTAAAATCAAAATTTTTTTTTGACATTGCTTTGCAATGCTCTCTAATTGGACAAATATTACATGATGGATTATTGACACTACAAATAGAAGCACCCAAATCCATTAGTGCCTGAACAACATCTCTGGGTGAAGCACTTAATGTTAATTCTTCCACTAAATTTTCAACATTTTTTTTATTTATTCTTGGATTAGAATAATCCAATTGAAAAACTCTAGTGAGAACTCTTTGAATATTTGTATCAACTGCTTTTGAGGGGAGATTGTAGGCAATTGATACAATGGATGAGGACATGTACACACCAATTCCTGGGAGTTTTTTTAGTTCCTCGATATTATCTGGTATCTTGTATGAGAAATCATTAGCAATTATTTGAGATGTTTTTAATAGATTAGTCGCTCTAGAGTAATACCCTAACCCTGACCATGATTGAATAATTTCATTTTCTGAAGCATTTGATAAATCAAATAATGTAGGCCATCTACAAATAAATTTTTCAAAATATCTAATTACAGTAGATACAGTTGTTTGCTGAAGCATAAACTCACTTACTAGCACAAAATAAGGTGAGTTTTTGTCATTATAATCACTACGCCAAGGAAGATCCCTTTTATTAGACTTATACCATGAAATTAATGGGTATGTAATATCGTTTGGTTTGTACATTTTTTGAAATAAGAATATTATATTATATAGAATAGGTAAAAATGTTTTAATATGTCAACAAACCATAACATTTACAATTTTAGAAATAATAACGTAAGACTTCATATAAGTAATTTTGTTCGTGATATTATAAGTCCATTTGAAAAAAAATATGGTAAAAAGACAAGTGAACTAAATGAATTATGGAGAATTGCCCTAGGTAATGAGTATAGTGACTTCGTAAAACCAAATAAAATTACAACAGAGTATAAATATGTGAATGATGAAAGAGTACTGGTAAGAAAACTCCACATAGATGTTGACAGTACGCGAGCTCTCGAAATTACGTATAGTGCAGATAATATTATTAATAGAATAAATGAATTATATGGCGTTGATTTTATCTCACAACTTATAATTAAGAGCAAAAACAAATCAAATAATACTAATCATGTAAATAAAATTAATAACCATTATAAGAAATCTCCCTCGGGTCAAATTAAAATAAATACTGAAGGAATCAAAGATGATAATTTAAAGAATGCTCTGGTGAAACTTGGGCGCAATATACAGGAGTCATAAAAATGAAAAGAAATAATATATTAATCTCATCTGTTGCAATAGTTTGCTTATTATCCATTTTTTATTTCTCATTAAATTCACGTACAGAAACCGCAGAAGAAGTAGTTTTGCAAAAAATGAATGACGTAAATGAAAAAGGATCTCAATTTTTTTTAGAAATGGAGTCTAATATAATTGATGTATCTCTTGAAGAACTAACTCTTGGAGACCCAAACGCACCTATTACAATTATTGAGTATGCGTCGATGACATGCTCTCATTGCGCTGATTTTCATAATATGACGTATCCAGATTTGAAACAAAATCACATTGATACTGGTGAAGTTAGATTTATCTTTAGAGAATTTCCACTAGACAAACTTGCTATGGCTACTTCAATGCTCGCAAGATGTGTAGATAATGAGATATCCATGGCATTTATTGAGATATTATTTAAAAACCGTGACAGATGGATGTCAGAAAACGCCCTAGTTGAATTAAAAAATTTTTCAAAGCAAGCAGGACTAGATAGCAATGAATTTGATGCTTGTCTAAACGATCAAAAACTACTTGATGATTTAATTGCTGGAAAAGAAAAAGCTATAGAAGATTATAAAATAAATTCCACTCCCTCTTTTATTATTAACGGTAAAGTGATTTCAGGCAGCAAACCCTACTCATTTTTCAAATCCGAGATAGAAAAAATTTTAGCTGACTATAAGGGTGCATAAAGCTCACAATTATGGAATTAAAAAAAATTAAATTACATGGCTTTAAGTCATTTGATAAACCAACTGAATTAGATATATATCCTGGGCTAACAGGAATTGTTGGTCCAAATGGTTGCGGAAAATCTAATATACTTGATAGTCTGCAGTGGGTAATGGGCGAAACGTCCTACAAGAATCTCAGAGGATCCGAAATGGACGATGTCATTTTTTCAGGAACAGACACAAGTGCCTCCAGAAATTTTGCAGAAGTATCGGTTGTTTTGGCAGAACATAAATTATCACACAAAAATGATTCTGATAATGAATATGAAATTAGAAGAAGAATAGAGAGAAATTCAGGCTCAAAATATTTCATTAACTCAATTGAAAAAAGAGCAAAAGATGTTCAATTATTCTTCGCAGATAATTCACTTGGACCTCATTCAGTTTCCATAGTAAAGCAAGGTAATATCAACCAATTAATTGAAGCAAAACCAAGTGAACGAAGGAAAATATTAGAAGAAGCAGCCGGAATAAGCGGACTACACCACAGAAAGCATGAAGCCATTCTAAGATTGAATGCCACAAAAGCGAATATCGAACGGATAAATGATATCATTAAGGAAATTAACACTCAATTATCCTCACTTAAAAGACAGTATAACCAAGCAGAGAAATTTAAGATTATAGCAGCAAGAATTAGACAATTTGAAAAGGAATTACTTCAAATTGAGTGGAATGCATTGACTGATAGAGAGAGTGAATTAAAAAATCAAATTTCAACTAAAGAAAATACTATTCAACTCCAAAAAAACAAAATTAATGATCTTCAAATCAAAGTTGGTAACCTAAAAAAACAAATCCAACCTATCAGAGATAACTACAACTCAACTTCAGAAGAAATTCAAAAGAAGAATAGTGCTTTATTAAACATTAAAAATGAAATCCAATATACATCAGAAAGAATTAATAATACACGAAGTCAAATATCAATAATTAAACAAGATATTCAAAGAGAAATAAAGAACTCAGCAGATCACAAAGAACAATTGCAAAAATTAGCAATTAAAAAACAGGAACTGCAGAGAAATCTCAATGAGATAAATAAGATAGAACATGAAGTAATAGAGTCATCTTTGGGCGCAACACAAAACTATAAGTCCCTTGAAGAAGAATATAATAACTTTCTCTCAAAACTAGTGGAAAAGAAAACAGAAAAAACAACAATTGAGAATCAAATTAATGACATTGAAAAATCGATCTTACATCACTCTGCTCAATTAGATGGTCTGGTGCAGGAAGAAAAAAAAATAAAATTGGAAAATAATCTTGAAAAGAATCGGCAGAGTCTTAATGAAAAACAAATATTGTTAGAAAATAATGTAAAGACACTATTAAGTGACATATCAGAAAAAGAAGCCCTGAAAGAAAAATTATTACAAGACATTCAAAACAATAAAAACCAAATTATTGAACAAGAATTCAAAATTAAGCAACTTACTATTTCTAGGGAAAATATTGAAACGTACCTAAAGGAAAATGATACATCAGGCTCAATTATTGAATCAATTGAAATTGAAGATACGTATAAAGTATTAGTTAGCTCTATACTTGAGGATTTAGAAAACTCAACATTAGATGAAGATACAAAGTATTGGCTAAATAAAAAGGTAATTCATTTAAATAAATTTGATAAATCTATCAAACCACTATCTGATATTGTACGAGGGCCAAAAGAAATAGCTTTATTCCTTCAATTTTCAGGGTTTACAGAAGAAAAAGATATCAAAAAGATACTAGAACTATTAGAACCTGGACAACAAGTTATAAATTCTGATGGTAAAATTATTAGATGGGATGGGCTCATAAAAAAAATTAATATTAACGATGAAACAAGCAATATATTAGCTGCCAAAATTAATTTTAAAAAAAATCTAGATCAAGCAGAAATAATTGATATTGAAATAAAAAAATTAGAAACTCAACAAAATCAGATTGAGTCAAAATATAAATTGACAATAGAAGAAGAAAAAAAATTGAAAGAATCATGGAGTGCAAAAATAAACGAACAACAAAAGAATATTAATTCACTTCAAATGATTAATGAAGAAATAGTTTTGGCACAAGATATAGCCACGCAAATAAAGACAAAAATAAATACTGAAAATGATACTCTCAAGAGTCTGAATGAGAGAATTCAATCACTACGATCGCAAACAATAAAGCAAGATAATATTGATGTCCTAGAAAAGAATCTGGGCAAGGTAAGACAAGAATTTTATAATGCAAAAACCATAGCAGATATGAAGGAAACGAATACTCAAAATTTATTGAAGGAAAAAAGAGAACTTGAAAAAAATCTTGAAGATATTGTTGCAAGTGAAGACTCATGGGAAAATAGAAAAATTCAATCCGATATTCACCTTAAAGAATTAAATTCTCGAATAGAGAATTTGGATATCCAGCTCAACAAACTCCAACATGTGCCATCACAGCTAGAGAATGAACAAAAAGAGATTGATCTGAGTATACAAGATCTATCCCGGAAAAGGCTGACTTTCAAAGAGGAGCTATTAGTGAAAGAGAATGAATTTGAAGCTAATTCAGCAGACATTAAGATCCAAGAGAATAATTTATCTCGAGAGTCAGAGATTTTAGTCCATGCTAGAGCCCAGATTGAAAATCTTGAAGAAAAGAAGATTGACTTAAAAGATAAAATAAAAATTAATCTTGAAATCGAGATAGATAATTTACTTGATGATTTTAATCCTGAATTAGATAAAGAGACTATAATTAATGCACTCGCGGCAGCACATAGACAACGCGAACAAATTGGAGCAGTGAACCTTACTGCGGAAGATGAGTACATTGAAGTTAAAAATAGATACGATCAGCTCATAATTGAACGAGATGACTTACTGTCTGCGACTGAAAATCTTCAAAAAGGAATTGTTGAAATAGATAAAGAGGCAAGAGCTAG
>Ga0181600_10003655_pt1 | contig 11724 bp, 6 predicted proteins | sample 041ome_2_FD_132982 | JGI IMG/M metagenome (GOLD analysis project Ga0181600, IMG submission 132982) | Coastal salt marsh microbial communities from the Groves Creek Marsh, Skidaway Island, Georgia - 041406US metaG (megahit assembly) | ecosystem: Environmental > Aquatic > Marine > Intertidal zone... | reverse complement strand
TCTGGGGCTTCCCGTCGGGGGTCTTGTAGTCGCGGAACCAGACGCGGATCTTCTCCAGCTCGCCGGGGAAGTGCTTCTCCACGTCCGCGACGTCGTTGATCTCGCCCGCCTTGGGGTCGTTTGCGGAGATGGCGATCACCTTCCAGTCGAGCTCGCCGTCGTCAATCATGGCGTAGACGCCCACGGGCTTGACCGGCGTGACGGAGCCCATCTCCAGCGCGGCGGAGCCGATCTCGACGACGTCCACGGGGTCGTTATCGCCCATGACCTTCATCTCGGGGTGCTCGTGGCCGGGGTCCTCCCAGGTCTGCGGGAGCATGCCGTAGTTCCAGTTGATGTTGTACGGGTAATCGCGCAGCTTGCCCTTCTTGGTGTCCTGCTTGATGGGCGTGAGCTCCTCGTCCGTCGCCACCTCCATCTTGGCCTTGGTCTCCTTGGGGATCTCGCAGATGAAGTTGCACGTGCCGTCGGCGTTGTGCAGGGGGACGCCGTGCCAGGGGGACACGGGCTTGCCGTCCTCGTTGAAGAAGATGCGGAACTCCATCGAGGGGTACTCGCCCTTCTTCTCCACGCCGTACTTGGCGAGAGCGGGGGTGGCGACGGAGAAGCCGCGCGCCTTGAACGCGGGCGCGCGGAGCGCGGAGGTGGCGCGCGTGAACTGCCTCGCCGCGAGCGCGGGCTTGGCGGCGTGCGCCATGGTCTTGAACGCGGAGGCGATGGCGGACATGGTCGGAGGCGGTGTGCGGACTGTCGGTCGAGTGCGCGTCGGTCTGCCGCGGCGCGCGATCGGCGATCGCGATTCCGAAAGAAACCGCTCTCGGCTGCAAGAGCTCCATCGATCCCGTCGGTTCCGGATCGACTGGGCCACGCGTCCGTGCCAGCTGGCACGGACGCGTGGTGTGGTTTTTGAAGACTGCGCACCCGTACGGAAACGAAACGGTGACGTCGACTCGCCGAAAAGCGCGAAATCGTGCGGCACGTGTCGAGCAAAGACTTTCGCCCGATCCTGCCGAGAAGGACGAGCACTCTCGACACGCGCCGCGTCTCGGACATGTCCTCCATCTCCGTCGTTCGTCTCCCCGCGGTGGCCGTCCGCGCCGCCGCGGGCGCGTCCCCCGCGCGCCGCGCCGCCGCGCTCCGCGCGCCCCGCGCGCTCGCGCCCGGCGGTTCGCTCGCGCTCGCCCGCCGGTCGCCCGGCGCGGCGCGGTCGCGCGGCGCGCTGGTGGTGCGCGGCGACGCCATCGACGAGGCCGCCGAGCTGGCGACCGCGGGCGCCAAGGGCGTCAACCCCGACCTCGTGTCCTCCGCGGTGGTGCCCAAGCTCCCGCGCTCGGACTGCAAACGCACGGTGACGAAGGACGAGGGGTTCAACCTCGCCACCACGTCTTTCGGCACGATCGGCTTATCCGTCGGCTTGCCGCTGCTCGTGTACGGCTTCTTCTCCTTCTTCAACTTCATCCCGGGAGGCTCCGTGTCGTCGCTGCTCCTCATCTACGGCTTCATCATCTCGCTCATCGGCTTCGCGCTGAAATACGCGCAGCTCGACCCGCTGGATTTGGTGACGTACGAAGACGCGCTGGCGCTGCGCGAGACGCAATCCACCTCCATTTTAACGCAGGTCAGGAACGACGTCACGCGGTACCGCTACGGAGACGAACAACACTTGGAAGAAGCGTTGGCGATCATCTTCCGGTATAACCGCCCGGGCGGTTTACGTAAGAACCAAGCGCCGACGCTCGTGGGCCTTGCCGAGATGGTCATCGTGGACCGATACGCGCTGGTTCTGAAATTCGACTCGCCGAAGATGACCTTAGAGGAGTGGACCGATCGCCGCGAAAAGATCCAGGGGTTCTTCGGGCCGGGCGTGACGTGCGGGATCACGGAGATCACGGAGGGGCAGGTGGAGGTCGAGCTCGTGTCTGACGGCTCGGACGCCGCGGGGCCCGGGAACGGCATGGACGACATGGAGGTGCTCCCGCCGCTCATGCCGGGATTGCCGCCGCGATACGTCAAGAAGGGATCCGTCTAAAGGTGACAAACGTCGTTCGCGTCGGCGGAACAAAGAAAACGTTCGCCGCGAAACGGAGAGTCGCGACGAAGAGAGTTTTGCGCGTTTGCGTTTTGAGAGAGGGGCGGCATCGCGCGCGTGGAAAGTGTTTCTCCCGTAGCGGACACCGCGTTCGTCTCGTAATAACACGCACGTCTCGTCTCCGTTCGTCTGAATCGCGAAGAGGGAAGACAGTCGCGCGGCGCGCGGCGACTCGGCTGGTCGCGAAAATATCTCGCCGACACTCGCGGTTTTCAGTCGAGTGCCGTTTCGCGGCGACGCGCACTCACTCGCGCGGCGACGCGCACGACGAAACGGCGCGAGCCGAGGGGCGAGATGCGCGGCGGCGGCGATGTGATCGTCCTGGCGACGCGGCCGCCCCCCCCGGCTCCGCTCCCGCGCGGGTCAGGCCCCGAGGACGCGGAAGCGGCGCGCCGCGAGGCTCGCGCCGCGGAGGCGACAGAGGCTCGAAGGGACGGGGGCGTCGGGACGCACGCCGTGGCTCGCGCGCTCCAGGCGTGCCTCGCCGCGGCCGGCGAGCGACACGTCACCCCTTCGGCGGTGCGGCCGGGCGCGGCGTCGTCCCGGTACGAGCCCGGCGGCGACGACGCGCCGGGCAAGTGGGCGGACGCGCTGCGCGTCATGTCGGACGCGCTTCGCGATCTCGGGAGCCTTCGCACGCCCCACCTCGGGTCATCCCGACCGCTTGACCCGGCGAACGACGCGGTCCGCGTCGTCCACCCCCTCAGCGAGCACGGCGCGCGCCGAGCGGTGTTCGTGGGCGTGAACTACGCGTCCGGAGGGGGCGGTGAGGACCATCGACGACAGAGAGGCCCGTCTTCTTCGGTGCGATTGCGACACCGCGAGGACGATTGCCGCTGGATGCTGGAGACGCTCGCGCCGCGCGGGTTCGACGACCCGGACGGTGCGCGCGTTCTGGTGGACGACGGGCACGAAGACGGTCAGCCCACTAAGGTTAACATTTTGCGCGCCGTGCGGTGGCTCACCAGACGCGCGCAACCGGGAGACTCGCTCGCGTTCCACTTCTCCGGCCGAACCGCGTCGGCGGAGGCGTTGGAAAAAAGAAACGCCGCGGCGGACGCGTCGTACCGCGGAATACGACGACGACCTCTTTCGACGACCACCTCTGTCGAGGATTCCGCCGAAGACACCACCGCGCTTTTACCATGCGACTTCGAGACGGCGGGCGCGATCACGCGCGACGAGCTTTTCGCATCGTTAATCAAACCCCTTCCGCGCGGCGCGAAGTTGTTCGTCGTGATCGACTCGCCGGACGCAAACGCCGCCGACGTCGTGTATACGCCGTTCGCGTTCGGCGAACGAGACATAGCTCGTCCCGACCCGAACCAAGTGGGCGTTTCGTCGGCTATGCTCGGTACGACTCTAGGTTCGGTTTCTCTGCGTTCTGCGATGGACGCGTCGAGCGCCGTCGCGAACAAACTCTTCGCGGAGAAGAACTCGTTTGAGAAAAAAAACGTCGCGCGGCGAGAAAAAGAGACAAGGAAAAAGACAGACATGAGCGCGGGGCCCGAGACGGGATGCTGCGTCGTCTCATGAGACGTAGTCTCGCATTCACGTATGTTTTCTTACGTATGTTTAAAACGTTCGTCTCGTCGTCGAAAAAACGCGGGTCCCCGCTCGTCTCGTCTCGTCTCGTCTCCGAACCGCCGACGCGGTTCGTACGGGTATCCAGTCTCGTAGCGCCTACGCGCTTCTCTCAGTACGCGCTTCTCTCAGTACATCCCGTCAATCACCGCCTTGTACTTCTCGGTGACGACGTTGCGCTTGAGCTTCTGCGTGGAGGTGAGCTCGTTGCCCGGCACGGAGAAGTCGCAGTCCAGGATGGCGAACTTCTGGATCTTCTGCGCGTTGGAGACCGCTTCTTTGTTGTACGTGTCGATGGCCTTCTGGATGTACGCGCTCCACTTCGGGTCCTTCTTGGCGGCGGTCACCGTCGTGGACGCCGCGGAAACCTCCAGCGAGTTACCAAAAAGCGCGTCGAGGAACCCGCCGTCGGTGTCCGGGTCCTGCTCCTGGCGCAGCGTGACGAGGCAGGTGTTGTACTTGCGCTTGTCGCCGATCATCATCACGTTGGAGATGCCCGGCAGCAGGGACTTGAGGCGGTCCTCGATCGGCACGGGCGCGATGTTCTCGCCGCCCGCGGTGATGATGAGCTCCTTGATGCGCCCGGTGATGCCGAGCAAGCCCGTGTCTTTGTCCACGCGGCCGACGTCGCCCGAGTGCAGCCACCCGTCCGCGTCGATCGTCTCCGCCGTCTTCTCCGCGTTGTGCATGTAGCCCATCATGACGTGGCGGCCGCGGAAGCACACCTCGCCTTCGCCGGGCTTGTCGCGGCTCGGGTCGTGGTCGATCTTGATCTCCACGCCGGGCAACGTCGTGCCGCACGTGCCCGCCTTGAAGTACGAGGGCTTGCCGCACGTCTGCGGGCCGGTGTTCTCGGACATGCCGTACACCTCCACGATGTTGATCGTGAGCGAGCCGAAGTAGTTCAGCGTGTCCAGCGTGATGGGCGCCGCGCCGGAGAGGAACACGCGGCACTGCTCTAAGCCGAGCGCGGCTTTCGCCTTCTTGAGCAGCGCCTTCGCGAGGAACCCGAAAACCGGGTTGGAGCGCTTGGAGCCAACCTGCGCGGCGTCGTGCATCTGCGACCCGAGGCCCTTGGCCCAGGTGGACATGCGCTTCTTCAAACCCGTGGTTTTCTTGCCCACAGCCTGCATCGCCTCGGCGAACTTCTCCCAGACGCGCGGCACGGCGAAGAACACCGTGGGCTTGGCGTCGATGAGCGTCTGCTTCAGCGAGCCTTTCAGCGCGTCCGGGCGCGCGAAGTGCACCTCCGCGGGCAGACCGAGGAGAAGACCGCCCATGGGCGAGTGGATGTCCACGATCTGCGCGGCGATGTGCGACAGGGGGAGGTAGGACACCACACGAAGGGGGCCAGACGTGATGGCGGGCTGGTGGTCCAGGTTCGCCTGCGTGGTCCAGGTGACGTTATCGTGCGAGATCATAACCGCCTTGGGGTTGCCGGTGGTGCCGGAGGTGTAGATGAGCGTGCAGCAGTGCCCGGGCTGCTGGTCGTCGATTCTGGACTGTAAGTCAGCGTCAGAGATTTTCTCACCGAGGGTCATGAACTCGTCCCAGCCGTACACCTTGGCGGTGCCAGGTCCGACGCCGTCGTTGGCGCTTTTGTCGAAATCGCCGCCGTACACGACGATAGCCGCGAGTTTCGGGAGCTCGGCGCGGATGGCGAGGATCTTGTCCAGCTGCTTCTGGCCTTCCACCACCACGACGCGCGCGTTGCAGTGGTCCACGATGTACTTGCACGCGGGGGGCTCGTTGGTGGTGTAGATGCCGGCGGCGAAGCCGCCCGCCGCGATGGCGCCGTTGTTGGCCAACAGCCACTCCGGCGAGTTGAATCCCAAGATGGACACCGACTCGAAGCGGCCGACGCCGAGAGCCATGAAGGACTTAGCGGTCTTCAGAGTGTCGTCGTAGTACTCCTTCCACGTCCAAGTCTTGCCGTCGCACGCTGCGGGTTCGAGAACGCGTTTTTTGAGCGAAAGGAACGTCAGTCGCGGCCGTCGCGTCGTAGCGCGAGAAAAAAAAAAGGAAATCTTCGGAAACGCCGTCGTGAAAAGTCGCGCCGCGCTCGCCGGGTGGCGCGCGCACACAGCTGGCGCCTTGCGCGACGACTTTCGCGCCGAGGTGTCGTGACACGTGCGCGACGGAGGAGGCGGTGGGGAGTCCGCGCTCGACGGCACGCGTGCAGTCACCGCGCGGTCGCCGAGGGCGCGACACGCACCTTTCAGGGCCATCGTGTTGGAGAGCTTGTGCTCGGAGCACTTCTTGAAGACCTGCGAGGCGCGAGGGGGAAGCGACGGTCAGTCGCGATCGCGGATCGGCGCGTCGCGGAGCGAATGCGACGATCAAACGCGGCTCGACGCTCGGGTCGCGAGCGTCGCGTGGGAGGCGCCCGTGCCGAAGCCTCTCACGCGCCGACACATATCGAAAATCGACGAGACAACGTGGGACACCTCCGGACTCGACGCGACGCGTCGCGGGCTCGGGCCCGCGTGGCGGAGGCGCGTTGTTGGTTCTTCCTCGCGGGGTTGCCGAGTCAGATCGGGAAAATTGCGCGCACGGATGGTTGGGCTTCCGAGGGAGGTGCGCGCACCTGCATGACGGTCTGGGGGGCGCGGCCCGCCGGGCCGGTGCCCATGCGGATGTCCGCGGTGGCGGTGGGGGAGACGTCGAGCGGCATGGTGGTCGAGTGGTCAGCGCGCAGTCGAATTGAACACTCGCTCGGAGACTGGCTGAAGATATTGCTTTTTCAACGCGAGATTTTGCGTTGATGAAAATGGGCTTGGTTTTCTGTGTGTGTTGACAGTCTGAAAAGTTTCCCTCCGTCGAGCGCAGCGCTGCGTTGCGTGCCGGCGCGTGTGCTCAACTTTTTTGGCGCGTGCGCCTTGTCTCTGCGGCGCAGACATCGACCGGGCGATCACTGTTCGCCTCACCGCCGCCGACACAATGGCCGCCGTGATCAACTTCCTGTCCGTGGACGCGCAGCTTCCCCTCGATGAGGGCGGCGAGGTCAACTTCAAGTCGAGCGCGGGGTTCAAGAAGGCGCCCGCGACGCTCGAGCCCGCGTTCGACGGCGCCGTGACCGCGTACGACGTCGTCGTGCCCAAGGGCACGACGCACGTCTCCGTCGGCGCGACCTCGTTCGCGGCGTCCGTGAAGATCAACGGCACGCCTGGGAACATGCTCTCCGTGGACATCAGGAACGGCGCCGCGGTGTCCATCGTCCTGGAGAAGCCCGCGGGCGAGAAGGTGAGCGAGTACGTGCTGACGCCCCGGATCTCGGACAGCGCGGGGGAGACGACGGAGGTGAAGTTCGAGAAACCGCCCGTGCCCGCCGCCGACGCCGCGCCGCACACGCACTCGCACGGGGGCGTGCCGTGCACCGCGGACCACAGCCAGGACGCGCACGGCCACTCGCACGACGGGGGCAAAACCCAGTGCACCGAGGACCACGGCCACGGCCACGGCCACGGCCACGGCGAGAAGAAGGAGGAGAAGCACGGCCACGGGCACGGCCACAGCCACGACGGGGGTAAGACCCAGTGCACCGAGGACCACGGGCACGGGCACGGCCACGGCCACGGCGAGAAGAAGGAAGAGAGCCACGGGCACGGGCACGGCCACGGCGAGAAGAAGGAGGAGAAGCACGGCCACGGTCACGGCCACTCGCACTAGCTAGTGAAGTACTCATCCGTGTACATAACCACGCGACTATTTTTCTCCTCGCGCGGAGGTCTCGTCGCATCCTCCAAAGAACGCCGCAAGAAACAAACTGTCAGCCCGCCCCGGTTGCTCGCTCCACGCACTTGTCGACGTGCACGTTGACGTCCGTGTTGAGCGAGCTCGCCGGGAACACGTGCTGGCAGATGGGACACGTCTGCGTCCCGCGTCGCGGCGCCGCGACGCCCACGCCCCGCGGCGCGAAAAAGCTCGTCGCGTTTTTGTTATTTTTCGCGAGACTCGTTCGTTTTTCCGAAACGCCCTTCAAGCGCTTCTTTGAAGGCTCAGGCTCAAGGGAGATCGAGCCGTCCTCGACTCGGTCGACTGCGTCAAACTCGGGCGTGTGCGTTCCGGTGCGGAAGAACGAGCGCATGGTCTTGGGCGCCGTCGCCGCGCGACGCGCGCACCGCGCGTCCACCGGGGTCACGGCTTCGCGGCTTTTTCTTGTTTGCGAGACGTCTTCGTCTTCGCCCGTGTCGTTTTTTCCTCGTTCGCCGCGCCGACGCTCGGCGTCGTCTCGCGCGGCCCACTCCTGCACGAGCTTCTCGCGCACCTCCTCCAGCAGCTCCTCGGGGTAGCGTATGCCGACCACCTTCGTGCCGTCCTCCGCGACGACGCGCGCCGCGCGCATGCCCCGGTCGCTCCGGGGGAAGCGGTCGGCGTGCTTTTCCAACACTTTTTCCAACACGCCCCAGCTCGGCACGACGGCGCCTGACAACACGCAGCACCGCACCTTTCGCGTCCCGATCCGGCAAAGCTCGTTCGCGCACACGGCGCCGTGCATGCACCCCAACTCCGTGAGTAAAAACGTTTCCGTCCAGGCAGACCGTAAGGAAGTCAAAGCATCGTCCTCGAGGAGATCCGCCGTCGCTTTGTTTCCTTTTTCGTCGCCGCCCGCGTCGTCCTCCTCCAAAAAAGCGCCGCACTGCACCGGTCCGACGTACTTCGCGTCGAGGTCCTCGAGCTCCATCTCGAAGAGCGAGGCGCCCGTGTTCGGGCGGGTCACCGCGAAGGTATTCCTCGTGCCGGGCTTGGTGAGCGCCAAAATCACCTGCGCGCGCCCGTACATCTCCCGGCGCATGCGGTAAAACCCGTCGCGAGGCCGCAAGCCGCCGAAGCGCGCGGCGTGCCGCCGCAGCGAAACGCGCGCGTCGCGAAAACTCACGCCGCGGTCCACCGCGACGGTGGTCTTTTTTAGTTCCGCGCCGGCGTTTGCCGGATCGAACGGGTCCTTCACCAGCGTTTCGCTCGTCTCGATCGTCACGTCGGACCCGCTTAAGTCCGAGACGCCCTCGGTGTACCGCCCCTCCGCCTTCGCCGCGCGCGTCTCCGCCTCGAGCGTCTCGAGGAAGTACCCGAAGAGGAGATTCTGCGCGCGCGTCGGTAAACCCAAAACGCGGTTCAGGAACCGGCGGACGTCCGACACGTCGCGCGAACCGGAACCCGTCTCCGCGAGCATCAGCCTCTGCTGGTCCGTCAACACACCAGGGCTCAAGCCCACCTGGACGCCGAGCGATACCACACAGGCGCGGAGCTCGTCGTGAAGCGCCGAGACGCCAGCGCCCGGCGAACGCGCCTCTAAAAACAAGTACGCCGACGCGTCCGGCGCGTCGTTTTCTTCGTCAGGCGTCTCCGAAGACGCACGCCCTTGTCGCTCTTCTTCTTCGTCGCGCCGCGGCAGGTGCGCGAGCACAGCCTCGAGCGGCACGCCGTTCGCGAGGCCGCCTCTGGGACCGTGTGTGTTTCGCAACACGAGCGCGTCGTACATCTTCTTCAGCGCCTGCCTTCCCAGCGGCGAGTCCAGGTTGCCTTCGGACAGGTCGATGCCGGTGGCGGCGCGGCGGTCCCCGCGCGTCAGCGCGCCCAGGCTCTGCAGCCGCCGCGCGACGGCGGCGGCGAAACGTCGCTCTCCGCCCAGGTTGGTGCTGACCATCACGTACGACGGCCCCGAGGTTTGGTTCGAGCGGTGCGTCCGCCCGAGCTGCTGAATCGCCTTGTCCGCGGACCAAGGGAGCTCGATCGTGACGTGCACGCGCCGCCTCTGGTTGCCCTCGCCCGCGCGCGCGTGCAGAGATATGCCCGTGCTCGCCGCGTCCGAGATCACCGCCACGAGCTTCTCGCCGCTCTGAAACGCGCGCTTCTCCTTGATGTTCACGCCGTCCGTCTTATCGTCGGAACCGGCGTTCCCGACGCCGTTCCCGACGACGTCACCGCCCCGAGCTTCGCGCCGTAACCGCCCGCCGCGCCGCACGACGCGCCACCGGCGGCCGGTCATCTCCGCAACCGCCGTCGGCCCGCCCAGCTCGTCGACGAGCTCGTCCAGCGCGTTGGGAGGCAAATCGAGACGCTCGATCAGGTCAAGCAGGATACCCTTCGCCTCGACGCACTCCGCGTGCGGACGCAGAGCGACGCCCCGACTGGAGACGCCGGAAACGCCGCCATCGGTCCGAAAGGGCGCGCTCTTTTCGTGAACTTCGACTCCGGCGCCGTTCGCGCCCTCCGCGCTGTCAACCGCGGCGACGTCGACGATGTGCGTCGGGAAGTGCGTCTCGACGAACGCGCGGAGCATCGCGCGCGTCGTGCTGACAAACTCACCTCTGGGGACGTCGTCGCCGGAGATGGAGTTACCTTTAGTTACCTCCATCTCCCAAGCCTCGGCGCTCTCGCCCGTGGTCTGCATGCCGACGACGACGCACTGCCCCCGCTTAAGCGCGGCTTTGGCGTGCCTGACAACCTCCGGAACTTTCGCGGAGACGCATAAAAGCTTGAACAGCCTCTGGTGCATGGACCAGTACGCCTTCCACGTCGCGCCCGCGCGCGGCGCCCCGCTGCGCGTCTCCGCCAGAGCCTGCGCGAGGCACGCCTTGAGCTTCGCCACGAAATCCGCGCACGCGTCGTACGCCGCTTTTTGTCGGAAATCCAACACACATTCAATCGCGCAAAACTCGGCTTGGCGGAACGATAAACCGCGGCTGACGTACTTACCGCTGGCTTTCATCTCCATCGCGAGCATTTCTAAAAACCCGACGCCGCGGTGTTTCATCGCGTCGATGAACGCCTTCGCGTCGTGAAAGGGCGTGCCTCTTCCCCAAAACCCCAACCGATTTAAGTACGCCATGTTGCCCACTTCGCTCACGCCCGTCGCGCTGCAATACACGACGCGCGCGTTCGGTAAGCGCCGCTGGAGTTCAATCACGCACGCCGCGACTTTCGAACCGGTATCAGCGCCCGCGTTGAAGTTCTTCGCCTTGTGGCACTCGTCGAAGATCAAACACCCGGAAGCGGCGCGCTCCCTTTTTACGCCGTCCTTCTCGTCCTTCTCGTCGTCGCCGCCGGCGAACCACTCGAGAATTTGCTCTAACCGCGTCTTCCCGGCGGCGTTTTTGCTGACTAGCGCGCTGTACGTCACGAACAGCACGCCCTCCGCGCACGACTTACTTAAACCCACCGCGCGTGTCTCGCGCTCCAGCTCCTTGACGCCGTCGATCACGCGCAAGCCGTAACATCCGAGGTCGTTCAGGTCGCGTTCGGCGTCGCGCTTCAAGTCGCGCGACGAAGAAATCCAGACGTGTCGCTTTCGACCGCGCGCGAAGTTATCTAACACGACGCCCGAGATTTGCCGCCCCTTGCCGACGCCCGCGCCGTCGCCGATCATGAACCCCGCCCTGGTGCCGTCCGGCAGACGCTCGAGGTGCTTCTGGCACGCGTACGCCACGCCCTCGAGCTGCAAACGCGACAGAGCGCCGGAGTCGATGGCGGCGCCGAGCGTCTCGTGGATGGGGTAATGGCACGGAGGCAACGCTATTGACGAAAGGCTCGCCGCCTCGGCGATGTCGCCGGGGTGCTCGACGCCGCGCTACGGAGTCGATATCGATAGTAGTGTTTCGTTGAGCACGTCGTTTCGCAAAAAGTCGTACGCGTTTGGCGTCGCGCACAAAAAGAAGGACGATACGGGAGTACGTGCGGTGTCAGATACGCGCGCGTCGCGACTCCGGCTCGCGCGGCGACGGCGGCGATGAAACGCGGCGCGACGCGAAAACAAAAACAGACGACATCGGTGCCTACTGACTGATTCGAAGCGCGACGCGGCGCGACGCGCGTCGTGGTCGCGTTTCGCAAACCTCACGCCCATCGCGTCGGCGCTTTCAGCGTGGGCGAAATCGGAGTGCGCGTTTCGGAAACCTCACGCCCGCGCGCGTCGGATCGAGACGTACCGTCATGGTCCCGCATCGGTACCCCGCGAAGACCCTGCCCACGCGCTCGGACACCGACTCGCCCGCCCCGAGGTCCTCCTCGATGCGGGCCCTGGACGCCTCAGCCGCGCTCGCGACGCGCGC
>Ga0181600_10003650_pt1 | contig 11734 bp, 4 predicted proteins | sample 041ome_2_FD_132982 | JGI IMG/M metagenome (GOLD analysis project Ga0181600, IMG submission 132982) | Coastal salt marsh microbial communities from the Groves Creek Marsh, Skidaway Island, Georgia - 041406US metaG (megahit assembly) | ecosystem: Environmental > Aquatic > Marine > Intertidal zone... | reverse complement strand
TAACCCTCGCGCTGCGTCTCGCCGGAGCGGCGTCGCCGTTAGCGGACCGATCCAAATGCTGGATCGGCGCCATCGGTCCGATTCACGCGCGGCGCGTCTCGACGTCCGAAGTGGCGTGCGTCGCGCCGGCGCACGCGGGCAAAAGGCTGGCGCCCGTGCGGCTCCTGCCGGACCTCTCCGCGCCCGCCGCGCCCGCCGCCGTGCCCGTCGCCGTCGCCTTCACCGTCTCCGCCGAGCGCATGGACGCGCGGGGGCAACCGGGCGGGTCGGCGGCGTTTTCGAAAACGAACGCCGATACGAGCAAACAGTCGTCGATGGAAAAAAAACATCTCGACGGGATTGTGCGCGCCGCGACGCCGCGCGTGTCTTTCGGCGGCGCACCGGTGGTGCTTCACGGCTCGCGCTTCGGGAATCTCGGCTGGGTGGGTGACGAACACGTAACCAGCTGGTGCGTGTTCGAGGACGACGCGCGCCGTGTCTACGCGTCGCGCGCGACGCGCGTCTCGGGCGCGATGGCGCGGTGCGCGTTTGTAGGCGCGCCGACAAAAAACGCTTTCGCGACGAACGAACTCGTCGCGTTGGGGTTCGAGCCCGATACGCGATACGCCGGCGCGGCGCGTCACGAGTCACGCCACGCCCCGACGGTCGTGTCGGCGACACCGCGCGTCGTCCCGGCGGCGGGTGGCGCGGAGGTTGCGCTCGTGGGAACCGCGTTCGCGGGAAGCCGCCTCCCCGACGAGACGCGAGATGACGCGAGTCATCAATCGAGTCTTCAATCGAGTCTTCGTTTCGGGTGCCGTTTCGGCTCCGTCGGGCCCGTGGCGGCGCGCGGCGTGTCTTCGTCCTCCGCGACGTGCGTCTCGCCCGCGTTCGCGCCGAGCGCACAAGTAACCGGGTTCGCGATCCCGGTGGGCTTCGCGCTCGACCCGGAGACGCACCTCGCCGAGACGACGTGGGGCGGAGACGACGACGTCGCCGCGGGAGTTCTCGTCGACGGCGCGTCCGAGAGCGGCATTCACCCGGTCGCGCTCGGCGCGTTCGGGACCGTCGCCGGTGGCGCGTCCTTCGACGTTCTCGACGTAGCGCTCTCGGCGGCGGTCGCGGCGCGTGGCGGTCTCGGCGGTTTCGCGAGCCTCTCCTCCGAGAGCGAGCCTCTCCTCCGGTGCGTCTTCGGCGGCGAGCGGTTCAACGCGGAGCTCTCGAGCTCTCGTTCCAACCGCGACGTTCGTCAGACGCTTCGCCGCGCGACGTGCGTCTCCCCTCCGCGCCTCAAACGCGTGGGCCTCGGGTTCGAGGCTCTGCGCGTCTTCGCGGAGTCGCGCGGCGCGTTCGTCGCGACGAACATGCAGTTCGCCTTCGCGCCCGTCCCTTTGGCGGCGTTCGTGTTCCCGCGGCGCGGCTGGGGGCCGGAGGTGGCGCACGTGTTCGGCGCGCACCTCGCGTCCTCCGCGGACGGCGCGAGCGGCGGCGGGTCGATCGCCGGCCCGTTCGCGGACAACGACGCGTGCGTGTTCGGCGGGGTCGCCGTGCCCGCGAAGGTGGTCTCCTCCGCACTCGTCGCCTGCGAGACGCTCTCGCAGGGCGCCGAGTCACCGACGCGAACGCACGCGCGAACGACGGCTCGAGAGCCCGGCGGAGCTCTCGCGGGCGCCGTCGGGCCGTCGGCGGTTTCCGTGTTTGAACGCGCGTCTCACTCGACTCGCGATTCGCGGACGACGACGTCGTCCGAAGCCGACGCCGCGGCCGACGCCGCGCCGTCGCTCTGGTTCGTGACCGTCCCGGAGGCGCGCCCGACGCGCGTGGACGTCGAGGGCGGCTGGAGCGACGGCGGGACGCTCGCGCGCGTCACGACGTCTTTGACCCACCACGCGGGCGGCGCGCCGGGGTGGCTGGACTGCGCGTTCGGCTCGACGGTGGTGCCCGGACGCCCGGCGAGCGCGTCCGTCAGCGCGGACGGGTTCGAGTTCGGGCCGCCGCCCGGCGCGAACTCGAACCAGCGCCGCGCCGCGGAGAGCGCCCACCTGGAGTGCGTCTCCCCCGCGCACGCGCCGGGGACGGTGCCGCTGGAGCTGGTGCCCGCCAAGTCGAAAGTGCCCAGCGCAGAGAGCGCGGTGTTCTTTTCCTTCGCGTGAGATTTTCCGCGTTCGGGTGGCGTTCGGGAGCGAGTCGAGCGACGGCGAGCGACGCGCGACTTATCGTATATGTCCTTCATTAGCCATAGACGCAGTAGCGCACTCGGAACATCCGAGTGTAGTACGTAGCTCTATATATAAGAGATCTTTATAACTAAGAGAACACGAGCGACGCTTCAGTAGCAGACTTCTCGTTCGCTCGTTCGCTATAGATAGCTAGTCTAGTCCTTCAGTCCCGCGTCCGGCTCGGCGTCTGGCTCGGCGGCGCCGTCGTGCAGGCCCTCCACGCGGCGCCCCAATTTGGTCGGTCCGGGAACCGGCCCGTCGTCCCACACGAGGTCGAACCCGCCGACGGTTCGCGCGCGCTTTCGGGACCGCGATTCCGCATACGCGTCCCCGTACTGCTCCAAAACCACGGACTCGAGGTCCAGCACGTCCAGCGCGTCGCCGACCACCTTCCGCTTCAGCGCGCGGTCGGCGGGCGTGTCCCATGTAAAGCTGGGCGCGGCGTTCGCCTCCACCAGCCACGGTTTCAGCGCCGCGTCGATGAGCACGTCGAAGCCGTACGTCTCGAAACAGTTCTCCGCGTTTTTAACGCTCGTCGCGAACGACGTCTTGCGGAACTTGGGCGCGCACGCCAAGACGCTCCGCACCACGACGCTCGCGATGCGTTCGAACAGCTCGTCCACGGCGTTCGGCCCGAACTTCGCGCGCAAGTGGACGCGCAACGCTTTCAAATCAAACTTTTGCGCGTTACGCGCGTTGTACCCGTCGGCGGTTTTGTTGAGCGCGACGTTCGTGAGGTGCGCGCGCAAATCGCCGAGGGAACGTAAAGGTCCGTCCGCGTGACGTTCGTGAAGTTCGTCTTCCTTCTCGTACCGTCGCGTGCTGAACCGCGCGAAGCCCGCGCGGTGCAGGTAGACGCGCGGCGGGTCGGCGGAGGTCACCAGCGCGTACAGGCGCAGGTCGAACTTCTTCCCGCCGATCAGCAGAGGGCGCTCGACATACCTCTGCACGACGTACGGCTCAACTGGAGGTGGAGAGGGCGGGTTTAGGGTATTGGAACCCCCGAACCCTAAACCGCCGCGTCCGCGAGCGCGGTCGCTCGAACTCGACGCGACGCTTCCGTGTCCCCCGAGCCTGGCGACGGGCGCGCGCCGCCGCGCCGCGTTGGCGTCGCGCCACGGCGCCAGCCGCTTTAGTCTGCGGAACAGGAAAATCCCGCGCCCCTGCGCCTTGCCCGCGGGTTTCGCGATGTACAAAGGCGCGGGCGCTGCTGTGGCCAGCCTCGCCGTTTCGTCCCTGCGGAACTTGTCCGCGAAGAGCTCGTAGTCGTTGGGCAACGCGTACGTCTCGGGCATAAAGTCGTACGTCTTCGCCTCGTTCACGTCTCCCGCCTTCTCCAGCCGCCTGCGGTGCGCCTTGACGTTTTTCGCCAGCAGGTCCTTCCGAGTCAGCTCGGCGTGGTTCGGGAAGTGGTTCACGCGCTGGTAAGGCAGCAGAGGCTCGCGCGGAGGCTCGCCGTCGACGCCCGCCTTGAAGCGCTCGCGGCACCACCCCACGTCCGCGAAGTGCACGTCCCACGAATCCCTCGGATCGGTGAAGAACTCGACGTCGTCCACCTCGAACCATCCCGCGCGCGCGCGCAGGACCTCGGGGATCACGCCGCTCGCCAGGCGGGGGCTGACGCGGAACCGCACCCCGGGGTGCGAGAGATCCAGCGAGTTCGACGGCGACGACGGCGGCGACGCCGACGGCGACCCGCGCGCCATGCTAAACGCTCAATCAAGTGTGCCTACAAGAGTTCGCAACATTTTTCCGCCTATAGGTCGGTCTGTCGGTCCGACCGAACGCGGCTTCACGAAAAGCCACGTCACGAAAAGCACTTCGGACGCGCAAAAAAGTCGCCGTGGCGTTTTCGACAGCGTCGGTGGAGACACGTCGACGAAAACACGACACGAAGGCGAACGCGATGCGCTTTAACGCGTCTCCGCCGCCTCTCGGACGCCACTCCTGCACGCACAGCAAGCACTCCCGCACACTCCCACCTTCCTCAACATCACCATGGCCGCCATGACCTTCTCCTCCACCGCCCTCACCTCCACCGTCGCGCTCCGCGCGCCCGCCCGCCGCTCCGCGACGGTTCGCGGCGCCCGCGTCGCGGTGAAGGCTTCGATGGACGAGGCGATGCCCGCGCCCGAGGCGCCCAAGCCCAAGCCCTCCATGAAGGAGTCCGTGATGAACACCATGTCCTTCGGCGGCTGGGCGCCCGAGCTCATCAACGGCCGCATCGCGCAGATCGCGTTCGTCGCCGGCCTCGGCGCCGAGCTCTCCACCGGCGAGTCCTTCACCTCTCAGTTCGCCGCGCACACCGGCGCGATCGCCTTCGCCTCCGGCCTCATCACCCTCGCGTCGTTCATGCCCAACATGCAGAACGCGGACGACTACAACGCCAACCCCGCGTCCCTGGGCAAGTCCAACGGCCCCTGGACCACCTCCGCGGAGATGACCAACGGCCGCGGCGCCATGGTCGGCCTCGTCGCCATGCTCCTCGTCGAGAAGCTCGTCGGCGGCCCCATCACCGGCATGTTCGGCGACGCCAACTCGGACGAGCTCTTCGCCAACAACTACTACGACGAGTCCTTCGCGTCGCAGGTGGAGACGCCCGCCGCCAAGCCCGCCGCGTTCGCGGACTTCGAAGCCACCGTCGTCGCGCCCGCGCCCGTCGCCGCGGAGCCCGCCGCGGAGGAGTACGCCGCCGCCGTGACTGCCGAGCCCATCCGCGTGGAGGGCGCCGCCGACGAGGCGGTGGAGGCGGAGGCGATGGCCATGGGCCGCGCCGTCTCCGAGCAGGAGGAGGCTGCCGTCGACGCCGCGGAGGCGGTCGCCGCCATGTAAGCGGGACGCCCGTCACGACACATTTTTTACCGCTTCGCGGGATGGGACCCGAAGAAAGCGCGCGCGCGAACTATAGACATCTTAGCCCTTTTTAGCCAAAAACCATCAAAACCCAAAAAACGATTTTCACCAGGTTTCACTAAAAAAAAAAGAGAGCGTCTCGTGTACTCCTCGCGAGCCTTCGCGCGGCGGTAGGCTGTTAGCGCACGCGCGCCACACTGCTCTACTAAGACTACGACGTGTTCTCGACGAGACTAGAACTCGCACTCGATGCTACAGCGCCCGCATGCCCGCGCGCTTGGCGCGCCTCTGCGCGGCGTGCTGCGCCGCCGCGCACGCGAGCGAGGTCACCGCCAGCGTCCTGGCGGCGCGCGATTGCGCCGCCGCCAGCGCCAGGACGTTGAGCGGCGCGAGAACCGCCGTCCCGGCGGCGCGCGCGCGCCGCGCGGGCGACCACAGGTACTCCGTCAGGCGCCACGCGCACGGCGCGGCGGCGAGCGCCAGGAACGCCTCCGTGAGAAACGTGCGCCACCTGGCGAGCGCAGAGCGTTCCTCGCCGGCGCCCCACGCCGCCGCCGCGGCGGCGCGCAGCTCCGACTCGGGAACGCCGAACCCGAACGTCCGCGCGTCCGAGAGCGCCGCGCCGAGCAGCTGCGTGGCGGCGGCGGCGAGCGGGGGCGCGTACCGCCGCGCGCCGCGCAGGGATGTGAACAGCGCACCGTCCTCGTGCAGCATCAGAAGCACGGGCGCGACCACGAACGTCGCGGTGTCCGGGTCGTCGGCGACGCGCGCGGAGAGCGCGGAGCCCGCGAAAAACGCGCAGACGGCGGCGACGTTTCCCAGCGCGGGCATCCACTCCGCGCGCGCGCGAAGCAGCGCGCGCCGACGGAGCTCGGATGCGCTTCCACGCAAGTGCGCGGGGCGGCGACCGCTGAACGGCGCGAACGGAGATGGTGCGCTGAATTCGCGGGGCTCGTCGTTCGTGGGAACGCCGCGGGCCCGCCGGCGCCGCAAACGACGCCGCGTCGACGCGTCGTCCTCCGACGACTCGGAGCCGGCGGAGGCGGATTCGTCGTCGTCGTCGTCGTCGTCGTCGTCGTCGGCGGCGGCGGCGTCGTCGGCGTCGTCCCCCCCGCGACGCCTCCGTCCCGCGCCCGCCCCGCGCATCCGCGCGACGCCTCCGTCGCCGCCCCCCCCCGCCGCGGCCTTGAGCGCGAACGCCACCATCGCGGCGAGCCCGACCGCCGCGCCCAGCACGCCCAGCCTCGCCTCCTCGCGGCGCAGACGCTCGTCGCGCTCGTCGACGCCGAACGTATGAGCAATTAGTCTCCCCGTGTCTCTCTGCGACCACCCCGCGGCGAGCACGCCCGCCGCGCCGACGCCGAACGCGAGCCACGCCGCGGGCCCCGCGGCGCGCGCGTTCGTCTCGGGCGACGCGACGTGCGCCAGCAGCCACGCGCACGCCGCGCACGCGACGCGCATCGGGCCGGTCAGACCGCGCCCCGCGCCCGGGAACGTCTCCGCGCCCAGGTACGCGCCGAAGGCGTGTCCGCCGGCGAGCGCGACGCCGCTCCGCAGGGTCGCCGTCTCCAGGAACGCGACCGTGGCGAGCGCGAACGCGACTGCGCCGCGCCGCGTGGAGGAAAAAAAAGAACTCCGGAGTCGTCTTCCGTTCGTCCTCCCGTATCCGCGCGAGGAAACGGAGTCGACGCGAACGCGAAAAGACGTCGACGCGTAGACGCTTCGTAGACGCTCGGCGACGCCGGTTCTTCGGATGAGCGCCCCGAGCGGCGCCCATCCGGCGCCGCCGACGACGTCGCCCGCGCCCTTGGACGTCGCGCAGTACGCGGCGGCGAGCGCGGCGCACGCCAGCGCCCAGGTGGGCCACCCGTTCCGGGACGCCGCGGTTCCGAGTGCCCTGTCCCCGTAGACGTCCGCGTCGTCCGGCTCAAAGTCCGGGACGTGCGCGGCGTCGTACCAAAACCCGTCCGCCTCGCCCTTCCACGGCATAGGCGGCTTCAGCAGCGCGAGCGCGGCGCCCGACGCGAACGCGACGGCGAGCGCGCGCTTCGCCGCGGCGTTGTGCGCGTAGCGCTTAGCGACCAGGGGCGTCACGCCGCAGGACGCGCACAGAAGCAGGCCGCCGAACACCGTCGCGTCCGTCGGGCGGCGGCCGGTCAACGCGAACGCGGCGTCGAACGCGACGAAGCGCGCGTGGACGCACGCGCCCAAAATCAAAAACACGCGCCCGAAATCCTCAGCCGCGACGCGACGCGCGTCCGCGTATCTATCGGGCTCGTGTTCGCGGCCGCCGCCGCGGCCGCTGATCTCGGCGCTGGTGAACGCGAGCGCCACCAGCACGCACGGCACGAGCGCGTCCTCGCCCGGCACGAACAGCACGAACAGCTTCGCCGCGTACACGCACGCGCAGAACCACGCGGTGATCTCGGTGACGACGCCGCGCGCGCGCAGGGCGTCCGCCGCGACCAATCCGAGGACGGTGGTCGCCGCCACCAGGTACGGAGGGTACATGGACGTCCCGTCCTCGTGCATGGCGCTGTGTAGCGCGTCCTCGCACCGCGCGAACATCAGCGCGTGCAAACCCAGCGCCGCGCCGAAGGCCCGCGGCGAGATTTTCTTTTCCGTCCGCGTCGCCGCGAAGCTCGCCAGCGCCGCGCCCGGCGCGACGAGACACGCCGCGACGTTGAGCAGCAGGAAGCGGGTCAGGTCCCGGATCGGCATCTCGTCCAGCTCGACGTCCAGGTTGCCGAAGTTGTCCTCCAGGAACCGAGCCGCGCACGCCGCCGCGCCGCACACGAACAGCGCGTAGTCCGTCGCCTTCGCGGACGCGCCCGTCCCGCTCGCGCCGTCGTCGGCGACGAAACGCGTCAAACCCCACGCGCTCGCCGCCGCCGCGGGCCACAGCCAGCCCGGCACGCCGATCGCCGCCGCCGCGGCCACCGCGGAGACGCACAGCGTCGCCGCCGCGACCGGCAAAGGCACGGCGCCGGTGAGGAACGCCGCGCCCGCGAGCATGGTTCCGTACACCGCCGCCGCGACGGCGAGGTAGCCGTACGGCGACGGAAGGACGACGTACTCGCGGAAACCGCTCGCCGCGACGCGGCCTAGCGCGCCGAACGCGAACACCGCGAGCGACGCGGTCGACACGACGATCGTCGCACGTCGTCTCGTGAGCGACGCAGCGCGCGTGCCGGACGTCTCGTCTCGTGTCGGTGGCGATTCCCGCGCGCGCGCGGTCCGGTCCCGGACGCCGCGCGCCGCGGCGTCGCGCGCCGCCTCGGCGCTTCGCTCCGCCGCGCCGCCAGCCGGGCGACCGGCGGCGGCGAGCGCCGGTCGCCCCGAGTGGAAAGGAGGCTCCGCGAACGCCCACCTGAGCCCCCCCTTTGATGCGGCGAGGCACATGACTGTGGGCGGGAACGCCAGCAGCAGCGCGCACGAACATATGTGCTCGAAGAGAAGCGCGCTCGAAGAGAAGCTCGACACAATCTTTAGAAAAGAAAAGATTGTGTTTTTGTGCGTCGCGGCGTACGACGCGAAGGGCGCCGCGCAGAAAAGCGCGGCGTGCGTTCGCGCGTCGACGTCCCGCAGGATCAAAAGGCGATCATCCATCACCGGTTCTCCATCCATCACCGGTCCTTTCATCGCGCGTTCCGTTTTTGTTTTTGCGAAAAACGCCTGGCTTCCTTCGGTCTGGCTTCCTTTTCCTTCGCGGAGGCGCTTATTTTTCCTTTCCGTTCGGAACGAAGAGCGCGCCGGTAACGAAAACGCCGCGAAGCACGCCGTCTGCGTCGCGAGCTGCGCCCACGGCGCCGCGCGCGCGCCGAGGACCGCCGCCGCGCCCCATCCGCCCAACGCCTGCCCCGCGATGACGGGCGCGACCAGGAACAGGAACCGCTCGGTCGCGAGCGTGACCCCGGGAAAGGAGCTCTGGACCCACCGGAACTGAAGCGTCGCCCACGCCGCCGCCGTGAACAGGAGCTGCAGATGCGCGAGCAGCAATAAGGAAGACGTCGCGGCGCTTCGGTGGGAGGCGAAGACGTCGCCGTTTGCCATGGTGGCGACGTACAACGCGAACGCCGTGACCCACACCGCGGCGAGCGCCGCCTCCGCGCTCCCGAGCAGGTCGAACACGTACACCAGCGCGGTGCCTGTCAGCGCCGTGCCCACCACGGCGTTCCCGCCGCTGAACACCAACAACAGCATCGAGGGCACGAGCACGCACGCCATCCTCGCGTTGTACCGCCACACGCCGGGGCGGTACTTGTGCCGCAGCGCCGCGGACACGGGGACCGGGGAGGCACCATCATCTCGAGGCGACCCCTCCCCGCCGTACGCCTCCATCGCTCCGGGAGATCGCACCTCGACGCCCCGATCTCTGACGGCCCGCGGTGGCCATCGCCAAAGTCGCTGCCGTGGGAGAACATGGCTTGAAAGGCGTGTCGGTGAAACCGACCGGTCGATCGGGTGCGGACGATGAAATGTTGGTTTCGATCACTCGACACAATCCAAAAAGTCGTTGACGTCTTTCTCACGAAGCAACAACGAAGATTTAAAATGTCGCCTGATGAGCTGGCTCCGTCCGCGCGCTCGTCCATTCCCACCGGCGCCCCGTGTCCGTCGGCGGCTTTCGTGTTTGCGCGCGCGCGGGCACTCATCCCGAACCATGCGCGGCGCCGCGAACGTCCCCATGGACCCCTCGGTGGGCGCCCTGACCGTGACGTCCCTCACCGACGAGACCTCCCAGGGCGTCTACTGCCGGCGCATGCGCATCAGCGCGCTGCAGTGCCGCCAGGCGTGGCTCGGCCTTTGCGACTTCATCTTCGCGCAGCTCAAGAACCAGAGGGGCGTGTCCCTCCCCGGGCTCGGCTCGTTCGCCGTCGGCGCGTGCGTGGACACCGCGAACGGCGGCGTCGTGGCACCGCGCGCGCCCGTCTTCGCGCTGTCCAGCCCCAAGTTCGACGGCGTCCCGCAGGCGCGCGGCCGTTTTTTCCTGGTCAAGCCGGCGACGTACGCGCGCGTGAGCACGACCGCCATCGCGGCGCGCTGCGGCGTGCACAAGGCGGGCGTCGCGCACGTGCTCAAGGAGATGCTCGGCGCGATCGCGGACAGAACGAGCCGAGGCGAGCCCGTGGATGTCGATTTCTCCTTCGCGCGGTTCGTCGCGCGCCGCGACGACGGGACGCGCGCGGAGATGCGCTTCTTCCCCGCCTTCCTCGAACGCGAGATGGGCCTGGCGACAGAGGTTTCGAGGAGCGTCCCGGGGCCCGGCGTCCGCGACCGCACGTTCCTGCCCAGCCGCAGCGACGACGCCAAGGCGAGACGGGCCGCCATGCCCGCGAAGGTCACCGGCACGACGCCCGCGCTGGAGACGGCGGCGGCGGCGACGCGCGCCGCGGAGGACGCCGCGGACGCGTTCGCGGTGGAGTCCCGCCTCGCGCCGACGGGCGCCTTCGAGTCGTCGGGAAGGCCGCAGTCCGCACGCCGAGGTTCCATCACCGCGGCGGCGGCGACACACGCTGGCTCGGCGTTTCTCGCGATGTGCGCGCGGATCGACCGCCTGCGCGTCGGCCACGTCGAGCGTCTGCGCCTCGAGCGCGTCCTCAACGACGAGGACTTGTGCGCGGGCCTGGTGGCGGACGTGCCCGTGTCCGTGGTCAGGGACACCATACGCGCGGCTTCCTGCGGGCGCGAAGGGAAATTCGTCGCGTACCTCCCCGTTTGCCGCGCGCTGGAGGCGGCGGCTGTCGCCGCGCGCGCCGCGCGCGCCGCCGCCGCCGAGGACGCCGAAGCGCGCGCGGCGCGGCTGCGCGAGGAGCGGCTGGCGGCGGCGCGCGCCGCCGCGGACACGTCCGAGACCGAGGCTGTCGCGGACGCGGCGAAGCGGCTGGCGGCGGCGGCGATCGCGAACGTGCTCCGCGGGCCCGAGGACCCCGCGGAGCCCATCGCGGAGCTGTTTCTCTCTTCGACATCGAAGGAAAAGGCTTCCGAGAAGACGGCGAACGGCGCCGGCGGCGCGAAAGCGCGCGGTTTTGGAGGATATGAAAACCTGGACGAGGTGACCAAGTTCAACTTGGAGTACGCGGCGGCGCGGTCCCGGTTCGTCGCGGCGAGCGCGGGCGGCGTGACGCCCAAGGTGACCTCCAACCGCGCGGTGGAGCTGGCGGCGGGCGAGCGCGGGACGACGAACGAGCTCGGGCGGTTCCTGCAGGGCCAGATTGACGCGCGCGGCGCGCGAGAGAGCGCGGAGAAGGCGAGCCGCGTCGCCGAGGAGGAGGCGAGGAATAGAGAGGCTGAGCGGAGCCTGGCGCTGGAGAAGGTGGCGGTCGCGCAGTCGAAGAAGCAATCCGCGGAGGCGCTGCGCGCGGGGTGGGACGCGCAGACCTCGGCGAAGAAGGAGCAGAAAAAAAGCGGCCGACCACCCGTGCGGCTGGTCAAGTTCGACGCGCTCAAGTGATTCTCGAGTGTTCCTTCCCGCGACGCGACGCGACGCGCGACGCGGCACCGAGTGGTACATATCGTACACAGATAGACCACCTCATCTCCGGCGTGGTGTGTGGCGAACCACAGTGGTATACGCGCGAAGCTTAATATGTGATGGTATCATATGTAAAGTACTTTTATAAAGAAAGAAAGAATATCACACGTTCGTCACACCTGCGGCCTGGTCTGCACGACGTAGAGCG
>Ga0181600_10003648_pt1 | contig 11741 bp, 10 predicted proteins | sample 041ome_2_FD_132982 | JGI IMG/M metagenome (GOLD analysis project Ga0181600, IMG submission 132982) | Coastal salt marsh microbial communities from the Groves Creek Marsh, Skidaway Island, Georgia - 041406US metaG (megahit assembly) | ecosystem: Environmental > Aquatic > Marine > Intertidal zone... | reverse complement strand
TATGAACAACAAAGCGGAAAAACCACTTACCAGAACCATTCAAGTTTTTTACGAACCATAAACCATCGCCATCACAATATTTTCCAGCAGGGCAGTTTTTTAAAAACTGGGAAGTTGGTTTCTTGGATAGCCTCAACATCAGTCCACCTTACAGTCCACCCCGTAAAGTTAACATAGATTGATAAATCATGGAATATCATGAGACACTAATAATTGTTTTATCGCTATATTTCATATATTTTTAGTACTTCATGAATAACCAAGAAATAACAGTTCAATCCTACTCAGCAGCACCATTTTCCAAAATAGATAAAAATCTTATGCGACGGTGGTCGCATAACGATATTTTTTATATTTTAAAACGCGAAACGCTGGTCCAGCATAAAGCCAAACCAGCGCCACTCACATTAAAGTTCTTCTGTTAAATAGTCTCACAATAATACTCATTGGTCGTTTGTAAAGTATTAAATTGATAATTTTTCACGTTTGCATTTTAGTCACTTCTGAACTAGGTGACACGGAAGTAGTAAATTGCGGATTATTAAATGAGTAACTCATTAAAAGCGCTGGCGGATCTAAAACTATTAGTGCGCCAAATGGAAACAGAATTGGGCATATCTGATTACAGCCATCTCAATCGCAGCCTATTGATGGCCGTGACAGATCTGCACGAAAACAACGGACGCGCGGCGACATCCGATTTAATCGATCACCCGCTGCTGAGCGAATTCTCAAGACCGTCAATTTTTCGCGCATTGAAAGCGCTGGAAATGTCTGGAGATATCAAAAAAGTCGGGCTTGTACGAGGTTTCTATGCACCAGCCTGATTGCGCGGTACCAATTTGCGTAGCCTCATATCCATGTATGCTGGCTATGTAAATGTCGGACGAAGTCAAGAATTTTGTTGTAATCACCATTGCATACATCATGGCTTTTGCAATTACTTCAGCAATCATTACACCCCTGCAAAATTATTTGTTATCTAGCATTCCCAATACGATTAGCATCCTGTTTCTACCACATGGTGTCCGCGTGTTAGCAACACGTTATTTTGGATGGCGATCGATATTTTATTTATTGCCTTAATCATACTTTTTGTATTTTTTATTGACCCAGGCACAGGGCTTGGACATACATCCCGTCGCACCTTTGCTGAGCATTTTGGCGACATATATCGGGATCAAAACGATATCATTTATCGCAAATATCACGCCAAGCGATCTGTCATTATCGACTTGGAAATGGCTACTCTTTGGTGGGTTTTTAGCATCGCTATTGAACGAGCTGGCCCACGGTTTGTTAAAAAGCAAATTCAGCCTGACGTCGCAAATTTTGGGCTATGCGATCGGTGATGTTGCCGGAGAATTCGCTTTGATGATCGGCCTAATCTATTATTTTCGATATTTTCAGACTGCAGACTAGAAACGCATCTATTCCTTTTGAGTTGTTTCCAGATACCATACGTAAACGCCGGAAACCACGATGAGCGTAGCACCAATAATTGTGTATCCGTCTGGATATTCATCAAAAAATAGTGCACCCCATAGGGTTGCGGAAATCAAACCGGTGTACGCAAACGGCGCAAGCATGCTGGCTTCGCCCAGCGCAAGAGATGTGATTAACATCCATTGGGCAAAAGCAGCGCAAATGCCGATTGCCAGCACAAGACCCCAAGCGGCATAAGACATAGGTTGCCAAAACATAGGGACAACAGCGGATAAAAAAACAGCGCCAAACAAAGCTGAATAGAACAATGATGTCCAAGGGCTCTCGTTTTTACCGACAAAGCGCGTAAACAAATTGTAGCCTGAGTAAAACACAGCTGCCAATAAGGGCAACACAGCATAAACCGAAAACACGCCCATTCCCGGGCGAATGATAATCAAGGCACCGATCAATGACACTATAATTCCAAATATGCGCCTTGGTCCTATTTTTTCACCCAAAAAAAGCGCTGCACCCAAGGTGATCAGCACAGGATTAACGTCCATAATGGCAGTTGCCTCAGCCAGTCCGATTTTGGAAATACTGAAGAAAAAGCACGATGTCGCAAGCATCAAGAATACCGATCGCGCCAATTGAAGCTTTGGATATTTGGTCCGCCCTAATATCCGGATTTTGGGCAAAACAATAAAAAACACCAACACAGCTTGGCTGATATAACGGGCCCAAATTGTTTGGATTGGGTGCACTTGGGTCGACAGCATCTTAGCCATTGCGTCCATCATCGCAAAACATGCGATTGCCGAAATCATCAACAGAATGGCGCGTTTTTGATTGGGCATGTCGATCCTTTGGATGGCTTTGCCTGACACAGACCCCATTTAAGGCGCGTTTGCAATACAATCAGGCAAAATGCCTTGTTCAAATGAGGGACTTCCCATAAACACAGAGCCGAAGCATAGGTGTGGAGTATCCGTGAGATGAATAAATTTGGCGCAGTTGTTGTTGGGCTAATCTTGGGCGGGGCAGTCGTCTACAGCGCTCCATTGGCGTGGAATTATTGGCACGGGTCCGCGTATATGCGTCAACACATGGCCCATCACGGCACAGAAAATGGCCATATGATGCAAGGCGGCATGATGCATGACGAAGAGAACATGCCTATGCTCAACGGCGTAAACACCACAGAACAAGAGGCTGATGATCTAAAAGCATTGTTCAAAAATCATCTTGCAATAAATCGCCGCGTTGAAATGTTACCCAACGGAATTAAAACTGTGACAGAGTCTGATGACGAAGCGATCAGAACAGCTTTGGTTAATCATGTGGCTGGCATGATTAACCGTGTCGAGGTTGGCGACAATCCACAGATTCCAATTCAAAGCGCGATGTTGACCCCGATCTTTGAGGGCGGTCAAACCATCACCACCGAAATAAACGCGACCGAAACGGGTGTAGGAGTCATCCAAACATCAACCGACCCGGTGGTGGTTGAAGCGTTGCAAAAACACGCCACAGAAGTCTCTGATCTGGCTGCCCGCGGGATGCAAGCCGTACATGAACAAATGATGGCACGGCATTAAATAGATCCGCGCGGAGGACGCTAAAATGACTTATGTTGGAATCGATTTGGGCACCTCTGGGTTGCGCGCTCTTTTGATCGGACAAGACGGAATAGTGATCGGCGCAACAGAACGACATTATTCTGTGTCAAATCCGTTTCCAGGTTGGTCAGAACAAGATCCGTCCCATTGGACGCACGCGCTTGATCATGCCATGCGGGACTTGGCCACAAAACACGTCGATGCAATGGCACAGCTGCGCGGTATCGGCGTTGCGGGACACATGCATGGCGCGACGCTTTTGGATAAGGCAGGCAGCGTATTACGACCCTGCATATTGTGGAATGACACCAGATCGCAATTACACGCCACACAGTTGGATCAAACACCCCGCGTCCGTGATTTGTCAGGGAATATTGTCTTTGCAGGTTTCACTGCGCCAAAGCTAGAATGGGTGCGCGAACATGAACCGGACGTCTATGCGCGTATCGCAACCGTTTTGTTGCCAGCTGCTTATTTGAACTATTACCTGACCGGTGATTATGTCGCGGATATGTCGGACAGCGCCGGCACATCTTGGCTGGATGTGGGGGCTCGGGACTGGTCAGATCACTTACTGGATGTGGGTCACATGCGGCGCGATCAAATGGCCCGTCTGGTCGAAGGGTCAGAACCCGCAGGACATCTGCGCGACGACCTGCGCCACGCTTGGGGGATTAACGGACCCGTCACCATCGCAGGGGGCGCGGGCGATAATGCCGCCGCCGCCTGTGGCATTGGTGCGCTGAACGAAGGCGTCGGCTTTGTATCCTTGGGCACCTCTGGCGTCCTATTGGCGGCCCGCGACGGGTACCGACCCGCACCTCAAACCGCATTGCATACGTTTTGCCATGCCGTACCGGGACGCTGGTATCAAATGGGCGTGATGTTGTCTGCGACCGATTGCTTAAATTGGCTTTCGACAATCGCGGGGAAATCACCTGCCGAGCTGACACATGCACTTGGCACCACGCTGCGCGCACCGTCACATCTGCGCTTTCTCCCCTATCTTTCCGGGGAACGCACACCTCACAACGATGCTGATATTCGGGGGGCATTTGTCGGGCTAAGCACATCAACCACGCTTGAGGACATGACACAAGCCGTGCTGGAAGGCGTCGCGTTCGGTCTCCGCGACAGCTATGAGGCCTTGCGCAAAACGGGGGCGACATTCGACAGCCTGATCGCAATCGGCGGCGGATCTGCATCGCGATACTGGTTAGAAGTGATTGCAACAGTTTTGAATATTCCCTTGACGCTGCCTGCCAAAGGTGAATTCGGCGCAGCGCTTGGCGCCGCGCGCTTGGCGCACTGCGCAGCAACCGGCGGACAGCCTGAAACGATCATGACCCGTCCGGACATGGCTGATCAGATTGATCCAAATCCACATCTTAGCGATGCATTTGAAAACGCATACCGAACTTTTCGTGCAGCTTATCCCGCCGTCAAATCGATCCCAACGGATGATGCAAACAATTAAATTGCACTTGTAACAATTCGTTAGAATTCTGCAAACATACGGTAACGGTTAGTCAACAACGTGGCCCCCAAAAGCGGCGTGACATGATTCACGCAAGCACTTGGGAGGACACATCGTTGACACAGCCATCTGGTGGCGCAAACGGATTACATTCCGTTCCTGCACTGTTGCGTCGTAACGCGCGTGAGATGTCAAACTCACCCGCATATCGCGAAAAAGAATTTGGAATCTGGCAAACTTGGACATGGGCACAAGCCTTGGACCAAACCCAGCGTTTGGCGATTGGCCTGCTGGATCTAGGTGTAAACCGTGGCGATTTTATCGCAATCATCGGCCGTAACCGCCCAAGCTTATACATGTCCATGGTTGCTGCCGAAATGGTGGGCGCGGTTCCTGTTCCGCTGTATCAGGATGCTGTTGCCGAAGAAATGGCCTATGTCCTTGGACATTGCGGTGCCCGCTTTGTCATTGCTGCCGATCAAGAGCAGGTTGATAAGGTATTAGAGGTTCAAGACGAATTACCCGACTTTGAACACATGATCTACCTCGATGCCAGTGGCATGCGCAAATACGATCATTCGCGGCTGCACGACTATTCTAATCTGTTGGAAGTTGGACGCGAGAAACACGATGCTCTATTCCCGGAATTGGCAAAACGCGAAGCAGAGCTGACATTGGATAGCACCTGTGTAATGCTCTATACATCGGGGACAACGGGCAAACCAAAAGGCGTCGTCCTGTCGAACCGAAACATTATTCAAACTGCGCAAGCGTCATCAGAATTCGATCATTTGCGCGGCACTGAGGAGGTGTTGGCATACCTGCCGATGGCATGGGTTGGGGATTTTATTTTCTCGATCGGACAAGCCTATTGGACAGGGTTCTGCGTCAACTGCCCCGAAAGCCAAGACACAATGGCAATGGATTTACGCGAAATTGGGCCGACCTATTACTTTGCGCCACCGCGTGTTTTCGAAACCCAATTGACAAACGTCATGATCCGCATGGAAGACGCAGGCCGTTTCAAAAAATGGCTGTTCGATACATTCATGGCCCATGCGCGAAAAGTCGGCCCACAAATCCTAGACGGCGGCAACGTCGGATTTATGGACCGCTTGAAATATGCCTTGGGTGAGATTTTTGTCTATGGCCCATTAAAAAACACCCTTGGTTTTTCAAACATCCGCGTCGGTTACACCGCGGGCGAAGCGATTGGCCCCGAGATTTTCGATTTCTATCGATCATTGGGCATCAACCTAAAACAGCTTTACGGTCAGACCGAAGCATCCGTTTTCATCACCCAGCAACCTGATGGCCAAGTGCGTTCAGATACTGTTGGCGTACCCAGCCCAGGCGTAGAAGTCCGCATTGGGGATAATGGCGAAGTATTTTACCGCAGCCCCGGCACCTTTGTTGAATATTACAAAAACCCCGAAAGCACCGCCGATACCAAAGATCCCGAAGGATGGGTTGCAACGGGCGACGCGGGTTTCTTTGAAGTAGACACCGGTCATTTGCGCATCATCGACCGCGCAAAAGACGTGGGCAAAATGTCCGATGGCGGCATGTTCGCACCCAAGTTTGTTGAGAATAAATTGAAATTTTATCCCAACATCCTAGAAGCGGTCGTGTTCGGCGCAGGTCGTGACAAATGCGTGGCCTTTATCAACATTGATATGTCAGCGGTTGGCAACTGGGCAGAACGCAACAACATCGCCTACGCCAGTTACCAAGAATTGGCAGGACATCCACGCGTTTTGGATGCGATTGCTGGCCACGTAAACGAGGTCAACAAATCGGTGGCCGAGGACGAAATGTTGTCAGGATGTCAAATTCATCGCTTTTTGGTCCTTCACAAAGAATTGGATGCAGATGACGGCGAATTGACCCGCACCCGCAAGGTACGTCGTAAGATCATAGGCGAAAAATTTGAAGATCTGGTTAACGCACTCTACGACGGGTCGACCAGCGTCTATACCGAAACGGAAGTGACCTATGAAGACGGTCGCAAAGGGTCGATCAAAGCCACGCTTGAATTGCGCGACGCACAGGTTGTGCCTGTGGCTACGAAATTAGCGGCAGAATAAGGAAACCACATGTTAGACGAAACACAAGGATATGTGACAGCCGACGGCCGCAAAATCGGTGGCGTGGTGATGGACATGCGCAAAATCACCCTGCGATTTGGTGGGGTCGAGGCGATCAAGAACATCAGCTTTGACATCCGCGAAGGCGAAGTTCGCGCCATCATAGGCCCGAACGGTGCCGGTAAGTCATCGATGTTAAACGTTATTTCTGGTTTTTACGTTCCACAAGAAGGCGAAGTTTGGTTCCGTGGCGAACGCCGTGCGCCAATGAAACCTTTTGAGGTGGCGCGCCAAGGGATCGCACGCACGTTCCAAAACATCGCCCTTTTCGAAGGGATGAGCGTTCTGGACAACGTAATGACAGGTCGTTTGACACAGATGAAAACAGGTCTGTTCAGTCAAGCCATTTGGCGCGGCGCGGCGGAACGTGAAGAGGTTGAAAACCGCGAAATTTGCGAACGCGTGATCGATTTTCTGGAAATTCAACACATCCGCAAAACGCCAGTATCGCGTTTGCCCTATGGTTTGAAAAAACGCGTCGAATTGGCCCGCGCCTTGGCATCGGAACCGAAATTGTTGCTGTTGGATGAACCGATGGCCGGCATGAACGTTGAGGAAAAAGAGGACATGAGCCGCTTTATCCTATCCGTGAATGATGAGTTCGGCACCACAATCGCATTGATTGAACACGATATGGGCGTGGTTATGGACCTGTCAGACCGTGTTGTGGTTATGGACTACGGCAAGAAAATCGGCGACGGCACACCCGACGAGGTGCGCAACAACCAAGACGTGATCGACGCCTATTTGGGGGTCTCACATGACTAAATTTTCGACATCTGCAACACGTCGGTATTACGTCGGTATTACGTCGGTATTTTCCACCGACGTTCCTAGCACCGAACACAAGGAGTACACCAATGTCTGATACACTGATTTTTGGAATGGAAGTGTTTCTGAACGGCCTCATGGCTGGGGTGTTATATGCCTTGGTCGCATTGGGGTTTGTTCTTATCTACAAAGCGTCCGGTATTTTTAACTATGCACAGGGCGTCATGGCACTGTTTGCGGCGATGACCTTGGTTGGCATAATGGATGGCCAGGTGCCGTTTTCGCATTTGATCAATGCCGTCTTTGGCACCGAGGTGCATCACTTTGGTTGGCACCTGCCCGCGCTCGTTGGTATTGTGTTGTCCATGGGTGTTATGATTGGTCTGGCGTGGCTGGTACAACAGATCATTTTCCGCCATTTGGTTGGCCAAGAGCCCATCATCCTGTTCATGGCGACCATTGGATTGGCCTATTTCATGGAAGGTCTTGGCGACCTGATGTGGGGTGCAGATATTAAAAAATTGGACGTTGGCCTGCCACAAGGGATCAACCTTTGGATTGACGAACTGACCTTCAACCTCTTTGATTATGGCTTTTTCATCGATAACCTCGATATTGTCGCGACCGTGATTGCCGCCATTCTGGTCTTGGCCTTGGTGGCATTTTCGCAATACACCAAACAGGGCCGCGCGATGCGTGCGGTGGCGGACGATCACCAAGCGGCCTTGTCCGTTGGCATCAACCTAAGCTTTATCTGGGTGATGGTCTGGTCAGTCGCGGGATTTGTTGCGCTTGTCGCGGGGATCATGTGGGGCACAAAATCGGGTGTTCAATTCTCGCTGTCTTTGATCGCGCTCAAAGCGCTGCCGGTCCTGATGCTTGGCGGATTTACGTCAATTCCTGGTGCGATTGCGGGTGGCCTGATCATTGGCGTCGGCGAAAAACTGTTCGAATTCTTGGTCGGCCCTATGATCGGTGGCGCAACAGAAAACTGGTTTGCTTATGTTCTGGCGCTTTTGTTCCTTGTGTTCCGTCCCCAGGGCCTGTTTGGCGAAAAAATTATCGAGCGGGTGTAACAATGACAGACACAAAGCATTGCGCAGTCAGCGGTACTTTTATCCGCAACGCACCATTACAAACGTCTAAATTGGGAGTGTAAATAATGTTCTATCGCGAAGCAGGTGATTTCAAAACCTCGTATCAGGACGATAACCAAACGTTCCCGATTAAATTTGATCGTTATCGGTATTATGCGGTGCTGTTTATCGCCTTTGCCGTCATTCCGTTTATCATCAACGATTACTGGGCAAATGCAATTTTCTTGCCCTTTTTGATCTATGCGATTGCGGCGATTGGGTTGAATATCCTTGTTGGGTATTGTGGCCAGGTTTCATTGGGCACCGGCGGCTTTATGGCTGTGGGCGCTTATGCGGTCTATAAATTGATGACCTCGTTTCCCGAAGTCAGCATTCTGATCCACGTCGTCCTTGCAGGTGGTATTACCGCGATTGTTGGCGTTTTGTTTGGCTTGCCATCGCTGCGGATCAAAGGCTTTTATCTGGCGGTGGCAACACTCGCCGCCCAGTTTTTCCTAGTCTGGCTGTTTAACCGCGTGCCATGGTTTTACAACTATTCCGCATCGGGACAGATTTCATCCCCAGAACGCACAGTTTTGGGCGTACCCGTGACGGGTGCCAATACGGATGCTTGGGCGTCTTATATGGTGTGTTTGGTCTTTGTGACGATTTCCGCAATCATTGCGCGCAACCTGACGCGCGGATCAATGGGTCGTAAATGGATGGCCATTCGCGATATGGACATCGCGGCCGAAATTATCGGTGTGAATCCACTGACTGCGAAACTATCGGCGTTTGCGGTCAGTTCGTTCTTTATTGGTGTCGCGGGGGCATTGTTCTTTGCCGTTTACCTTGGCGCGGTCGAGGTTGGCGAAGTGTTTGGCATCAACAAATCATTCCTTGTTCTGTTCATGATTATCATTGGCGGATTGGGATCGATTTTCGGAAGCTTTGCGGGTGCTGCTTTCCTTGTTCTCTTGCCTGTGTTCTTGAAAAACGTTTTGGTGGGAACATTGGGATGGCCCACCGATTTGGCGGCACATCTTGAATTCATGATTGTTGGCGGATTGATCATCGTCTTTTTGATCGTCGAACCGCATGGACTTGCTCAATTGTGGCGGGTCGCAAAAGAAAAACTACGGCTTTGGCCCTTCCCTTACTAGGGCCATAGTGAACGATCGGGGCCATAACCCCGACATTCTGGAACCATCGGATTTACATAATGGGAGGACCTTTACCGATGAAAAAAACTCTATTCACAGCTGCGCTTGCAGGTATTGTTGCGGCGGGACCCGTCTTAGCAGACCTTACATTCACTGCGCTTAGCTATCGCACAGGCCCATATGCGGCAAACGGCATTCCGTTCGCAGATGGCTACCAAGACTATTTCACATTGTTGAACGAACGTGACGGCGGTATCGGCGGCGAAGCGATCAACCTGATCGAATGTGAGACAGGCTATAACACCGAAAAAGGCGTTGAATGTTATGAAGCCACCAAAGGCGAAGGCGCATTGGTGTATCAACCGCTGTCCACAGGTATCACCTATCAGCTGATCCCCAAAGCGACCGCAGATGGCATCCCTGTGCATTCCATGGGCTATGGCCGGACCTCGGCGAAAAACGGCGAAGTGTTCCGCAACATCTTTAACTATCCTGCGAACTATTGGGATGGTGCATCGGTTGCTGTAAAGTACCTATTGGGTGAAAACGGCGGCAGCTTGGCAGGTAAGAAAATCGCACTTGTCTATCACAACTCTGCTTACGGCAAAGAACCCATCCGCACATTGGAAGAAGCGGCGAAAAAGCATGGCTTTGAACTGTCCTTGTTGCCCGTGGATCACCCCGGCCAAGAGCAAAAATCACAGTGGTTGCAAATCCGTCGTGATCGTCCTGACTATGTCCTGATGTGGGGCTGGGGCGTTATGAACCAAGTTGCGATCCAAGAAGCGGTAAACATCCGTTTCCCAATGGAAAACTTTATCGGCGTTTGGTGGTCAGGTTCTGAGAACGACGTGTTGCCCGCAGGTGAAGGCGCACACGGTTATAAAGCACTGACATTCCACAATGTGGGTTCAAATTTCCCAGTGTTTGACGACATCAAAAAACATGTTGTTGACGCGGGCAAAGCAGCCGGTGCAGGCGATCAGGTCGGCACAGCGCTCTACAACCGCGGTATGTACGCAGCGATGCTGGCCGCCGAAGCTGTAAAAACAGCCCAAGCGATCCACGGCACAGCGGCAATCACACCTGCACAAATGCGTGACGGTATGGAAAACTTGGTCATCACCGAAGAGAAAATGGCGGGCCTTGGTCTGCCTGGGTTTGGTCCAAGCTTTAGCGTATCGTGCCAAAACCACGGCGGTGACGGCATGGTTGCTGTCGCGCAGTGGGATGCGAACGCAAAATCATGGGGTTTGATCACTGATTTCCAACAATCAGACCAAGACATCCTGAACCCATTGATCGCGGAAGATTCAGCGGCATTTGCATCTGAAAACAATATCACACCAGGTTGTAACTAATCTGAACAGCGGTCCCCGAATGCGGGGGCCGCACACCACCCTAAACGAAAGACACCCACCATGTTAGATAGCGCAGCAGACAACGACACTCTGTTAGAAGTCAACAATATCGAAGTGATCTATAACCACGTGATCTTGGTTTTAAAGGGCGTGTCTTTAAAGGTGCCCAAGGGATCCATTACCGCACTTTTGGGTGGCAATGGTGCGGGTAAAACCACAACGCTCAAGGCGATTTCGAACCTGCTACATTCTGAGCGTGGCGAAGTCACCAAGGGTATGATCAGCTATAAAAGCAACCGCATCGATCAAACCGACCCCGCAGACATGGTCAAACGCGGTGTTGTTCAGGTCATGGAAGGGCGTCATTGTTTTGAACATCTCACGATCGAAGAAAATCTGTTAACGGGATCCTATACCCGGACCGACGGCAAGGGTGCCATCGCTGCAGATCTTGAGATGGTGTATAATTATTTCCCACGTTTGAAAGAACGCCGCCGCAGCCAAGCGGGCTATACATCGGGCGGAGAACAACAAATGTGTGCCATCGGTCGCTCCTTGATGAGCCGCCCAGAAACCATTTTGCTGGACGAACCCTCGATGGGTTTGGCGCCGCAGTTGGTGGAACAAATCTTTGAAATCGTGAAATCCGTGAACGAAAACGAAGGTGTGACATTCCTATTGGCCGAGCAAAACACCAAC
>Ga0181600_10003647_pt1 | contig 11741 bp, 8 predicted proteins | sample 041ome_2_FD_132982 | JGI IMG/M metagenome (GOLD analysis project Ga0181600, IMG submission 132982) | Coastal salt marsh microbial communities from the Groves Creek Marsh, Skidaway Island, Georgia - 041406US metaG (megahit assembly) | ecosystem: Environmental > Aquatic > Marine > Intertidal zone... | reverse complement strand
ATTCCCTTAGAAGTTTATGTTTTTAGCAAGGATAAGGAATGGAAAAACTACGAACACATATCGGCAGATCTATTTGACCATTTATTATCAGCCACACCCTTTTTTAAATTGGAATGTTTTGAGCTATCGCCCATTTTACCTCAAATTAATTCATAAAAAAAAGCTGCTTGTACCAAGCAGCTTTTTTAATTTAAGCAGCAATCAATTATCTGCCTTGTCCATTCATGTAGGGTGCCCCCGCAGCTTGAAGTGTTGATTCAATTGCAGGAATTGTTTCATTACTCAACTGAGTAATTCTTCCCTTAATTTCATTCAACATTTTTTGTGCGATAGATAAACTTTGTTTGTGTACTCCTGTAGGCCCATACGTATTGCCCATTCCATTAAAGGCATTATACAAATAACTTTGTAATGTCGCTGGATTTCGCTCTCCAATTGCCCCTTTTGAAGGACTTCCGGAAAGTTCCTGCTCTAATTGAGCCAGGGTATGCTCAACTTCCTCCAATTGCTTTTCAACAACCCCTGGTGCTATAGAAGTTCGGTCTAAAGCCGTTAAGAGCATTTTGTGTTTATTCTTAGAGGTAGTTAACTTGTCTTGTATTGCATTGAGGTCTTTCAACAAAGCGGTTAACGCAATTCGGAATTCCGAAAACGCATTGTACGAAGCCCCTTGCAGTACTCCTTTTCGAATAGGATTTACCTCAAAAGAAACGGGACCATCTAAAAGTTCTACATTACCCTCATGCTCTAAATATAAAGAAGCGGAGTATGTTCCCGGAACAACAAGTGTTCCTCCTCCATATCTGCGAGAATTCCCAGCTGAAGAGATGGCAAAAGGATTAAAATGATCCAATTTCCAAGCAATCCGATGGCTTCCCTTTGAGGCTTTCTGGGTAACCTTATTTATGATATTCCCCTCAGCATCTTGGATACTCAACACCACTCGAGCAGGTTGTTCTATCAATTCAGCATCTAAGGTATCCCAACCGGCAAAGGGTACGTTTTTACCTGCCTTGTTAAGTTCTCTTTCTTGTTTTTCACGGACTTGTTTTTGCGTAGAAAAGTCCCCCGTTAAATGATAGGTGAAAACAGCTCCATATTCTGGGTTTTTAGCAAAATAATAATCGGCACCTGTATTCCCTACATTACTTCTTGGCACAAACCATTTGGCCGGACGAGGAGTAAATAACTTTCCTTTTTTATTCAAATGATCCGATGTAAACGAACGCAATGCGCTATAGTCATCTAAAACAAAGAAACCTCTTCCAAACGAAGCCGCAACTAAATCATTTTCTCTTTTTTGAATGGTTAAATCGCGAAAGGATATCGTGGGCGTTCCCGGTAGTTTTTGCCAAGAATCACCTGCATTTAGAGATACATATACTCCAAATTCAGTGGCTAAGAATAACAATTCTTTTTTAATGTGATCTTGAACCAATCGCCATACTAAAGTGCGTTTGGGTAGCGTTGAACTTAGAGATACCCAAGTAGCCCCACGATCGGTACTTTTAAATAGATACGGGTTAAAATCACCTTCTTTGTGATTGTCTAAGGAAACATATACTGTATTGGCATCAAATAAGTCTGCTTTGATATCATTAATAAAACTACGTTCAGGAACACCCAGGCGGGTAACGGGTATTTTGGTCCAAGTAGAACCTCCATTATCCGTCACTTGAATAAAGCCATCATCAGTACCTGCATACAACAAGCCCTCTTGAACAGGGGATTCTGCTAAGGAAGTAATCGTGTTGTAATTGGACATTGCCCCAACATCCCAAGCGTTATCCCAACCCTGTTGGCGGCCCATGATGGGTAGGGTAATTCGCTCTTCATTTCGGGTTAAGTCTCCCGAAATTGGTGTCCAATCGTCTCCTCTATTTTCTGATTTCCACACCCGGTAGGAGGCAAAATACAATCGAGCAGGATCATGAGGACTTACCAATATGGGAGCGTCCCAATTAAATCGCTCATGAGGCTCTCCGGCTCTGGCTTGCGGTTGAACTGAAATTTGTTCGCCTGTAGTTAAATCTACACGATAAAGTCCTCCTTGTTGTGTTTCTGCATAAATAATATCATTGTACACTGGATCTGTAGCGGATTGGTGTCCATCTGCAAATAAGGTTTTGTACCAATGCTTGTTTGAAATTCCTTCGCTTTCGTCTGTTGCTGAAGGGCCTCCTGCTGAACCATTATCTTGAGTTCCTCCGAACATATGATAAAAAGGTTCCGCATTATTTACAGCTACTTTATAAAACTGAGTTAGGGGTAAATTTTTAAAATAACGCCAAGTTTCCGCTAAGTCAAAACTTTCGTAAATCCCAGCGTCTGTACCGATCATCAAATAATCAGGGTCACTTTGTTTAAATGCAATGGCGTGATTGTCTGAATGTTTGTCATTTTCTTTTAATTGAACAAACGTTTTTCCTCCATCGTCAGAAGTCAGTACACGTACATTCATCAAATAAATTCGATCAAATTTATGGGGACTAGCATACAACTCTTGATAATAATGCGGCCCAGTTCCTCCGGAAACGGTATTTGACATTTTTTTCCACGAGGCGCCCTGATCTTCTGAGCGATAAACAGCCCCTGTAGTTCGTTCTAATTCAATAGCGGCATAAAGTACATCCGGCTGTTGAGGTGAAATTGTAATTCCAATTTTACCCATATTTGATTTAGGAAGACCTTGTGTTAGTTTAGTCCAAGTTTCGCCACCGTCCAGTGAACGATGAATCCCTGAACCGGGTCCACCTCCCATTAGCGCAGCTACCGTTCGGTGTCGATCCCAAGTTGCCGCATAGAGCACCTGAGGATTCCTCGGATCGATCATAATATCCGTCACCCCAGTCCATTGGTCATTCCCCAAAACTTTTTTCCAAGAGATTCCTCCGTCCGTTGTTTTGTAAAGACCTCTTTCGTCTCCCTTGTTCCAAAGAGGGCCTTGAACAGCTACCCAAACCACATCAGGATTGTCAGGATGTATAATGATTTCAGAAATATGTTCTGAATTTTTTAATCCCATATTTTTCCACGTTTGGCCTCCGTCTTCACTTTTATAGATTCCATCGCCGTAACCAACATGGCGGCCACCAACATTTTCTCCAGTACCTACCCAAACCGTTTCTGGTTGTGAGGGAGCTAGTGCAACACAGCCTGTAGAATAAGAAGGTTGGCTATCAAACAACGGATTCCATGTAGTTCCGGCGTTATCCGTTTTCCATACACCGCCTGAACCTACAGCTACATACCATTTATTTTCATCATGAGGATGAATAGCGATATCTGCAATTCGACCTGATAAAAACGCTGGACCTACATTCCGCAAGGTGAACGCGCTTAAATCAACTTCTTTAGCTGCAGTAGGCTCTACTTTCTTTTTTCTTTGTGCTTCCAGTACATTTGGGGAAAATAGAAATACTGTCAACAAAATTGATAGATAAAAAATTCTCATAATTTTTGATTTATACATACCAAAATACATTTTATTTTAACACCCTTAAGGGAAGTGGTTTATATTTTTTAGATATTGCATTTCTAAAAACACAACAGTATGGGATCTCTCAAAACAATTTTAGTTGCCCTTTTATCAATAAGTATCGCCTTCGCACAACCCAGCAAAGGCGGAAAAGACAAATTAAAACCTTTAGATTCATTAGTTAAAGATAAAACCCAAGAAGTAGGTATGATTACTACCTATTCGGAAGAGAATGAACTGTGGTTTGAAATACCGGATTCACTTTTAGGAAAAGACTTGTTGATGGTAACTCGATTTGTTCAACTTCCCTCAAATTATCAAGCTTATATTAATGCAGGGTCAAAAACGGCACAGCAAATGATTCATTTTCAAAAGAAAGAAAATCAACTTTTAATCACGCAGCAAAGTGACGTGAATTTTGCAAATGAAAATGATCCTATTGCGTTGAGTGTAGCACAAAACAATTTTCCACCCATTTTAGCTGCATTTCCAATTAAAAATAGCGATCAAGATCGGTATTTAATTGATGTCAGTTCCTATTTCCAAAACGATTCCCCAGGATTTAATATCATTCAAAAAAGCATTAAAAAAGAATACGGAATTGGTGGGGTAGATTCCAAACGTAGCTTTATAGATCACGCCCATTCTTACCCTCGAAATACTGAAATACGACACACCCTTACTTTTAGTGTAAACGATGCCCCGAGAAGCAATACAGCTAAGAGTATGAGTTTTCAAATTAACCATTCTTTGATTGCTCTTCCCGAAAAACCCATGCAAGTGCGCTATGCAGATCCTCGAGTGGGGTGGTTTACGTTTAAAAAATACGACTACAGCTCTGAGGCATTAAAATCCGATGAAATTGAAATTATTCGTCGATGGAGATTGGAGCCTAAAGATGAAGCGGCTTATGCTCGAGGGGAATTGGTGGAGCCTATAAAACCTATTGTTTACTATTTAGACCCGGCTACTCCTTTAAAATGGAGACCCTATTTTAAACAGGGTATTGAAGATTGGGCAAGTGTTTTTGAAAAAGCAGGATTCAAAAACGCTATCCTTGCGAAAGATCCTCCCACTGCAGATGAAGATCCTGAATTTAGCCCCGAAGATGTTCGCTATTCCACTGTACGTTATGTGGCTTCCACTACAAGAAATGCAACAGGACCCAGTGTTTCGGACCCCAGAACAGGGGAAATAATTGAAAGTGATATCATTTGGTATCACAATCATTTGCGTTCCTACCGCAACCGGTATCTTTTAGAAACAGGAGCAGCAAATCCAAAAGCAAGAACATTGAATACTCCTGATGAGGAAATTGGAGAAATGATGCGGCGAGTAATTTCCCATGAAATAGGACATGCCCTTGGATTACCACACAATATGAAAGCGAGTTCAGCCTATCCTGTCGATTCTTTACGGTCAGGTAATTTTACACAGAAAATGGGTATTGCTACCACTATTATGGATTATGCACGCTATAATTACATTGCCCAACCTGGAGATGAGAACATACGTTTTGTACGCCAATTGGGGCCTTATGATGATTATGCCATAGAATGGGGCTATCGTTATTTTCCTAAAGAAACTTCGGAAACTGAAAAAGTTTCCTTGAAAAAAATGGTTGATGAAAAAAGCATGAATCCCCTTTATATGTTTGGTTATAACGGTTTAGATCCGGATACACAAACCGAAAATATTGGTGATGATCCGGTAGAAGCTAGTGCCTACGGACTAAAAAATTTAAGAGTGGTGGCTACACACCTTGACGAGTGGACTACTCCTGAAGGACAGTCTTATGCAGACCTAGAGGAATTGTACAACGAAATGATTGGGGTGTATAGAAGGTACCTGTACCACGTCATTCGATTAGTGGGTGGAGTGCACGAAACCCTTATGAATAAAGGACAGTCAAATATTCCCTATCAAAATGTTTCAGCTGCCGAACAACGCAGAGCCCTTCACTTTTTAGAACAGCATTTATGGACTACCCAAGACTGGTTGTTAACTCCTGATTTACTTTCTAATTTTAAAAATGAAGGCGGTCTTCCTTTACTGCAAAATTTACAGCGCAGTGCATTAGAAAGAATATTGAGTAGAAACAACCTGAATATTATGTTATCTACCCACGCTACCTTAAAAGGAGAAGGACTTCATCCTGACGAGCTTTTGTCATTATTAAAAAGTACCCTTTTCGAAAAAGGGAAAACTCCCGACGATTCTCAACAAGCGCTTCAAATTCATTTTGCAAGAAGAATTGATGAGTTGGTGACAGATGAAAAACTAAATCCAAGGGTACAATCGCAATTGATGGGACTAAAGAAAGAGATTCATCTTTTGGCAAAAAAAAGACGTAGTTCAGCGAATCAAGAATTAAAAAATCATTTTAATTACCTCTATACCCTTACCGCAATGAAGTAATGTTAAGGGGATGAAAATAAGGAATTTACTATTTCGAATGCACATTCGGCCATTCGGTTTCCTTTTTCGTCAAGAAGCGGGTTAATTTCACAAAGTTCTAAGGCCACAACTTTTTGGTTTGCCAAAAAGCCTTGAAGTAGTTTGATTACTTCCAAAGAATCAAAGCCTTTGGATACTGGCGTCCCGGTTCCTTTTGAAATTAAATCGCAATCCAATGCATCAACGTCAAAAGCCAGGTAAATAAGATCAACATCAGCAAGCCGCGTTAGGGCCTCTTGAACACACAAATCGATTCCTCGGTGCCGTACCTCATGAACTTTGTAATTTTTTATTTCCAATCGTTCTAAAATCGCTTCTTCTTGAGGTTCTGTATCCCGAACCCCAAAATAAACCAAATGTTCTGGCCGAAGCATAGGGCATACCCCGCCCATTTGTTTCATTTGCTCCCAATCGGATAGGGTTTCCTTACTTACATCATTAATTTTTAAGTCGAGATGATCTTGTGCTAAAGCAGCCGCTAAGGGCATTCCATGAATGTTTCCCGAAGGGGTACTATATGGGGAATGAATATCGGCATGGGCATCAATCCAAATAACCCCTAATTGTTTTGAGGGTGCCAAAGATTTGATACCCGCCATGGTGCCAAGTGCAGAAGAATAATCTCCAGAGAGCACAAGGGGAAAAAATCCGATTGCATCGTAGATACAATTGATTTTTTTAATCGTTCACATTGTGCGGCAACAAAATGGATTCGTTTAGCTGTTGAGTTTTGTACTTTATTGTAAATCGTTTCATTATGGGTTTCAACATCAACAAAGGGGTGTCGGTTAAAAAAATCACTGTCTGCATTAATTGCTGCAATTTCAAGCGCATCAATACCTAAATCTGAGCCTCGGGTTCCTGCCCCAATGTCAGATCGATTTTTAATAATTTTTAAAAGTGTATTCATCATGGGTATTCCGGTAAAAATACAATCAAAATTCAACCCCAGCCAAATCCGTTTTTTTATCTTTGAAAAAACATAATATTTATGTCAATTGCCGACCTCTATTCTTCCGGATTTAAACAACGTAATCGTGATCATTTTGCTGCAATTGTTCGTGTAGCTTCATCCGATGGCATTATCAGTGCCGAAGAAGAGGCCTTCATCAACCGATTGGCTATTAATTTAGAAATTGAAGAGGAGGAGGTAAAGACGATAAAAAACAATTTAGACGCCTATCCTATAAATCCTCCTTCTACAGAACAACAGCGCTTAGAGCGTTTGTATGACCTTTCTAGAATGGTGTTTGCAGATCATATTGCTGAAGATGCAGAACGTCAGTTAATGCGACGGTTAGTGGTAGGTCTAGGATTTTCTACTTCACAATCCGAAACCATTATTGAAAAAGCATTTAGGCTAATTGAACAGGGGCTGGACATTGATGCATTTATCGCTGAATTTCACCACTAAATTAAATTCCCAATTTCACTTTTAGAACAATGGCTTCACCTATTAGCCCAATGCCTGCATTAAAAGTGGCTAATGCACCCGTACCCCAATAAAACCAATTAAAGTCATTGTTAGACTTATAAATAATGGCCTCCCCGAGAAGGGATAATCCTAGACCCAACAACAACATTCCTCCAATGGAGTACAATAACCATTTACTTCTCATCTGATTTGTTTTAAGGGCTCAATTTATAAAGTTGCCTTAGAAAAAAAGGTGAAATTTTACTCTAATTTTAATTACTGCGTAAAAAAGAGGGCTTTTGAAAAAGCAATAAATGGAGAAGTGTCCTACAAAAAATGATAATTCACTAAACTATTCCGGGTTGAAATCACTTAATGTATAGCCAATTTCTTCGTCAGCAATCATTTCACTTATATCAAAATAAATGTAAGAAGGATAGCCATAGGTTTCATCAAAATCAAGGGTTTCTACCACTGGGTTTTCTTTTTGACGTTCGCGTATGTAGTCAAAAAATTCATCGATAGTGCGATAACTAACGTCATTTAATTCGGCAAAAGGTCTACCACCAACACTCACCACGGCATTGTCTCTCACCACAATTGTTTTTGGGAGCGTATAGTCGACAATACAAAAACAAGTAATTTGAAGGGTAAAGGAATAATTTTCAAAATCAAACGCTTCCCATTTCTTTTCATTTTTGGACAAAGAGTCTTCAGCAGGGGGTTCTGTATTCTTTTCGCAACCTAAACTAAAGAGGAGTATAAGTAAATAAAGGGCATTTCTTTTCAAAGTAGAATTCTTAATTAATTACTCATATTCAAAAAGTGTACCGAAATTAACGGTACAACCGCTTTGCTCTAAAATAAGATATTGTACCTAGAACCGCCACAATAACAAGGGCATAATACACAAAGCTTGGGGTAATAATTTTATCGCCACTGGCATAGGAATGCAATCCGACAAGGTAAAAATTAACGCCAAAGTATGTCATTAAGATACTCGCAAAAGCAAGTATACTCATTAGATTAAACAGCCAAGGGCTTCGCAAACCGGGAATTAATCGCATATGAATTACAAAAGCATATACCATTATGCTGATTAGAGCCCATGTTTCTTTCGGATCCCATCCCCAATAACGACCCCAACTTTCATTGGCCCACATACCCCCCAGAAAATTTCCAATGGTGAGCATGATTAGTCCAACTGTTAAAGCCAATTCATTTATTACGGTCAATTCCTTAATCTGGAGTTGAATTCGTTTTTTATTTGCCTCTGAAGAGAGAATCATTAACAACAAAGCAACGGCTCCAATAATCATTCCTAAGGCAAAAGGGCCATAACTTCCAACAATTACAGCGACGTGTATCATCAACCAATAACTATCTAATACCGGAACTAAATTGGCAATAGCAGGATCCATCCAATTCCAGTGGGCAATCATTAAAATCATTCCGGCAACAAATGCAGTTGACGCCATTGTTAGGTCCGATTTTCTTCCAAACACCAAACCAAAAAATTGAGTTGCCCAAGCCACATAAATCATAGATTCATACGCATCACTCCATGGAGCGTGATCAGAGATGTACCAACGTGCAATTAACCCTAGAGTGTGGAGTACAAATAAGAAGAGTAGCATTCCCCTAAAGCCGATTACAAGTGCTCTGATGCCTTTGGTATTGTAAAATATTTGAAATATTAAGATCAAAAAGAAAAGGGTTCCCACATAAATATAACCACTGTAAAGCCGCTTAAAAATATCGTATTTATTGTAGCGTATTTCTGCCTTAACTTTTTCTTTGCTAGGCATGACTGAGCTTCCGAATTTCTTCTGAAACCCGTGGACACTCTCAAGAAGATTTTCTGCTTGTGCGTAATTGCCGTCCTGTTTTGCCAAACGCAACGATTGAAAATACAACGGCAATATGTTGTGAACATACAAAGAATCTTGCCCTTGAAAACGATTTTCAGTTAATTCTGGATAAGAAACCCACCTATTGTTCTCATCGTTAGGAACTGGAAAAATGCGCATAATTTTACCCTCAAGTGCCGAATACAATAAATTGACTCTGCGGTCCAATTCGATAAAATCTTTTTGAAACTGATTAGGCACAGCAGCCCGATAGGCCTCTTCTAAAGGGGATGCTAATTTGTAATTCCCTTCCTGATCAAAAAAGGAGAGCAATGCCGCATATTTGGCCGTTTTAGGAACGCTAATAAGATTTCGCAGACTATCATTACCTCGCTTAAGATAAATAATGGGTACATTATACCATACCACCGGGCTATTGAGAATAGATAGCAATACTTGATCTGCATTCAGGCCGTTATAGGTGTCGCTTTTACTTACTTTACGTAATAATTCAGAGGAAAATGTATTTGCCGGTTTCATTCGCCCTCCAGCATCTTGAATAATCAAAGATCCGAACATTTCAGCATGTTCTTTACTAAAGGCATCGGCTTGAATAATGGAGTCAAAATCGATTGTATTACGGTGGGGTTGTTCAATAAGTTGACCCTGAGCAAAAGTTGTGCTTATCAGCAAAAGCATAAGGGCTAATTTCTTTTTTTGCTTTTGAATTTTATCTAAGGTTTTTGCTAATTCTTTAAAACGCGTTTTACCAATAAAGAAAATACCAATCATACTGAGGTACAATAAAAAATAGCCAATGTAAGTAATCCATGTGCCCCACCAATCGTGATTTACCGACAAAATGGTACCCTTCTCATCCGGATCAAATGAAGCTTGAAAAAATCGATATCCTTTATGATCTAAGATGTGATTCATATAGATATCATAATCAAAGGGGGGGGATTCTTCAACCGTTATTTTACTCATAAAAGAAGCATAACTTTTTTCGGTACCGGGGTATTTTTCAGCAATAAAATCGTTTAATCGAATTGAAAAAGGCAATTCTAAGGGCAGTGACCCGTACTGAAGATAGAAATCTAACCCCCCGACAGAAATTTTCTTTGGATCAGCAGTAAAGCCTTTACCTCCCAAAAGAGTGACTTTTGAAGCTTCTCCCATACTCGAAACCTCAAGCAGTAGCGCATTTTGTTGTACACCCGATTGCGGATCTGCTTTTACGATATCAATACGACCACGTAAAGCCGGTTCTGGAATTACGAATTGGAAATTGGGTAAAGTATAAAGTGATCGCAATTCTAAAGGTGAAATTTCATCGGCTGTTAAGTTGCCTTGAAATTGATCTGCCATTCGCATAAATTGCCCTGAGAATGGGGATTCTATAGTATACATTCCTTCTTCAAAACGAATGTTAATGGCTCCCTCTTGCGGCCGATTTAAGGTAAAAAGTATGTTGTGAATATTCGCAATATCCCCTTCTTTCAAATAATGATCGTGACGATTTCCGTCTCCAGCTTCTACAATTTTTAAATACCGTTCTCCATTTTCATCCAATACCAGTCCTTCTGTAGCCCCTTCGATAAAATCAACATAAGAAAGGGTAAATTCTTGGCCGTTAAAATCATTTTTCCATTGAAAATTATTGTTAACATGTTCCGATAACAAAACCGCATCTTCTAATTTTTTTCTTCTTGGTGTCCCGTCAATTTCACCATCTACAAAAACGGTGAGATAGGTTTTTTCTGAAAGAAAAAATTGTGTTGCATCGCCTTCACGAATCGGCATTACCCCTTCAAATCCAATATATCGGGTCACAAAGGCACCCAAAAGGATTAAAATAAATGAAAGGTGCAAAAGCAAAACGGCCCATTTGTCTTTTTGGAGTAAACGATATTTAAAAATATTACCCGCAAAATTAACCGCCATGAGCACCATTAACAATTCAAACCACCAAGCATTGTAGATCCAAATTTTTGCGGTATCGGTAGAGTACCAACTTTCTATAAATGTTCCAAAGGCCATTGCAGTGGAGAAGGAAACAAAAAGAAGGGCAGTAAGTCGTGTGGAAAAAAGTACTTTATTCAAAAAATCTTTCATCAAAAATCAGCAACGTTTTTAAGCTGCAAATATACAGCTTATAAAAGAAAGTAGTTGTTAAAATATCATAACCCAAATCAAAAGAAGGATTTCCAAAATAAAACCAAATACAAAAAGAGTAAATGTTGTTTTTCTTGGGGCTTGACTTAAAATTGCGGCAAGGTAAATCATGGCTCCTAATACACTCAAAAACAGAATAATGAATTTTAAAAGGTTCATTTTGTTTTGAGTCACGTAATAAGCCACAAATGAACCAGTACATGATAATACAAGTATAGATGCAAGTAAAATCAAATAGAATTTACTGAGGTAGTAGTGTTGTGGTTTAGAATAGAATTTCATGAAGATAAGATTTGGCCTATTAAAGATACATTATATCTGCATTTAAAGTGCCAATATGCGTTTGATTTAACATTTGAACTATTTT
>Ga0181600_10003641_pt1 | contig 11752 bp, 6 predicted proteins | sample 041ome_2_FD_132982 | JGI IMG/M metagenome (GOLD analysis project Ga0181600, IMG submission 132982) | Coastal salt marsh microbial communities from the Groves Creek Marsh, Skidaway Island, Georgia - 041406US metaG (megahit assembly) | ecosystem: Environmental > Aquatic > Marine > Intertidal zone... | reverse complement strand
GCGGCTGGTGGCAGAGTAGGAATACCGGAGTTCACTTGTCAAATCGGTGTCGGTGTCATCATAGTACTGGTTGGAGTCTCCGTACCCTGAGTACATGCCCCCACCGCTGGAATCATCCATCCCGAAATCATCTTCCATTTCTTCACGCTTGCGGCCTTGCACTACATCAGCTTCTCCTGGTGTAGTGTTCGCCATTTCTTCCTTGCCGAACTCAATCAGCTTCTGCGTGTAGACCAGGGGGTCGGCTTGGGACCGCCGGAGTCCAGCATCTTCAAAAAGTTTCTTGGTCCGGCGTTCGGCATTCTGAAGTTGGTTGGGTGCAAGAGTTCCCTTCTTGCCGGTATTCGCACTCAGCTTGTCCCATTCCTTCTGTGCTTTGGTCAGCCCTCGTTCGTAAGCCCGATCTGCCTTCTCCATCGCAGCATCCAGCTTGTCCTCTTCCTTGGTCCCAAAGAGGGATTCATCCATCGCTTCGTAAGCTTGTGTGGCAGCGTCTTTTTTACGGAGGAGATCAGATTTCAGTTCATCGGCAGGAGTGGGTTCTAATGTTTCCTCCGGCAAGCTTTCCGGTAAGGGTGCTGTTTCTTCGATAACAGGATCTGTTTGATTTAATTCAGCAAGGCGTTCATCAATTCTTTTCTTTAGACTTTTATTGGATGCCCGTTCAGCTTTGGTTGGATCTGTTTGAAAAGCCTCATCCATTAGTTGGGCTGCTCTTTCAAGTTTTTGACGATCCCTAGAATAACCGTGGGCACTATAAATAGTGGCTAGTTCTATTTTTCCTTTAGGCGATGTCAGATCAATTTGACTTTCCCCACTTTGCAAGGCTTCAAAAGGAATATCTTCTGATATATACCCGTAGTCCTTGTTGAGGTTACCTTTAAGTAATCTGGCTATTTCAAATGCAGCATTGTCCTGATCGTAAATTTGGCCTACAGAAGCTTGACGATCCGCTTTTAATTTTAAGTTCTCGTCAAGTTTCCCGATGGCTTGGGCTTTACTGGAAAAGATTCCCCTTGGAAAAACTTTGCGCGGGACTACCAAGTTTGGAGCCTGTTCCACCGATGCCAACAACTTGCTCAAGGCAGGTGCAATTTGTTGAACCTGTTCTGGATTGGCTAGTCGGTACGGGTTGATTTCCGCAATCAGTTCTTCCGCACTCAGCAAATAGTTGAAGAACTGCTTGTCAATATTCCGACCTTCAGTATCCGCTTCTTGCACCCGTTGTCGCAACCCAGGGTAGAGAAATTCTTCAATAGCCTTGAGTTCATTCCTGACGGCACTGTTTGCGTTGATTTTATCGCCTAGCAAAGAATGGGAGGCGTGTCCGAATTCATGGGCTAGTAAATATCCGATTCTGGATTTATCTGAATCAAATTCACTACGGCCAGAGATTCCTACTCCTCCATTAAAGTGTCCGGCAGACCAGCTAGTCAATCCTTCAAACACAAAAACGTTTGGAAGAGCCTGAGAGTATCTTGATTGAATCAAACCATCGATACCATCATCTAAAACTGGTTTTTGGTCTTGGTATCCAATCTCCTCAAATTTCTCTCTGACTCTTTGAGGATTAGTGATTATTTCTTCTTCTGTGCCTCCACTGGGACGGGCATTCTCATCAAACGGAGCATCCGGCTCCAAGTCCGGCTGATCTCTCCGGTTCACCAACGTTGGGGCTTCTGGTGGAGCAAATATATTTTTTGGGATTGCTCCAGCAGTATCGTCCGTTACCCGCCCATTGTTCGTTTTACCCTCTTTATTAATTGCAGGTAGAACTGGAGTTTCTGGAGCGACAGTCTCCTGTTCCAGTGGAGACTGAAACGCTGGGCCTTCCTCGGTAGTGGAGGCGCTGGTTTCTGTGGGCACAGGGTAGTTGTACTGCTCCTGCTGCCCGATCTGGCGAGGGGTTGGAGCCGTTGGTTCCACAGGCTGATCCATAGGACCAGCAGGCATTTCAATTGCCGAATCCCGCATGGTGAATTCGGGCTGTGGATCTGGTGCGGGGGCAGGCCGTTCTGGAGCCTTTGGTAGGCGGGAATCAAATCCGCCTTCCTTCATTGTAAAGTCTACATCTTCCCCAGGTTGCTTCTGACGGCCAAACCCGAACGTTGGATCTGTAATCTCTTCGCCGTCTTGCCACAATCCAGACTTTGGAATTCTTAGGGATTCTGCTTCCCGTTCCCCTGGAAGCTTGTCGTCAGCAATTTGTCGTAGTTCTTCGGCCTGTGGGGTTGTACCATCACCCATTTCGATGGCAGGATCACGCATTGTAAAATTGATCGGATCGGTTTCTTTCCGATAGCGTGCCTGCTCTGACATCAACTTGAGCCGTTCACGTTCAAGTTGAAGTTGCCGTTTCCTTGCCTCGTCCTGTTGGCGGATTCTTTCTTCTTCCTGTCGTAGGGCTTCCTGCCGCTGTGCCTCCAGCCGATCACTTTCTTCTACTTGAGCATAGGCTGCTTCCTGCGAACGTTTGAGGGCAGAAGCTTCTGGATCAACGCGAGAGTCCACCTTTTGATAGTTGGGGTCTGGCAAGGCAACGTCAATAGCAGAGAACGGCAGATCGCTGATGGCTCCAACGATCATGCTGGTCCGGCCTTCCTGATCTAGGAATCGGTTGGCATCCATGTTTCCTGCAGCCTGTTGCTGCACTTCGTACTGTGCGCCTTCCTGCAATCCTTCCAATGCTGATCCAACGCCCATCCTTCGCATCGCGTTGGCCCGTCCGGTAGCCCCACCCAGCAGTTTGCCAGCAGGTCCAGAAAACGACTGAGCAACGTTGTAGCCCAGCAGTTCTGGATTGGCTCCCAAGTTCTGCGTTGCTACATAGTCTGCTTGGCGTCGTGCCTCACGTTCTGCCTCTCTATCGGAAAAGCCTTGTTGCAGCATCTGGTCTTTGACTTGGCTGTAGGTGGTTCCACCTTCCAGTCCAGCGTTCGATGCAGATCCTCCAACAAAACCTCCTCCAATTGCGCTACCCATCAAGGCCCGTTTGCTGACCTCTTTGCCTCCTGCGCCCAGCAAGGCTCTTGCTCCCAAGAATCCTAGTCGAGCGCCTCCCATTGGGGCAACCATCGCTGGGGCGGAGGCCAAGCCACTTTCCACTGCCATGTTGACGTAATCGCTGACCCCTGGATCTTCAGAATCATATGCTGGGTCCAGTTCCTCTTTCTCCCGTCGGAACGTTCGGGCCAACGCACCAAAGGGTTCCTTTACGACATCGAGGTCGGTCACATCTCCCAAGTATTCGCCTACTGAGCCAATGTTCTCCACCAGTCCCAGTCCACCACGGGCAGCACTACGAGGGAGTTGTTCGCTGAAGAAACCACCTTCGTTGATGGGTTCATTCCCCAAGTACTCCCGTCGGATACGATTCCGTTCCGTCGGATCTTCAATCCCAATCCGGTCTAGTTCTTCTTCCAGTCTTTCCTGACGGGCACGGTACTTCTTGAGTGGATCTTGGTAGTCAGGGACGTACTGTAGTTGGTTGTCTAGGTAGTTACGGGCATTTGCGTTGATCGGCATGTTTACGCACCTGGAGGAATGTAGTTCATGGCACTACCTGGAACAGCATTCATTTCTGAACCCAGTGTTTTGTTACCTTTCCGACGAGACTCTGCTCTCTGGAACAATTCTGTGTTTAGTTGATAAATCCTTGGAACGATGCTGTTGAGTTTGCCAATGGCTTCATTTTTTTCGGCAGTCGTTTTTGCGGATCGGATTTGTTTGTTGAGACTTTCGGCCTCAACTTGAAGAGAATCAATTTGCTTTTGTAAGTCCTTAAAGATGGGCTTGCCATCAGATCCGGTCAACCGATCTGCATTTTCCAGCAAGGAATCCAGTTGTCCTTGGTATCCTTTTACAATGTCAGGAGTGATAAAGCCTTCGCCCAGTCTTGGTTGCTTTTTGGCGGGGGTTCCCACGCCAAAGTCTGCAGCGGTAGGCGCAGGGACACTTTCTGAGGACTGATTCCCAAATTTGTACCCAGAATAAAGACTGGCAATCTCGTTGTTTTTCTTTCTCAACAAGGCATTATATTCAGCCTTCTTGTCAGGATCGTCTACCAAGTCAGCCATATCAAAGATCCCAAGTTCGGCCATCGTTTCTTCTTGGATTTTTCCTCGTAATTCCAACGCTTGCTTGGGAGTTAATTCAGACTTTCCTTCGGCTTTTTTTCCAAGAAGTTCGTTCTGTAGTCGGTAACGTTCCTTGTCATTCTCAAAAGATAAATTTTCTAATGCTGTCCTATTGGTATATTCGGTATTCATAAGATCACGCCGCAAAGCCATCTCGTCACGCTTTAACTGCAATTCTTCCGGGCTTTTGGCATTTCGGATTTTTTCCAATTCAACTGCAACATCCCGATAAGTTCCTCCACGTTTTTGGATATCCGCTTGAACTGCCAATGCTAGCTTTTCTTTCTCTAATCTTAGCGCACGATCATCGTTCGCATTCTGAACTGCTTGTCCCAATTCGCTCTGAGAAAACTCTGCCGATGCTGTTAAGTCTGCCGTCTTCTTGGCTCCTTCTATTTTTGGAGCCATCGTGAAATCAGTATTCATCTTATTCTGATACTTCGTCTGATCATCGGTCAGTGCATAGGCAGCAGCGGTGGAATCGGGGCTGTACGATCCAGGTTCGTAGTTTGTCAAACCACTGAGCATGTCCCGATCTCGACCCAGATTCCCCAAGAACCCAGACTCTTGGAATCCCTGCATCTTGGTCGTGTATTCGGAGTCAAGATTGGCGATGGCATTTTTGTAGTTCTCATAATCACCACTACGGGGGTCCAGCTTGGCCATCGTGTCGGTCAGCCGTTTGCGTTGGATATCGTAGTTCTTGGTGTACGCTTCTTGGGCCTTGTCACCCATGTTGATGTTGCCCTTGACGAACGCTGCTCCCAGTTGACCCAGTTGACTCCAACGGTCCCGTTCCTGTTGGTTCGCCTCGGCCAACCCGTCACGTTGGGTCTGCATCATGTTGGAGTACAGTGCTTGTGGCAGGAACCCTGCGCTATAATTGATCGCCATTATCGACTCCTTTCCAGTTCTTCAATTCTCTGAGCCATTCTGCCCATTGATGCCATCATCAAGGGGACCAGTCTTCGGAGGTCCACCATCTTCACTCCGTCTTGCGCCTCAACTACCGTAGAGGCCCCTGCCGGAGTCTGTTCCAGTTCTTGGGCCATCACGCCGTAGTGAGTTCCAGGTTGCCCGTAACCCACATGGCTGTACTCAAAGGAGTAGGGCTTGACGCTGGAGATAAAATGATCGATCTCTGAGGTTGCATCCCCGATGTTGGTTTTGACTCTCTTGTCTGAGGCCAAAATGGCTGCTGATGCCAACGGGACTGCCACGCTTGTGAACTTGTCGAAGGCACTTGGTTGGTTGTATGCGGCCATGTTCGATTGCTGCTGCATTCCCATCGATGCCAGCTTGGCCTGATCCATCGCGTTCTGCCTTGCAACGTAGTCCTGCAGTTGTCGGTCATACATCTGGCCCATGAATCCAGCGTTGTTCACCCCCATGCCACCCATCGATGCCAGCATAGTTCCTTGGTTGTTGAGCAACTGTCCTTGGTTCATCGCTGCACCGATCTGGTTATTGTAGAGGTTGCCCATCTGGTTGTAGTTCTGTCCCATCTGACCCAAGGCCCCCAGTTGCTGTCCGTATCCCTGCATCTGGCCACTCAGCATGTTTGCTCTCATCCCCTGGCCTGCCAAGGTATTGTTGAGGAATCCAGCCTGTTGGCCCAGCATGTTGCTTTGTGCGCCCAAGTTGCTGCCCATCTGACCCATAAACCCAGCTTGGGCTTGCAGGTCCCCCAATCCGCTGTTGTTGAGACTACCCTGTTGTCCCAGTAGTCCGGCAATCTGTCCCTGTGCGCCCAGCATCTGACCCACCTGACCTGATTCTGCACCTAGCGCATTCAGTCGGTTGCCGATCATGTTGGCTTGGTTGTTCATCAGATTTGCGCGGTTGTTGACCATGCCAGATTGCAGACCCGCCTGCTGTGCGGTCAGTCCGGCGGCTTGGGCTGCAGAAGATCCAGCCTGTCCCAGCAAGCCTGCCTGTTGTCCTGCCAGATTGGCCTGCATTCCCAACGCATTCCCTCGTTGGTTCAGTAAGTTTGCCTCTCCAGCCAACCCTTGCTGTGCGGCCTGATTCAAACCGGAACGTTGGGAAAGGAAGCCTCCCTGTTGTCCCATCATTCCCTGTCGGTTCTGGATGCTCTGATTTGCTGCTGTCAGTTGATCCTGACGTGCCGCTTCGGCAGCCGCCGTTTTTCTTTCTCCTGCGGCTCCAGCCAGCATCCGCTGGGCGTCCCGTGCATCTCCACCCGATTGGGCGATGGCTCTACGTTGGGCCTCTTCGGCTCCACGTTCCTGTCCCTTACGGGCCTGTTCGGCCAGTCCAGCGTACATTCCCTGATCTTGGGTCAGGGCGTTGATGTCTCCAGCCTGGGCTTGGAGTCCTGCTGCATCAGAAATCATTCCCTCCTGCCCTTGCCGCAATCGTTGGGCTACCCCTCGGAGGGCATCGGTATCGCTGTACTGGTCTGCCGCCTGACCACGGAGTTGAGCAATGTCTCCAGCAAGTCCTGCGACCGTCTGTCCTGATTGTCGGACGGTTCCGATGTCACCACTCAGATCCGTGTTGATTCCACGGAGTTCTGCATCCATGCCTGTCATCTGGTTCCCCAGCCCACGATATTCGTTTCCGGCGCTGGCCATCCTTCTGCGGATATCTTCAGACATTCCACTGATATCACCGATGCTTCCTTCCATGTTGTTTATGCGGCCCATGATCCCTGCACGGTTGGCCCCGATGCTATTGACACCACCACTTAGTCCCTGCAGTCCTTGATTCAACCCTTGGTACTGTCCCTCCAACGCCTGAGATCGGTTCCCTAGCCCACCAAATCCTGCAAGAGTCCCTGCCATCTGACCACTGATGTCTCCATACCCTCGGATGCCTGCCCCCATCCCATCCATCTGTTGACCGATCTGGGTGTTCAGTGTTCCATAATTGTCTCGGAGGCCACCCAGCCCCTGTCCATATCCCGCAATCTGGTTACGGAGTGGGGAGTACCCACCCTGCAGCCCCTGCATCTGGTTTATGAATCCCTGCTGTTGCTGATTCGTGGAATCGCCCAAGGCTTGATACTGCTTGAGTAGGTTTTCGCGCTGCTTCAGATAGTTGTCGTATTGCTCTTTATTGTACCCAAGGGCTCCAGCACTGGGTGCATCTGGGGCTTCTTTATTTGTCCCCAAGATATCATTTACGGTCCCTTGGAAGCCCTTGATATTTGATTCCACTACATTTGATAACCAACTCATAATCCTCTTTTATACGGGCGTAGGTTGTTCGGGTTGTTGCATGTCTGTGAGCGTAGTGTCTGATTCAAAGACGGCGATTTCGCCATCCTGGTCAAATTGAACCCACTGGAGAGCGTACCCTCTGCTTCCTGCAGGAAGGTATCGCTTGACGGTCAGGAACTCATCTTCATTGACCTCGGCTTGCAGATTCTGGGTGGAGATGAGTTCGCCATCCAGAAAGACCTCCAGGTCCACAAATCCTTGGTAGGTGATCTGGACTTCGCTGTGATCCCGCAATCCTCGGTAGAATCTTGTCGGTAGTGCCATCGGGGTGGCCCGATGAACCTGCCCTGTGTTCGTATCAATCTTGGTTTGGGAGAGATGAGGGACATACCCCCACATCAAGGGAGGGTAGTAAACCCTTCGGGTGTCCTGCCGTCTCCCGTTTCGGGTGGTCAGTGTGATCTCATCGACTCGGTTGTTGATCTTGCGCTGGACCTCATCCATTGCGAGTTTCAGAGTCACGGTTCCCTCAAACGTCACTTCAAAGTAGTGGTGCAGGATCATTGTGGAGAACTGCTCCACAGGCTCTGTCTCAACAGCAAAGCGTTGGACCGGATACTGATCGAAGGTGGCTTGGTGAACGTAGCCAACTAATCCTGCTGGGAGCAATACCCGTCTTGTCTTGCGAACCGTCTGTGTAGGTAACTGGACTTGATCTACCAGTGTCTGCCCATCGACATGGATGGAAAACTTGGGAGATCCGATGTACTCGACCCGCAAGGCTCTGGCGATAGTTCTTTGCTTAATCATGGCTACCCCAGCGCAATGGCATAAATGATGGCGTCACTGCTGATGACTGTCGAACCTCCTCCTCCTGCGGATTCGTTAAGTCCATCAAATTCCAGCGTTTGTACTCGCTCTTCCAATTCATCCCTTTGTGCTTGTAAATTGCGAATGTTCTCTGCCATCTGACGCATCACCTCTCGTAAGCCCTCTTCCTTGATCTCTTGGTAGAGATCGAATTCTGCTACCCGTAGTTGACTCACAGCGCCTCACTGTCCACCCTGACTCGTAGGATCTTGTTTGTTTCTGTCTCCTGACAGAAGAGATGCCCCACCTCCCCCTCCGTCATCGCAGGAAAAAAGATCTGGGCCGTATGTACTGCGTTGTTGGGTTCTGCTGCCAAAGGATAGTTTGTGATGACAGAGACTCCATCAATCTTGTAGTCAATACTCAGTGTCCCTGCGTACATCACTTCGATGTAGTTCCAGCGTTGGAGAACCTGCTCTGCCAAGGAATCCATCTCCACTGCCACTACATTGAGACGCCCTGCCCCGTTGGTCACCCGCACCGTAGCCCTTCGTCCGATCTGTGCGTTGGAACACCGGAACATCCGTTCCACGAAGGTTGTGCCAGGGAGCGTAAAGGTGTCGGTGATCACGTCATCGATGAGCAACTGCAGTACCCCTGTCAGAGACTCACCTGTGATCTGTACCCCACGGAAAACTTTCAGATCCTGCAAGTTCCCACCATCAAAGTCCTGAGTCAGGACTTCAAAGTTCTTGGTTGCTCCCCCTCCCAGATATCCGTCTTCAGAGTATAACTTGTTCGTCTGACCACGATAGTGCAGGGAGGCTGCTGTCAGCTTGGTCCGGTTGATCCGCACACCCTGACGGAGGTCTACAACGTATCCATCGTTCACGTTGACTGGGGCCACCAGGTAATAGCGGTTGTCGATCACCCCTGCCACGTTCTCAATTAGTGTCTCTGCAGGAAGCCGAAACTCCTCCAGCAATGTCTTTGTCAGGTTGGTAACAGTGGCTCCATCGAAGAAGCAGATTCCGTTTGGAGATACATACAGAACCCCCTGCATGATTTCCTTGACGCATCGATGCAGTCCTGACGGGACACCTTCAACGGTGGGAACCTTGACCTTCCGCATGGAGTCCGCTGCAGAACCAAAAACTCGGTAGACCGAAAAGTCGGTAAAGACCAACAGGTCACTACCACGCTTGCCCAAGGCGGTGATGTTGTTGTCAAAGGAGATGTATCCCGCCAGAGGCCAGTTGTTGGGATCGGCAAAGCGTGAGATGTAGAGTGTGCGGTTGTCTACGCCAAAAAAGAAATTATTGACCTCTGTGACAAAGCGCAGATTGTAGGGAGGCAGTGCCGTGTTGAGGATGGGCTGGATGTCGATCAACGCCCGTGACGGGATGAAGTCGAGAAACAGACCACTGCTGATGGAGTTTGTGGAATCGATGGCATAGCTGATTGGAGTGTAAACTCTTTCAAAATCGTCTCCATCCAGCACGATCTCTACAATGATGTCAATGTAGTGATCGGCTCCAGCAGATCGGGTCAGGGTGAAGCTGACGGTCCCATTGGTGATGTCGGTGTAGTCGGTCACATCACTGTTCAAGCCACTGGTGTACAGATGCCCATTGAAAGAATGCCAGTTGAGACGGGCCTTTCCTGCAGGGAGATTTGCCAGTGTCAGCGTAAGGTCTGCCGCATTGTTCGTGACCGATCCGGTAATCGTGCTGTCCACATAGACGTTGGCCACCTTCTTGACCACACTGGAAGTCCCTCCGGTGCGGTAGAGCGCATACTTGCCTGTGTCCAGATCCGAAAGGGATACCATCGCCGGACGGTTGGTCGAGGTGCTGTTCTTGAGAAGGTTGCTGGCGCTACTGGCGGGGTCCGAAAGTTCGGACATCCCCGATTCTGCTCCTGTGGCCTCATCATATAATGATAGGCCGTATTGGTACGGGATCGGATAGTACCCACTGGTGGTGGAGTACCATAAAGTGGAGTGGCTGTCGGTACGGAGATTCTGATCTCCTACCTGTGTAAAACTGATTGTGGGTGTGGGGACAGGAAGCCCCATGCGGTAGGTCGAGTTGAGGTTCCCATCCAGAATTCGGATTGGGGCCGCATTCATGGCAATCAAAGTAGAATCGGTAACCGCTGTAGGGGTCTGGTCAATGACAATCCGGTCGGATGCAGGGAAGACTTGTGTGATAATGGCTCCATTGGGAACCAGCGATTCATTTGCCACAAGCTGGTCCCCAATGTGAACCTTGTTCACATCTCCGGTTTCCAACGTCAACTGCTTTGCACCCACGTTCACTCCATTAGCTTGGACACGAATGGAGTAGGCGTCCCGTCCAACGTAGAGATCTTGGGAGTACTCCACAAAGGAGTTGGCTTGGGCAAGGCCCCTTGTCAGTTCCGTGACCGCAATCGTATCCCCTGCGCTGATCTTGTAAATGACTCCAGGGTTGACGATCAGAGGACTGGCATAGGTAGCGTCTCCTGCGCCCGAACCTGCTGTGGTGGTGTCTGTTGACACAATGAGTTGTGTGATTCCGGCAGCAGAACCAAAACCGCTGGAACCTACCCAGCTTTCGCCAGCCTCATAGTAGAAGACCTGACCACCTCCCTCACCACCAAAACTTTCGGTAGGACGTACCGTGTTGTCAAAGACTTCGGCATCGATGAGCGATTGGCTTGCTCCCTCCGGCAGTCGGTTGCCAGGAAGCAGCGTGTTCAGCCCCCCGCCGAAACTCGACTGCTGTTGGATCATTCCATCGCTCTTTGAAGTTCTTGGACTTGCTTGCTTAACTGATTGACCGATTCAATCAGCAAGGGGATCAGGAGTTCGTACCGGACAGCCAGTGTGCCATCAGGACGTTGGATTACCGCTTCGGGGACCACAGACTGCACCTCTTGGGCAATCACACCAACGCTGGATTCTCCTGCGGTTGGATGATCCTCCAGCCACTCAAAGCGGACTCCTCGCAACACTGCCAGATCAGCCAGCGGGTTGGAGGAGATGATCCGTACATTTCGTTTCTTGCGGATATCGGAGGTGTAGTAGGCGGTGACATCTCCATCGCACCGGATCTCAGCACTTCCTCCCGTGACCGTCAGCAGTCCCTGGATTTCCGTACTGGTAGTAAACGTCTTATTGGAGAGGCTTTGGGTATCACTGGTTCCTACGAAATCTCCGGCAGGAACAGCCTTTGCCAAGAACTCCGTACTGAGGGTTCCAGCCGCAGGCGCTAAATTGGCGCTGGCGGGTGCGCCCAGAATAGGCATATTTCCATCGGAGGCCCCGTAGGTCTTGCCATCCACGTTATCTGCGTTGAGATTTGGGACTACTGTGCTGGACGCCACCGTGAGCGGTGCAGTCCCATCGGCAACACTGCTGATCAACTGGGAACCACTGATGTTTCCTGTCGAGGAAACGGAGGCGGCGGTGATGGTTCCACTGGCGCTCACTCCCTGCAGGGAAGTGTTCCCATTGGAATTCAGAACAATATTTCCGGTAATACTGGCATTGTTCGTATGCCAGACTTCATTTACCTTTAGGGTACTCACCTAGTAACTCCAAATAGCTGATTTTTCAGGTTTTCTTAGGTCCAAATG
>Ga0181600_10003638_pt1 | contig 11761 bp, 10 predicted proteins | sample 041ome_2_FD_132982 | JGI IMG/M metagenome (GOLD analysis project Ga0181600, IMG submission 132982) | Coastal salt marsh microbial communities from the Groves Creek Marsh, Skidaway Island, Georgia - 041406US metaG (megahit assembly) | ecosystem: Environmental > Aquatic > Marine > Intertidal zone... | reverse complement strand
GGGGGGGGCAATGATCAGCGCGCCGGGATGGGTTTTGGCGCTGCACTCTTGCGTCAGAACATCGCTGTGGGGCAGTGCGACCCCCGCTGCGCGCAGGCAGGCGTTGGTGTTTTCCACCGCCGCGTGGCACAAAACCGGGCCCGGGCCATCGGCCAGCATATGCAGCAGGCGCTGGGCTTTGCCCAAGGCATATGCCCCCAGAACCGAGGTTTTTCCCACAGCCGCATTGTCAGCCCACCAGCGCAGGATTTGCTGGGCGATCTGGGGCTGGGGTTGCCAGCGAAAGACCGGCAGGCCAAAGGTGCTTTCGGTGATGAAACTGTGGCAGCGCAGCGGCTCGAACGCCTCGGACAGCCCGTCGTTTTCGGTTTTATAATCGCCCGACGCCACCCAAACCTGCCCTGCCACAGACACCCGTATTTGCGCCGAACCCGGCACATGCCCGGCGGGGTGAAAGCTGACCTCGGCATCGTTGATGCGCAAAACATGGCCATAATCAGCCGTTTGCGCGGTGATCTGGCCAAGCCGGTGGCGCATAACGGCCAAGCTGCGCGGCGTTGCCAAATACTGCCCATGCCCCCAGCGGGCATGGTCTGCATGCGCATGGGTGATCAGCGCGCGCGGCACGGGGCGCCATGGGTCGATATAGAAATCACCCGCGGGGCAATAAATGCCCTTGTCTGTGAAAGTAAGAACGCCACACCCAGTCATGGTGCAAACCTAGGCCCTGCGGCCGATCTGGCCAGATCAGCGGCTGTGATTGGCGGCAAAAAGCGCGGCTGTTTGGTCAAAAACCTGACGGCGCAGATGCGGCTGCTCCATCATCACCTCGTGTTCGGCCTTTGGCAGCATCACCAGCTGGCCGCCGGGCCATGCCCCCATCTGGCGATGAATGGCCGCAGACGACACGATCCGTTCGTTCGTGCCCAAAAAGGTGATGCAGGGCATCGGTGGTGCGGGCAGGCGTGCCAGCGCTGCCATCTCCCCCAAGGCCGCATAAACCCAATGCACCGTGGGCCCGCCCAAGGCAAAGCCGGGGGCGTGCGCAAGCTGTTGGCGCATGTAATCAAACATCTCAGCATCGGTTGTTAAAGTATTGTTTTCAAACGGTTCCGATGCCACATAGGCGCTGCGCTGTGTGCCGGGGGCCAGCCGGTTTGCCTGCCCCAATTGCGTGGCAACCCAGCCGATGGCCCATGCCGCCATGCGCTGCGCGGCGGGCATTTCGATGCCCCACATCGGCGCTGAAAAGGCCGCGGCCTGCACCCCAAGCCCCTGATGCAAGGCGCGCAGGCCAATGCACCCGCCCATGGAATGCGCAAGCAAGAAATAGGGGCCCGGCAGGCCCAAGGCCTGTGCCGCCTCGACCATGGCCAAAACATCCAGTTGGTAATCGGCAAAGCGGCCAACATGGCCCAACATCTGGTCGGGCAGCAACCGATCGGCCAGCCCTTGGCCGCGCCAATCTATCGCCAAGCTGCAATAGCCACGCTGCGCCAAATCTGCGGCGGCGCGGCCATATTTCTCGGCATATTCGGTGCGGCCCGGAAATACCAACACCGTGCCCTGCGCGCCTGATTGGTTCCAAAGCGCCACGCGCAGGCGCACCCCGTCTGCAGCATTTAGCCAATAGGCACGGCCATCTGCCGGGCCCTGTGCGGCATCGCCATAAAACGGGGCGCTTTGCAGGCTCATGCCAGCAGGCCGCCCAGCTGCATGGCCATGCCCATATCGCCATCAACCGTCAGCTTGCCCGACATAAAGGCCGATGTCGGGTTCAGATCACCTGTCATCATATCTTGAAACGTTTCGGCACTGGCGGTCAGGGTCACATCGGCCGGCTCGTCTGCGGCGCGCACGCCCCCGGCATCGACCATCACGGCGCCTTCGCCTTCGATCACAAATTTCGCGGCGCCGTCAAACGCGCCATCCCCCAGTTTTTCGCTTAGTGCGGCCACGGCTGCGGTAATTACATCGCTCATGCGATCATCCTTTGTTGATCAGGTTTCACCCAAAATTTTAGCGTTGGGGTCTGGTTTTGGCCCAAACGCACGTTACACTTGCACTATGGCCAGTGTTGCATCCAATCTCAAACATACCGTGACGGCAGCGTGTCTGTTTTGCGCGCTTTTGGCCGCGCCCAGCCTGTGGGCTGCCAATACAACGCCCGATTTGGCGGCGCTGTTGGGGCAGTTGCGCCAAGCTGGGCCAACCGATTCGGCCACCGTTGCGCGCGATATTCGCATGCGCTGGGCGCAAAGCGGCTCGGACACGATCGATTTGTTGCTGAAACGCGGCAAGGACGCGCTGGAGCGGGGGGAAACCGATGCCGCGATCGAACATCTGACCGCGGCGCTGGATCACGCGCCCGATTTTGCCGAAAGCTATCACGCCCGCGCACAGGCCTATGCCACCGCCGGGCTGGTTGGGCCCGCCTTGGCCGATTTGGAACAAGCGCTACATCTGAACCCTGCCCATTTCGATGCGCTTTATGGTTTGGCCGTGCTTTTGGAAGAGGTGGGGCGGCCAAAGCTGGCCTACGAGACCTATGTGCTTGTCCTTAAGATATACCCGCATTACGAGGAGGCGCAGGCCGCCCGCGCCCGGTTGCACGACCGGGTGATGGGCCGCAAACTCTGACCCGGGGGGGCACAATGGCCCAGAATGCGCGGATAACGGCGGTCCTTGGGCCAACCAACACCGGCAAGACCCATTACGCAATCGAGCGGATGCTGGCACATCGCACTGGTGTGATCGGTTTGCCACTGCGCCTGCTGGCGCGCGAGGTCTACGACAAGATCGTGGCGCTGCGCGGCCCTTCGGTGGTGGCGTTGGTGACTGGCGAAGAGCGTATCGTGCCAGATCGCGCCGCCTATTGGGTTTGCACGGTCGAGGCCATGCCCGAGGGGATGGGGTGCGATTTTCTGGCCATCGATGAAATACAGCTGTGCGCCGACCCAGAGCGCGGCCATGTTTTCACAGACCGTTTGTTGCGGGCCCGCGGCCTGCTGGAAACGGTTTTTCTGGGCTCTGATACGATGCGGCCCACCATTGCCGCGCTGGTGCCTCAGGCGCAATTCATGCGCCGCGAGCGGATGTCCCAATTGGTCTATACAGGTTCGAAAAAGATAAGCCGCATGCAGCCTCGCAGCGCGATTGTCGGGTTTTCTGTTGATAATGTATATGCCATCGCCGAGCTGCTGCGCCGTCAAAAGGGCGGTGCCGCGGTGGTGATGGGGGCGCTAAGCCCGCGCACGCGCAATGCCCAGGTGGCGCTTTATCAAAATGGCGAGGTTGATTATCTGGTGGCCACCGACGCCATTGGCATGGGGCTGAATTTGGATATCAACCATGTGGCCTTTTCGGCCCTGACCAAGTTCGATGGCCGCCGGATGCGCCAATTGGCCCCCAATGAACTGGCGCAAATCGCAGGCCGCGCGGGGCGTGGCATGTCGGATGGCACCTTTGGCGTCACAGGCGAGGCGGGCCCGCTGGATGATGAGGTGGCAAGCGCCATCCAAGACCACCGCTTTACCCCGCTGCGCAAGCTGCAATGGCGCAACCCCGACCTTAATTTCGCCTCGCCCGAGGCGCTGATACATGCGCTAGAGATGCAGCCAAAAGACGAATTGTTGGTGCGCACCCGCGACAGCGACGATTTACTGGCGCTTAAGGCGCTGGTGCAAATCGACGAGGTGCGCGCGCGCGCCAGCAGTGTGGCGGCGGTGCGGCTGTTGTGGGATGTGTGCCGCGTGCCCGATTTCCGCGGCATCAGCAACGCCGAACATGCCAGCCTGTTGCAGGCCATTTTTGGGTTTTTACACCAGCGCGGCCGGGTGCCCAATGATTGGATGGCGCGCGCGGTAAAACGGATCGACCGCACCGATGGCGATATCGATGCGCTGTCGAAACGGCTGGCCTTTATCCGCACATGGACGTATGTGGCGCAGCGCAAAGACTGGGTTGATGACGAAAGTCATTGGCGCGGCGAAACGCGCGCTGTAGAAGATCGCTTGTCAGATGCGCTACACCAGCGGCTGACGCAAAGATTTGTGGACCGGCGCACATCGGTTTTGTTGCGGCGGCTCAAGCAGAAGGAGGCCCTTTTGGCCGAGGTAAACGACAAAGGTGAAGTGACCGTCGAAGGCGAATTCGTTGGTCGGTTAGAAGGTTTCCGCTTCCGTCAGGATAAGGATGCCACCGGACAAGAGGCCAAAACGCTGCGGCAGGCAAGCCTGCAGGCGTTGGCGCCGCATTTCCATTTGCGGGCAGATCGCTTCTACAATGCACCCGACACCGAGATTGATTTCACCGAACAAGGTGGCCTGATGTGGGGCTCTGATGCGGTGGGCAAGCTGGTGGCGGGCGCGGATGCGCTCAAGCCGCAGATCGTGGCCTTCGTCGACGACGAGGCAGGCGCCGATGTGGCCCAAAAGGTGCAGCGCCGCTTGCAACATTTTATCGATCGCAAAATCGCCGCCCTGTTCGAGCCGCTTTTGGCGCTGGGCCGCGACGAAGCCTTGGCCGGCTTGGCCCGTGGTTTTGCCTTCCGCATGGTCGAAGGGCTGGGCGTGTTGCCCCGCGCCGCTGTGGCCGATGACGTAAAGGCGCTAGACCAAGACGCCCGTGCCGCGCTGCGCAAACATGGCATTCGCTTTGGCCAGTTTACCGTTTTCATGCCCACGTTGCTGAAACCTGCCCCCACGCGCCTGCGTTTGGTGCTTTGGTCCTTGGCCAGCGGGTTGGATATCTTCCCCGAAGCCCCGCCGCCCGGTTTGGTGACCATTCCAAACGATACCCAATCGGCGGATGGCTATTACACGATGGCCGGGTACCGCGCCGCTGGTGCCCGCGCGATCCGTATCGATATGCTGGAACGGCTGGCCGATATGCTGCGCGCCGAAGACAGCCGCGGCGGGTTCGAAGCCAAGGCTGATATGCTCTCGATCACCGGCATGACGCTAGAGCAGTTTGCCGATTTGATGCAGGGCCTTGGCTATCAGGCCGAGCGGGCCGAACGGCCCAAGCAAAAGCCGCAGGCGCCCGCAGATCTGGCAGCCAAAGCCCCGGCCGAGGCGGAAACACCGGCCCCCGCAGATGCGCAGGCCGATGCCGTTGCTGCCCCCCAAACCGATGAGGCACCCGCTGAGGCGCTGAACACGGCGGCTGAACCAGATGCGCAAGCCGCCCCTGATGGCAGTACTGCAGACGCGGTTACGCCTGCTGCGCCCACAGAGATGGCAGCCGACGGTGCCGCACCAACCGTGGCTGATGCCGAAGCGGCAGCAACAGCCCCCGTTGAGGCAGAGATCGAGGTTTTCTTTACCTTCCGTTGGGGCCGCAAGCCTGCCGCACAGGGCCGTGGCCCACGCCGTGGCGCCGAAGGCCGCGGGCAGGGCGCAAAGCCGCAGGCCCGTGGCGATGAAAACCGCCGTGACGGTGGCAAACCCGGCGCCCCCCGCCGCGATGGCGGCAAAGGCGGCAAACCGCGCCGCGAGGGTGGCAAAGGTGGCAAACCGCATGGCGATCATGGCAAAACCAAATCCTTCGAGGCCCGCCCGCCCCGCAAGGAAAAGCAGATCGATCCCGATAACCCCTTCGCCGCGGCCCTGATGGGGCTGAAGCAAAAGGGCTGATCTGCATGTCCGAGGCGCCCGCGCGCATTCGGCTGGACAAATGGTTGTGGCATGCCCGCTTTGCCAAATCCCGCTCGATTGCGGCGGGGATGGTCAGTGGCGGGCATGTGCGCATCAACGGGCAAAAAGCCCAAAAAACCGCACAGCCCGTGGGCCCGGGGGATGTGTTGACCATCGCGCTGGGCGCGGGTGTGCGGGTGGTGCGGATTGTGGCGATTGGCCTGCGCCGCGGCCCCGCCCCCGAGGCGCAGGCGCTGTATGACGACCTGACAGAGCCTGCCGTGAACAGCCCCGCCGAACCCGCCCCCGTGGCCCCGCTTTATGAAAATCGCCACGGCGATGGGGGCCGCCCCACCAAGCGCGATAGAAGAAAGATCGCCGCAGTGCGCAGCGGGGAACTTGAATGATCGGCGCCTGTGGTCTAGGCACAGGCTAAGCCAAGCAACGAGATATCCCAATGACCTATGTTGTGACCGACAATTGCATCGCCTGCAAATACACCGACTGCGTCGAGGTGTGCCCCGTAGATTGTTTCTATGAAGGCGAAAACATGCTGGTGATTCACCCCGATGAATGCATCGATTGCGGTGTATGCGAGCCGGAATGCCCTGCAGATGCCATCCGCCCCGATACCGAGCCAGACATGGAAAAATGGGTGGATTTCAACCGCAAGTATTCAGAGCTTTGGCCGGTGATCATCACCAAGAAAGATCCGCTGCCCGAGGCCGACGACCGCGATGGCGAAGAGGGCAAGCTAGAGAAGTATTTCTCGGAAACGCCCGGCGAAGGCGGCTAAGGTGATTCGCGCCCCCCGCGGGCGCAAAACCGCCACATCCCCCCAATAGCTGGGCCGCAGGGCGTGCGACTTGCCCTTTATTCTAAGGTTTTTAGGCAGAAATCGGCTGGCGTGCCGGGCTTGGCGTGCAACGGCTTTTGAACTGCCGTCAATTTTGTGGTAATGTAACCGCTGTATGACGAAGCGCAGCTAACGACCTGGGCGCCAACCGCCAGTGATATGACACAGCGGGTGGCACAATCTTGCAATAGCACAAGGCCTGACGAGGGCCGTAAGGCCCTCGGCGTGGTCGCTGTCGCTGTGCGTTAGCTGGGGCTTGCGAGGAAGGACCAAATGACCAAAACGAAAAAGCCTGAATTCCGCCCGAACGAATATGTTGTCTACCCCGCGCATGGCGTGGGCCAGATTATCTCGATCGAAGAACAGGAAATCGCGGGCATCCCGCTGGAACTGTTCGTTATCTCGTTTGAAAAAGACAAGATGACGCTGCGCGTTCCCACCAATAAGGCGGTGGAAATTGGCATGCGCGGTCTGTCCAGCCCTGATGTGGTCAGCCAAGCGATGAAAACGCTGAAAGGCAAAGCCAAAGTCAAACGCGCCATGTGGTCGCGCCGGGCGCAGGAATACGAACAGAAAATCAACTCGGGCGATCTGATTGCCATCGCCGAAGTGGTGCGCGACCTGCACCGCAGCGATGATCAGCGCGAACAAAGCTATTCTGAACGCCAGCTTTACGAGGCCGCGCTGGAACGTCTGACGCGCGAAGTGGCTGCCGTTTCTGGCAGCGACGAGGTGGATGCAGCCAAACAGGTAGACGAGGTTTTGGTGTCGCGCGCGGCATAAACGAAACCTTGCCCCAACATCACCGCGCCCCGGTTCCGCCGTGGCGCGGTTTTTTTGTGCCAAAACGTGGGCTTAGGCCGCCAGCACCGCGCTTAAACTCAGCATGATGCACATCTCGCTGATTTGCTGGCTGGCCCCCAGCACATCGCCGGTTTGGCCGCCAATTTTGGCCCGTGCCAGCCACGCCACCGCGCCCGCCCCCACCGCGCCGGCCCCCAGCACCCATAGCGCTGTGCCCGGGCCCATAAGGCCCACTGCCGCAAGCCCGGCCAAAAGCACCGCCAAAAATGCGGTTGCACGGCGCGGTTGGCCCACGCTGGCCGATAAGCCACTGCCGCGGGCATTTGGCAGCGCGACCATCAGCACAGGCATCACCGCGCGGCTGGCCATGGCACTGGCCACCAAGGCCGCAGCCAGCGTGGCCGGGGCCAGCCCTATGCCCAACAGCACCGCCAAGGCCGCCCAGCGCAGCCCCCCGACACACAAGAGGGCCAGCACACCATAGGTGCCGATATGGCTGTCTTTCATGATCTCAAGCCGCCGCTCGCGCGTCCAACCGCCCCAAAACCCATCGGCGCAATCTGCCAGCCCATCCTCGTGCAGCCCGCCTGTGGCCATCATTTGCAGCGCCAAAGCCACCCCCGCCGCCAACACTGGGGCCAGTCCCGCCGCTGTGGCGGCTGTGGCAATTGCGGCCACCAAGGCGCCCAGCAGCGCCCCGGCCAGCGGATAGGCCCACGCCGCCTGCGCGCCGCGCAGCGCACCATTTTGGGGCATCGGCACGGGCAGGCGCGTAAGCAGGCCGATGGCGGCGGGCACGTCGTGCCATGCCAAAAGGCGGATGTCGGTTTTTGGCAGTGACATGGGGCAATGCGTCCTTGCGTATTGATTGGGTAGGGTTAAACACGGGGCAGCTTTTCAATCAAGATGGTGCAGCCTATGCGCAACCCTCCCACCACCCTCTCTGAGCTGCAGCAAATTTTGTTGCACCTGCCCCAGATCGATGCAGCCGCGCAGGCCGCAGCCGCCGATCGCAACGGCCAGCTGACAAAACCACCCGGGGCTTTGGGCCGGCTGGAAGAGGTTGCGCTGTGGATGGGCGGATGGCAAGGCACGGACAAGCCGCATGCCAACACCCCGCAAGTGCTGATTTTTGCGGGCAACCATGGGGTGGCTGCGCGCGGTGTCAGCGCCTTTCCGGCCGAGGTGACCGCGCAGATGGTGGCCAATTTTCAAGCCGGGGGCGCAGCGATCAACCAATTGGCGCGCTGTTTTGGGGCCAAGTTGGGCGTGCATGCGCTGGATCTAGAAACACCCACCGCCGATTTCACCCAAGGCCCCGCCATGGACGAGGCCAGCTTTCTGGCAGCCTTCAACACTGGCTGGCAGGCGGTGTCGCCGCAGGCAGATGTGCTGGTGACGGGCGAGATGGGCATCGGTAATACCACCGCGGCTGCGGCTATTTCCTGCGCGCTTTTGGGGGGCGCGCCCGATCACTGGGTGGGGCGTGGCACGGGTGTTGACGATGCGGGCCTTGCGCTAAAGGCCCAAGTGGTGGCCGAGGCGGTGGCCCGCCATCAGGGATGCCGCGGCCTGCAGGCGCTGCAGGTGCTGGGCGGGCGCGAATTGGCCGCGATGGCTGGGGCCATTGCCCGCGCGCGCCTTTTGCGCATTCCGGTGATTTTGGATGGGTTTATTTGCACCGCCGCCGCCGCCTGTTTGCACGATGCCGCCCCCGGCGCGCTGGATCATTGCATTGCGGGCCATGTCTCGGAAGAGCCGGGCCATGCCCGCCTGTTGGCACATCTGGGCAAAGAGCCGCTGCTGCGCTTGAACCTGCGTTTGGGCGAAGGATCGGGCGCGGCGTTGGCCATTGGGGTGGTGCAGGGGGCGGTCGCCTGCCAATCGGGCATGGCAACCTTTGCCGAGGCGGGTGTGGCGGGCGCTTAGCCCGCGCTGCCAGACCCGTCGCGCAATTGGGCAAGGGCGGCTTCTAGGTCTTTGTCCAAGGCGCGGGCGCGTGCCACATAGGCGGGGTTGTCGGCTGCGGGAATTTTGGGGTCCCACACCTCGGCCAACTCGCGGATCGTGTCGCGGTCGTGGTGATAAAACAGGCGCTCGGCCTCGGCGGCCTCGTATTCGGTAAGGCCAATGTTTTCCAGTACATACCGCCCTGCGCGCAGCGAGCTGTCGAACAGTTCGCGCACGATATCATTGGCGCCTGCCTGATACAGTTTGAACACCTGCGTGCGGTCGCGGGCGCGGGCCACAATGTGCAAATCTGGCCGTGCCCGGCGCGCATAGGTGACAAGGCGCAGCGCGGCCTCTGGGTTATCTAGCGCCACCACCAGAACCCGGGCATGATCTAGCCCGGCGGCATGCAGCAATTCTGGGCGTGTGGGATCACCGAAAAAGCCCCGAAACCCAAATTTGCGCATCAGTTGAATGGTGTTGATATCGTGGTCCAATACCACGGTTCGGAACCCGCTGGATTGCACCAGCCGGTTCACAATCTGGCCAAAGCGGCCAATGCCTGCGATGATCACCGGGCCATGCTGATCAATCTCATCTGCGGGGCGGGCCTCGCTTGTTTCTGGGTTGCGCTGGGCCAGCCAGCCATAAAGCAAAAACAACAGCGGTGTGATCAGCATCGACAGCGCAACGATCAGCAGCAGCTTATCGGCCAAATCTGTGGGGATCACATTCTGTTGCACCGAAAACGACAGCAACACGAAGCCAAATTCGCCCGCCTGCGCCAAGCTGAGCGTGAACAGCCATTGTTCGCGCCCTTTCAGCCTGAACGCCCGACCCAAGACATATAAAATGCCCCCCTTAAGGCCGATCAAGGCAAATGTCAGGCCCAACAAGGTCAGTGGATCGGCCCAAAGCGTGTTGAAATTGATACCCGATCCCACAGTGATAAAAAACAGCCCCAGCAACAGGCCCTTGAATGGTTCGATATCGCCCTCAAGCTCGTGGCGAAATTCGCTGCTGGCCAGCACCACACCGGCCAAAAAGGCGCCCAAGGCGGGCGACAGGCCCACAAGCTGCATCAAAAAGGCAATGCCCAGCACGATCATCAGGGCAAGGGCTGTGTACATTTCGCGCAGCCGCGCGTGGTGGATATAGGCAAAAATCGGACGGGTCAGGTAGATGCCGGCCAAGATCACCGCCGCGACAGCCGCCAATGTGACCAAGGTCACGCCCCATCCCGGCAGCCCCTCGACCAGCGACATACCATGCCCATGCCCCTCTGCCTGCGCCAGATCCGAGGGGCGCTGTATGGCGCCATCGGGCGCCAACTGCGGCACGCGGGGCAGGGCCAGCAAGGGCAGCAGCGCCAAAATTGGGATCACGGCAATGTCTTGCATCAGCAGTACGGAAAAAGCAGATCGCCCACCGCCAGTTTGAATAAGCCCCTTTTCGCTGAGGGTTTGCAGCACAATCGCGGTCGAGCTGAGCGCCACCACCAGCCCCACCGCCAGCGCAACCGACCAATAAAGCCCCAAGACCAGCATGGCGCCGCCCATGACGGCCAGCGTTGTCAGGGCAATTTGCAGCCCCCCCAGCCCCAGCAATTTGTGCCGCATATCCCACAGCGCGCGCGGTTCTAGTTCCAGACCGATCAGAAACAGCATCATCACAACGCCGAATTCGGCAAAATGCTGCAGATCTTGCACATTATCGCCCACCAGCCCCAGCACAGGCCCAATCACGATACCCGCGGCCAAATATCCCAAAACCGAACCCAGCCCCAGCCGTGCGGCCAAGGGCACAGCGATCACGGCGGCGGCCAAGTAGATGGTGGCGTGCAGAAAAAATTCTTGCAAAATGGGGCTCCCTTTGGGGTGTTTGGCCGGTATTTCAACTATATACGCAGGGGTCTACGTGGGTCGATATGCAAAAGCCGCGCCAATGTGCTGCGGCGGGGCTGTCGTGAAAAATGGCCGAAATGCGGGCGCTGGGCCTAGCCGCGCGGCATTTTCAAAACAATCGAGCGCCCACTTTTGACATAGCGCAGCTCGGTCGCGTCGATCGCGGCCACGCGGCCACCATCAAGATTGTCGCCCACCTGAACCTTGCGGTAGCGGCCATTGCTCATGCGGATCAGCGCGCTGCGGCTTGCGGCTTTGCCGTAAACCCCAATCAGGTTCATCTGGCCCAAGTTCAGCACATTTCGCACCGTGGCCTCGCGCGCGACGGTGTTTGATGTGGGGCCAGAGGGGGCGATGGTGGCCTGTGGCGCCGGGGTGCTGTCTGTTTCGGTGTTGCGGGCGGCATTGGGCGGCGGGCTAAGCAGCGCTTGCTGCACCGCGCGGTCAATGGTGTTGGGGCGCACCTGCGGCTTCAGCGATTGGGCAATGGCCAAGGCGCTGGCCGGGCCGCTGTCGGCCGGGTCAGGGGCGGTGGCGGTGGCAGCGGGCGTGTTGGCGGCTTGGGCGGTTTCGGGGCGCAGTTTGGGGCGGATAAGGGCCAATTCATTGCG
>Ga0181600_10003635_pt1 | contig 11765 bp, 8 predicted proteins | sample 041ome_2_FD_132982 | JGI IMG/M metagenome (GOLD analysis project Ga0181600, IMG submission 132982) | Coastal salt marsh microbial communities from the Groves Creek Marsh, Skidaway Island, Georgia - 041406US metaG (megahit assembly) | ecosystem: Environmental > Aquatic > Marine > Intertidal zone... | reverse complement strand
TTAATGTTTCTATAGATCTATGAAGTGCATAGAGTTTATCTGCCACCTCTATTTGCTCTGTGATTTTATCTCTATGAATACGATGGCTCTCCGAAATCTCACTTAAATAGCGTGTTCGTTTTGGAGGAATAATGAAAATCTTTTCACTCAATTCATCGGATACAGCAAATTTGCTTGCAAAACCAGCATTTGCTTTGGCATTCAGCATCTCTATAATCGCTTTGTATAGACTATTGGTTCCCGGATCGTTAAATTGACTTGCAATAGTGCCGTAAACTGGCATGGAATCTGGATCATCATGCCAACGGTTATGATTGCGCTGGTACTGCTTTTTGACATCTCGTAATGCGTCCAACGCACCGCGCTTGTCAAATTTGTTAAGCGCAATGAGGTCTGCAAAATCGAGCATGTCTATTTTTTCCAATTGAGTAGCCGCTCCATATTCCGGAGTCATCACATAAAGACTTGCATCACTGTGATCCAATATTTCCGTATCGCTCTGACCAATACCAGAGGTTTCCAAAATGATTAAATCGAAACCCGCCACCTTAAGAATATCTAAGGCGTTCTGAACATGGGCACTCAGTGCCAAATTAGCCTGACGGGTAGCAAGAGAACGCATGAATACATTTTCGTGATTTATGGCATTCATCCTAATTCGATCTCCGAGTAATGCACCGCCCGTTTTTCTTTTAGATGGGTCTACGGAGACTACTGCAATGCGTTTAGAGGGAAAATCTACAGTGAACCTACGAACCAGTTCATCTACCATTGAACTCTTCCCCGCTCCTCCCGTACCGGTAATACCTAAAATGGGTGTTTTGATCGCCGAAGCTCTTTCCGTTATTTCATTTATGGCATCACGATGCGCCTTGCCACAGTTTTCTGCCGCACTTATCCATCTTGCGATTATAGGATTCGCCGCGCCGGAAATATCTTTTACTTCGCCGGGTGTTTCTTCTCCAACCAAAAAGTCTGACTGCTCCACCAAATCGTTGATCATACCTTGTAAACCCATCTTTCGACCATCATCAGGATGGTACAATCTGGTAATCCCGTAGGCATGTAATTCTTCAATCTCTTCAGGCAAGATGGTACCGCCTCCACCTCCGAATATTTTGATATGCTGAGCTCCTCTTTGCTGAAGTAAATCATACATATATTTAAAATATTCAAGGTGTCCTCCTTGATAGGAAGTCATGGCAATGGCATTGGCATCTTCTTGAATTGCAGTATTTACTACTTCCTCAACAGAGCGGTCATGACCGAGGTGTATAACCTCACAACCGGTACTTTGAATGATTCGGCGCATAATATTAATGGCAGCATCATGGCCGTCAAAAAGAGAAGCCGCTGTAACAATGCGCACCTTGTTCTTGGGTACGTACGGAGCAGGGATATCCATATTTCTGTGATGTATTTAGGTCCTCTAAGATACATCAGAAGTGTCAATGATTCTTTTCCCTATCTTCACGGCAAAGCGAAAAATATGAAGGTGTTTACGTCTCCGTTTTTTTATTTACCCGTTGTGGTTCTTCTTTCCATCCATACAGGACTTCAAGACTTGGGTTTATGGCAACGAATGGCAATGGGAGGAATACTTGGACTGGCCACTTTGGGAATTCACAGAAAAAGTTTCAGCACCAAAATCACATTAATAGATTTGATGATACTCGGGTTAGTCGCGTGGCCACTCCTGAAATATGGTGCTGTCAGCGCCCAAAGTGAACTCCATGGTCATATTGCTAGAATGGCGTTGCTGTTTGGAATAGCGGTGATTTCAGCAGATGCATTTAGAAATAAAGAAAAAGATACTCTTCTTGCCTTTAGCGCAGGAGCTCAAATTGCCTTAATCATTGCGGGATTAAGTATTTTACCCGCAATTAATGATGCTTACAAAGAAGGGAATATTTACCTCGCGAGCGGCCAACTATTCGCGCACAAAAATTATGCAGCGGCTACCTTGTTAATGCTCCTTCCTGCCGCTTTATCCTGCAGGTTGCCCGATTCCATTGGATTTTGGCTGCAAAGAATAGCTGTTAGTCTAGCTGTTTTAGAAATTCTTCTTCTACAAACTAGAGGCGTATGGGTAGCGGCATTTCTTGTTATACTCGTCTCCATAGCAGTATATTCTTTAAATAAGAAGAGTCAAAATAGAAAAAAAAGTCTTGTTGCATTAGGAATAATTACAGTTGGGATTGGACTTGTGGTACTATTTAGTGGGAGTGAAAAAATAATTGATAATAGCACCATTCAAAGCAGAATGCACTATTGGAAAGCCTCCAAAGAAATGTTCTTGGACAACCCCATTACTGGCGTGGGTGCAGGGCAATGGAAAGTAGCCTATCCGGGCACGGGCTTAAAAGGAACCAATGAAAGCGTTATGAATGGAACTACCTCTATTCTGCGACCGCATAATGATTTGATTTGGCTTTTAAGTGAAACAGGAGTTGGCGTCCTATTTTTTATAGCTCTTATTGGCCTGTGTATCGTGCATTTATTTCAACATAAACAACAACTCATTTTTGGACTTACAACAATTGCTTTCGTAGGCTATGGTTTAGGAGAGTTCCCACTGGAAAGAGCCACCTTGTTGATTCCATTCGGCGTTGCATTGGGTTACTTATCCGCTACCTCAAAAGTACTACTGTCAACCACCAAGCTATCGGGATTCGTGTTGACCTCAGCACTTCTAATTTATTCGGTTTTCATCAGTTTCTCTAGAATCAATGGTGAAAAAGATGCTTCTCGTGCATTGGATGGATACCAGAGTCGAAACACCAAAAAAATGATTGGGTACAGCGCTTCGGCACAAAGCCCATACTTTGAAATGGATATCTATAACAATCCCATGCCCTATTTTGAAGGATTAGGTATTCTTATGCAGGCCGGACAAAACCCCAATACGTCTGCACTAAAGAAATGTGCTGCTAAATTTCAAGAAGCTTTAGAAATCCATCCAAACCACATTCTTAGTCTAAATCAAATGGGGCAAATCCGCAGAATAGAGGGTAAGTTGACAGAGGCGCAGGATTATTACGATCAGGTGCTTTCTATGAGCCCTAGAAATACATCTGCCGCTTTAAGACTTATTGAAATAAGACGCCTTCAGGGGGATATTTATGGCTCCCTAGATGCATTGAAGATGATTGACCCTAAGTACAACACGCCGCAATCCTTACCCGGTTTAGGGCGTGAAGCAGTACAAACGCTTCAAAGCTTTGCTTCGATTCCAAATCCAAGAGCAGCTTCTAAAGAGCTACACAGCAAACTTCAAGGGCAAAAACCTGGCGCAATGTGGCAGACCTGGGTAGAGTTTAGAAAAAAATAACGCGAAAAAATAAATTGTAAAATATTTGACAATAATTAGTCGTTATTATTTTATATCCTACATTCGTAACTATGTCAAACTTATTTATTCATAATACAATCAACAATAATCACATTACTATGTGGAAGGGTTGTATGTATAAAAAAGTGAAGGCATAAATTTAAAATAGACAACCCAAGATATTCAAAGCGCCTTCACCATGTGAAGGCGCTTTTTTTATCTAAAAAGCATACTACATGAAAAATTTCTTTTCCTCAGTTAAAAAACAAGGACCCTTAAAATCAAGAATGCAATTGAGCATAGACAAAGACATGGTGGACAGTCAAGGGATGCTTACGCTGTGGAATTTGATGGACACCATGAATTCCATTAAAGAAAATCGTATCCAATCTCTATTTATCAATGATCGCTACGAAGAAAGTGTCAAAAATATTGACCTAAAACTTTATAGGAATGCCGCACTTGGAGAAGACCTTTTAGTAGAAAGTAATTTCGCTCCAAACGGTAAACGCCAGGTGGACCTCAAGGTCTATGTGAGCAAACGAATCAAAGGCGAACCCGCAAGAAGAGTATGCAAAGCCGTTTATACGCTAACCATTAAACCTAAATAGTACTGGAATTGGGCTCGATCGTGATGTGAGTGTTTGTGGTTATTTATACTCGAGCCCTTTTCTACCAGGACGTAGTACCCCTGAAAAAAGCCCGGTGCGTTGCACCGGGCTTTTTGATTCCCAAATTATTTTTTCAAAGCCTCTAATCGCTGAGTAATTAGCGTAATCTTGGATTCCGCATCCGCTTGCTTTTTACGTTCCGAAGCAACCACGGCATCGGGTGCATTGGACACAAACCGTTCATTACTCAATTTTTTAAGCACACTGTTTAAGAAACCCTCCGTATACTTCAATTCCTCTTGAAGCTTAGCTATCTCTTCATCTAAATCAACAAAAGCATCAGCAGGAATAGTATAGTTGATGCCCCCCACGACAAAACTAAATGCAGATTTTTTCACTTCTTCTACTTCAACTATAGCCTCCACATTCGCTAGTTTCTTAATTAAAGAATCGTAGGTTGAATCGTGATTGGTATTCTTCACAATCTCTAAAGTCAATAATTCTTTAGGGGCAATACCGTTTTCATTTCGCACTGTTCGAATGCCACCAACAATATCCGCAAAGTGCTCAAACGATTTTAGCACCCGAGCGTCTGTGACTTCTAAAGTTGGCCAAACCGCAAAATTGATAGTTTCTCCGTCCTTTCTATCCGCTAGATTTTGCCATAATTCTTCGGTGATAAATGGCATAAACGGATGCATAATTTCTAAGAGTGTATTGAATATGGCTTTGGTTTCGTCCAAAGCCTCACCTGAAATACGTTCGCCTTTTAATGGTTTTATCATCTCTAGATACCACGAACAGAAATCGTCCCAAACCAATTTATATGTTGTCATTAGAGCCTCTGATAGTCTGTACTTTTCAAAACTACTTTCAAGTTCTATTAGTGCCTCCGCTATTCTGTTTCGCATCCAATTAATGGACAATCTTTCGCTCGGGTTCATTTCACCATCACCGGATTCCCACATTCCCACCAAACGGAAGGCATTCCAAACCTTATTTGCAAAGAAGGAACCTTGAGAACATAAATCCTCATCAAAAAGTAAATCGTTCCCCGCTGGTGCAGTCATTAACATACCAACACGAACTCCGTCCGCACCATACTTATCTATCAGGTCCAACGGATCGGGACTGTTTCCCAATGATTTTGACATTTTTCGACGTTTCTTGTCACGAACCATTCCGGTAAAATAAACATCCTTAAAAGGTCGTTTACCTTTAAATTCATAACCAGCCATAATCATTCTAGCCACCCAAAAGAAAATGATGTCTTGACCTGTAACTAGGGTATTTGTTGGATAGAAATAATCCTCTTCCTCCTTATTACCAGAGAAAACGCTATACGGCCATAACCATGAACTGAACCAAGTATCCATAACATCTTCATCTTGATGAATCTCAGAAGTTCCAAGTGCAGCCACCGCTTCTTCATGCGATTTACATACAGCAACATTTCCTTTAGAATCATACCAAGCGGGTATTCTATGACCCCACCAAAGCTGCCTAGACACACACCAGTCTTTGATGTTTTCCATCCAATAGAGGTATGTTTTTTCTGTATGCGATGGATATAGGGCAACATCTTTTGATTTCACACCGTCAATAGCCTTTTCGGCAAGGCTAGACATTTTTAAAAACCATTGCATACTGAGTCGAGGCTCTATTACAGCATCTGTTCGCTCACTGCGACCAACCTTGTTGCGAAGATCTTTGGTTTCAACTAAAAGCCCCTCCGACTCGAGCGCCTTGGCCACTTTTTTTCGAGCATCAAATCGATCAAGTCCTACAAATTGGCCGCCATGTTCATTCAAGGCAGCATGCTCATCAAAAACATTTATGACTTCAAGATCATGCTTTTCGCCTAACATCTGATCATTGGTGTCATGGGCAGGAGTGACTTTTAAGGCTCCCGTACCAAACTCTATATCCACATATTCATCAAAAATGATGGGAACTTTTCTACCTACAAGCGGCACAATGGCTTGCTTGCCTTTCAAATGCTGATAACGTTGATCCTCTGGATGCACGCATACAGCAGTATCACCGAATATAGTTTCTGGACGTGTCGTTGCCACTTGTAATGCTTCATCTGAGCCATCAATCTGATAGGACATGTAATACAGCCTACTGTTTTCTTCTTTATGAATGACTTCCTCATCAGAAATTGCAGTCAAAGCAACTGGATCCCAATTGACCATTCGAAGTCCGCGATAGATTAACCCTTTTTTATGCAGGTCAATAAACACATCTACAACTTGTTCACTCCTAACATCATCTAAAGTGAATGCCGTTCGATCCCAATCGCACGAGGCACCCAATCGACGAAGCTGCTTTAGAATGATTCCGCCGTATTCATCTGTCCAATCCCAAGCGTGCTTCAAGAAATCTTCTCGGCTCAAATCTGATTTTTTAATACCCTGCTCACGTAGTCGTTTGACCACTTTTGCCTCTGTTGCAATAGAAGCATGATCTGTACCAGGCACCCAACATGCGTTCAAACCAAGCATGCGCGCTCTTCTAATAAGAACGTCTTGAACGGTATTATTCAACATATGCCCCATGTGCAGTACACCCGTAACATTGGGCGGAGGAATTACTATTGTATACGGCTCTTTATCAGATACTTTCGCATGGAAGTATTTATTATTTAACCAGTGTGTATACCACTTAGATTCTATTTCTCCGGGAGTGTATTTACCGATTTCACGCATGAAGCTCATTCTTGTTATAAGTTGCAAAAATAAGCGCCTTCACGCATCCAAAGAACCCTAAGGCTAAGAGTTTGTTAATTTCCTTTGAAAGCCACTTCATTAGAATTACATTTGGTTTTCCAAATTATGATAAAGACATGAAAAAATTCATCCTAACATTGGCCGTTGCTCTATTCGGTTTTGCGGCTCAAGCACAAGAGCAACCTGCAGATGGCGCGAAAATTCAATTCGCAGAAAAAGTAATTAATTACGGTAAAATTGATAAAGGAGCTAATGGAACTAGAGTCTTTAAGTTCAAAAATGAAGGAAATCAACCTTTAGTATTGAATACAGTCCGTGCTTCTTGTGGTTGTACTACCCCTAAATGGACGCGCGAACCAATAGCGCCAGGTCAAGAAGGTGAAATCACTGTAAAATATGACACAAATAGAATGGGTAACTTTCACAAAACTGTTACTGTCAATTCAAATGCAACCAATAAAACAGTCGTGTTGACTATTAAGGGACAGGTTATGAATCCTGCTGCACAGCAAACTACACCGACTAAAAAAGAAGGCGGAAGTATTATAGCCAAATAAGGAATACTACATTCCTACGATATTTTAAGAAAGCCCCGTATTTTTGCGGGGCTTTTTCATTCTTAAAAACAAAGATTGATGCCTTCTATATCTACCAAAGGCCATAACATGCCTTCAAGCCCTATACGCAAGCTTGTTCCATTTGCAGAACAAGCGGAGCGAAACGGGAATAAAGTATTCTATTTAAACATTGGCCAGCCCGATATACAAACGCCTCTAGGTGCGCAAAAAGCTATTAAAGAAGCTGACGTTCCTGTTTTAGCCTATAGCCACAGCGCCGGCTTTGAAACTCTTCGCAAAGGACTTTCAGACTATTATCACGGTAAAAAATTACCAGTTAGCACGGATGAAATTATCGTTACAACTGGTGGATCAGAAGCACTGCTTTTTACCTTTGGCGCTGCCATGGATGAAGGTGATGAAATCATTATTCCTGAGCCGTTTTATGCCAACTATAATGGGTTTGCTACTGCAAGTGGTGTGAAAGTTGTCCCAGTGGAGGCATCCATTCAAAATGGATTTGCATTGCCTCCTGTTGAGCTGTTTGAACAATCCATTACTCCTAAGACCAAAGGAATTTTAATCTGTAATCCAGGAAATCCAACGGGATACTTGTATAGTAAAGAGGAACTTGAACAATTAAAATCCATTGTTTTAAAGCATGATTTGTTTCTAATTGCAGATGAAGTCTATCGTGAATTCACTTATGACAACGAACAGCACCATAGCATCTTAAGTATGGATGGAATGGAAGATCATGCTATTGTTGTTGACAGTTTCTCCAAAAGATACAGCATGTGTGGTGCTAGAATTGGTTGCTTGGTTAGTAAGAACAAGGAGTTTATGGCTACAGCAATGAAATTTGCACAAGCGCGTCTTTCACCTCCTACCTATGCCCAAATTGCCAGTGAAGCAGCATTGAAAACACCTCAGGAATATTTTGACCAAGTGAACGCCGAATACGTGGAACGAAGAAACGTGCTGGTTGAAGGCTTGAATAGTATTGATGGGGTTTTCTGTCCCATGCCCAAAGGCGCATTTTATGCTGTTGCATCCTTTCCTGTTGAAAGTGCAGAACATTTTGCGCAATGGTTACTTAGTGATTTCAACTACAAGGGAATGACTTTAATGATGGCACCTGCGGCTGGATTCTATGCCAAGCCTGAACTAGGTGTACAGCAAGCAAGATTGGCTTATGTTCTTAACACAGACGCGTTAAAGGAATGTATTGCTATATTGAGAGCAGCGTTAGAAGTTTATCCGCACACTACTAGATAATAAGGAAAGGTGATTGTACAAATTAATCAAAGCTTAGCAAAGCTAAATACCTTTGGAATAGATCAAAAGGCAAGCCGATTAATTTGGGCACATAGTGCGGAAGAAATCGCAAACTACTTAAAGCATCACGGCGCGCCTGCCCTTGTTCTAGGTGGTGGCTCAAATATGCTACTTACCAACGATGTAGAAGGAGATGTCTTAAAGGTAGACATACATGGACGGGAAGTTGTCTTTGAAGACAATGACCATGTTCACATCCGTTTTGGTGCAGGTGAAAATTGGCACGAGGTTGTTCTATGGACCCTAATGCAAGGCCTAGGAGGCTTGGAAAATTTAAGTCTTATACCAGGAAATTGCGGAACTGCACCGGTTCAAAATATTGGTGCTTACGGAGTGGAATTACAGGATGTATTTGTAAGCTGTGAGGGTGTAATGATTGACGATAGCTCTCCGTTCAAACTGTCCAAAGAAGAGGCGCGGTTTGGTTATCGAAACAGCATTTTCAAAAATGAATGGAAAGGAAAGGCCGTTATTACACAGGTTGTTTTGAAATTGACTAAAAGAAATCACCGAATTAATGCAGAGTATGGTGCAATAAAGGGTGAACTAGAAAAAATGGGTGTTTCCAAACCTACACCAAAGCAAATTAGCGATGTTGTTGTTGCAATACGCAAAAGCAAACTTCCCGACCCTTCGCAAATCGGTAATAGCGGTTCTTTTTTTAAAAACCCCGTTGTATCCGCAGAAAAAGCAGAAGAACTTCTAGATAAATATCCCAACATGCCTTCTTATCCTGCAGAAGGCGGCAAAAAGCTGGCGGCAGGTTGGATCATTGAAAAGTGTGGATGGAAAGGGCATAGAGAAAAAGATGCAGGTGTGCACCAAAATCAAGCGTTAGTTTTGGTCAATTATGGCAACGCCACTGGACGTGAAATCCACTTGCTTGCTCAAAACATAATGGAAGATGTGTATGCACGTTTTGGAATTCAACTAGAACCTGAAGTAAATCTTATTTAATGCCAAGAGTTGCTTTTCATACGCTAGGATGTAAGCTCAATTTTGCAGAGACTTCCACAATCGCGCAAGATTTTAGATCAAACGGCTTTGAAGAAGTTTCATTCAAAGATGCTGCGGACGTTTATGTCATTAATACCTGCTCAGTAACTGAAAACGCGGATCGCGAGTGCAGGAATATTGTAGGAAGGGCTTTGCGAGCAAATCCAGAAGGCTTTGTAGTTATTGTGGGATGCTATGCTCAATTGAAGCCCAAACAAATCATGGAAATGCCCGGCGTAGACTTAGTCTTAGGAGCAACTGAAAAATTCAATGTCACCCAATTTCTTGGCGCATTAAAAAAGACAGAGGGTAATGCTCTTGTACACAGTTGTGAAATAGCTGAAGCAGACAGTTTTGTTAGTTCATATAGCGCTGGAGATAGAACAAGGGCTTTCCTAAAAGTTCAAGATGGATGTGATTACAAATGCACCTATTGTACCATACCGCTAGCAAGGGGTATTTCAAGAAGCGATACTTTAGAAAATATCATTCAAAAGGCACAAGAAATAGCAGATAAAGGTATTCGCGAAATTGTACTAACGGGAGTAAATGTTGGAGATTATGGTAAAGGTGAATTTGGTAATAAGCACCATGAAAATACCTTTTTGGATTTAGTCCAAGCCTTAGATCGTCATGTAGATGTGGACCGTATTCGTATTTCGAGTATTGAACCAAACTTGTTGCGAAATGAAATCATAGAATTTACCCAAAGCAGCAGCAAATTTGTACCGCACTTCCATATCCCCTTGCAAAGTGGAAGCGACGCAATTCTAAAAAAAATGAAGCGTAGATATATGAGCAGTCTATATGCGCAACGCGTGGAAACTATCAAATCTATAAATCCAGATGCATGTATTGGTGTGGATGTCATAGTGGGATTTCCTGGAGAAACCGAGGAACTATTCCTAGAGACCTACAACTTTATTAATGATCTAGAAGTAAGTTATTTACATGTTTTCACCTATAGTGAACGTTCAAATACATTAGCTGCAGAAATGGAAGGCGTTGTGCCTATTCAAGAGCGAAAGCGTCGCAATAAAATGATGCGAATTCTCAGCGAGAAAAAGAAGCGTGCGTTTTATGAAAATCAGATTGGTAAAAAACGACCTATTCTATTTGAAGATGAAAATAGAGAAGGATTTATGTACGGATATACAGACAATTATTTGAGGGTGAAGACCTACTGGAACCCCGAATTAGCACATAAAACTAAAACTTTTTGTCTTTCAGGTATTTGCGATGATGGTTTTGTTATATTAGAAGAACAAAGCCGCACCGCCAATGCCACTAATTTTTCTAGAATATAATCCGCTCTGTAGCGAGCGAGAGTTTTCCAACTTCTGGCAATTTGTCAGCGAAGGTCAATTGAATGATGGAATCGTCAACGAAGCACGCCTTTTCAAAATTAGAGAAGGCCTCTTTGTAGGGATGGTTGGATTTGAGCCTCAAAACCGAAATCAAGTCATGGAGGTTTACGGCGCTACCAATGAAGATGGAAGCAATCTCAAGTCGCTCTGCAAGAGCATCAGACTAAAACATACGGCGAAAGAGTTAGCATGATTGAACTCAGTGTACTCGCGCCTCAAGTTGCGGACGTTGCGACACAGGCAGGTGCGTACCTACGAAAAGCTCAAAAGAATTTTGATCGAAACGCAGTAGAATTAAAAAGCTTAAATGCTCTAGTAAGTCACGCCGATAGATCTGCTGAAAAATTAATAGTTACAAAATTAACTCAACTCCTTCCCGAAGCGGGGTTTCTTACAGAGGAGGGCACGGTCCATAAGGATACACAGAAAGAATATTTATGGGTCATTGATCCCTTAGACGGGACAACCAATTTTGTTCATGGTCTCCCTATTTATAGTGTAAGTATAGCCTTATTAAAAAATAGAACCCCTGTTTTAGGCATAGTCTATGAGGTAGGTATGAATGAATGTTTTTCCGCCTATAAAGATGGCGGGGCCTTTTTGAACGGGCTACCTATTTCCGTGACAAGCACTAAAAATCTTGAGGAATCTTTACTGGCTACCGGGTTTCCATATTATGAATTTTCAAAACTAGAGGGTTTCCAGAACACCCTTGCCCATTTTTACCAGCATACCAGAGGTGTAAGACGCATTGGAACTGCAGCAGTTGATTTAGCATACACCGCATGCGGCCGATTTGATGGATATTTTGAATACGGATTAAGTCCTTGGGA
>Ga0181600_10003626_pt1 | contig 11774 bp, 9 predicted proteins | sample 041ome_2_FD_132982 | JGI IMG/M metagenome (GOLD analysis project Ga0181600, IMG submission 132982) | Coastal salt marsh microbial communities from the Groves Creek Marsh, Skidaway Island, Georgia - 041406US metaG (megahit assembly) | ecosystem: Environmental > Aquatic > Marine > Intertidal zone... | reverse complement strand
TCAAATGAGAAAAAACGCATCATAGATAGGAGTGGATGCAATTATCTGGAAGATCTAATAACGTGCGTCCATATAATCCAGCTCAAAGTATTGACGTGTGTCCGTGTAGGAAACAAACAAAAGAAGATCGATATTTCCATTCCAAAATTGGATGATTTTATTCATAAGGTGTATATCCATTGTGCGCGCAAGATTTATTCGAATGTATATTTGTTTGAAAAGAATATTAATCCGTTACAAATTCAAAAGAATCATCGTGAGTTAGAACTCATCGTCCAAGAATGTTTGATGATATCTATTCGTGATTCAATTCCTACCGAAGATATTATTCGTGCATATATGGATGAAAGCGTAGAAGAAGAGGAACAAGTCATCATTGAAGATATTCCTATAAAACATGAAACACCAGCACCTACTCCTACCGATGAGCCAATTGTATCCGAGCCTGAATCTGAAAAGAAGGAACCAGTAGTTGAGAATTCAGAAGAAAAAAAAGAAGAACCACACCTTGAATTAGGAATAAGGGATTTGGATGATGAAAAGGTGGTTACAAAATTATCGTTTAATGATATGGATTCTGTATTGGATACAGATAACAACGTCTCTACCATTGAAGCCCCCAAAACAATTGAACGTCTAGAAGAAATTAGTACATCTCGTGCACTAGAACGCCGCATGGAACAAGAAGAGGAAGATGATGATGAAGCACTTAAAATCAGTGATGAAATTATCAATTTGAACGATTTTGAAGATGTATCAAGTGTCATAAAAGTAAATTAGAATAATGCGTTAGTTATAATAAATTATTGCCTAGTATTTTATTATAAATATGGAAAAAGAAATTGCTTTTTCGTTATTGGTGTCAATATTTTATGGCATATTCAAGTTTGTTGAAATGAAATACATTGAGAAAGAATGGAAACCTGTGAAAGTATTGGTTCGCGACATAATTATGGTGATAATTTCTTCATTTGTTGGTGCCATCATATTCGTCCAATATCATCAATCATTTAGTAATTTTTTCAGCGTCATTACTGATAATGTAATGTTGGATACAAGTAACACGAAAGTGTATACGGATATGCCATCATTTTAATATGATATATTTATAATCTGTTTATATCATATAATTATGAGTGCTGTCGAAGAGAAAGATTACAAACACGAATTTATTAGTATATTAAACGAATATAGTGATTTGTTACAGAAGCGAGGGGATTATATTAAATCCAAAATATATCGTCGTGCACATGATAATTTAGTCAATTATAGCGAACCTGTATACAAAGTGGAAGAATTATCAAAGTTATCGGGTTTCGGTCCAGGAATAACAAATTTATTGAATGAATATGTTTCTAGTGGAAAAATTAATGTATTGGAAAGGGAACGAAACCGACCCGAAAACGTATTAAGTGAAATCTATGGTGTTGGACCCAAGAAGGCAAGGGAATTGGTAAATAATGGTATCACAAGTGTAAGTAAATTGCGTGAAGCACATAATGAAAATCCCAAACTATTAAATGACGTCCAAGTGAAAGGATTGAAGTATTATGAAGATATTATTCAACGCATTCCTAGAAGTGAAATTGTTCTATACAATGAAGTATTTGATAAAGCATTTAATGCTATCAAAGATGACACTAGTAAATATGAAATTGTGGGAAGCTACCGTCGTGGTTCTCAAACATCCGGAGATATTGATGTAATAATTACATCGGAAAATAAAGACATATTTGTAAATTTCATAGACAAGTTACTTGAAGAGAATGTAATTGTAGAAGTATTGTCGCGAGGTCCTACCAAATCACTTGTTATTTGTAAGTTGGATGATAATAGCATTGCACGCAGAGTGGATTTCTTGTATTCCACACGTGAAGAATATGCATTTTCAATATTATATTTCACAGGAAGCAAGGAATTCAATACCGTAATGCGTGGATATGCACTTACAAAGGGGTATTCACTCAACGAACACGGTTTGTATACTAAGGAAAAGGGTAAAAAGAAGGAAGACAAATTACAACAACTATTTTTATCCGAACAAGATATATTTGATTTCTTGGGACTCGTGTATAAAGAACCAGATGAACGACGAAATGGCAATGATGTAATTAAAAAAGATGGAACACCTGTAAAGGTAAATGCTGTTATAATGAAGGACGAGAACAAGACGTTGAAAAATAAACCTGTAAATAAAGTAAATAAAACACGAAAGGAAAAAGTAGTTGTATCTGAAGAACGTCTCAAATATAAAAAAATGAAAAAGGATGAATTAAGAGCAATATTGGCAGGTTATATGGGATTGAAGCCGAAAAAGAGTAATTTGAAACATATGAAAGACAAAGATGAGTTGATAGATAAAATTATTGAATTTGAAAAACAAAAGGAAGTTCAAGAACCCGAGCCTGTTGAGGAACCCAAGGAAGAGAAACCCAAGGAAGAAGAAACAGAACCCGAAACTGTTGAGGAAGAACCCAAGGAAGAGAAACCCAAGGAAGAGAAACCCAAGGAAGAAGAACCCAAGGAAGAAGAAACAGAACCCGAAACTGTTGAGGAAGAACCCAAGGAAGAAGAACCCAAGGAAGAAGAACCCAAGGAAGAGAAACCCAAGGAAGAAGAACCCAAGGAAGAGAAACCCAAGGAAGAAGAACCCAAGGTTCCCGAACCACAAGTTCAACAAACAAAAAAGAAACGAGGACGTCCCAAGGGCAGCAAAAATAAGACACAGAAAATAAAAAAGGATAAACCAGAAGTTTTGAAACCAATTAAAGAAGAAATAACAGAAGATAATATAGAAATGAAAAGTAAGAAACCAAAAATAACAATGAAAGAGGAAGATGTTGTAAAAATAATGGAAGACTTTAAAACAAAGGGAATGTCATTATTAGAATCATTAAGTAAGAAGGAATTAGAACAAATCATTCTTGTTGCAAACAAGCAATTCCATTCTTATCTAGAACAAAAAGGAGAACCTACATTATCAGATAATGAGTATGATATAGTGAAAGAATATATCGAACAAAAATACAGTGATTCATCTATATTAGATGAAGTAGGTGCCGAATTCGAGAAAAACAAAGTTGAACTACCTGTAAATATGCCGTCTATGGATAAAATCAAGCCGACTACAAACGCTTTGGAAACGTGGGTTGAAAAATATAAAGGTCCATATGTATTGTCGTGTAAGTTAGATGGTGTAAGTGGTTTATATTATAGTAAGGATGGAGAGCGAAAGCTATATACACGCGGTAATGGTTCAGTAGGACAAGATGTATCACATTTATTGAAATTTGTAAACGGTATCCCGGATATCAAAGATGTTATTGTTCGTGGCGAATTCATTATTTCTAGGAAAACATTTGATGATAAATATAGCAAGCAATTCTCAAATGCCCGCAATCTCGTCGCGGGTATTGTAAATAGCAAAAAGATTGATAAAAAGGCCAAAGATGTGGATTTTATTAGTTATGAAATGATTGAACCCGAATTGAAACCAAGCCTACAAATGAAAACGATGAATGAAATGGGATTTAATGTAGTAAAAAATGAAGACACATCTACATTATCAAATAATATGCTATCGGATATACTTGTTGATTGGCGAACGAATTATGAATATATCATTGACGGCATTATAGTAAGCGACGACAACATATATAAACGCACAAATAAAAATCCCGACCATTCGTTTGCGTTTAAAATGGTATTGTCCGACCAAGTAGTAGAAGCAAAGGTAGTGGATGTATTATGGAACGCAAGTAAAAGCGGATATTTGAAACCCCGCGTAAGAATTGAACCTGTAAATGTAGGTGGTGTAAAGATAGAATATGCAACGGGTTTTAATGGAAATTTCATAGAAGAAAATAAAATAGGCGTTGGTGCAATTATACAAATTGTCCGTAGTGGTGATGTCATTCCTCATATTAAGAGTGTGACAACGCCCGCCGAAAAAACCAAAATGCCTGATGTTCCTTATACGTGGACGGATACACACGTAGATATTATATTGGCAAATAAAGACGACGATGTAAATGTATTGGAAAAGAACATCACTTCGTTTTTTACATCGTTAGAAGTGGATGGTTTATCACAAGGTAATGTGAAACGCATTATGAAGGCGGGATATAATAGCATATGCAAAATATTAGATATGGATGAAAAAGATTTCTTGAATGTAGAAGGGTTCAAGGAAAAGATGGCGAAAAAGGTATATGAAAGTATATCTTCAAAAGTCAAAGATGCGTCTCTTATAAAGATAATGGCTGCTTCTAATAAATTTGGTCGTGGAATTGGAGAACGTAAAATCAGACCCATTATGGAAGCATATCCCACAATATTAGAATCAAACGAATCAAACGATGAAAAGATAAAAATGTTAATGACAGTAAATGGTATTGGCAAGGAAAACGCAAAATCATTTGTAGAAAATATGCCAGTATTTTTAGAATTCATGGATCAATGTAAGTTAACCTATAAATACGGCGAAAAACCAGAAGAAAAAGTGGAAGACAGTGTAAATGAGGAAAATAAAGACCATCCGTTGTATATGAAAAAGGTAGTAATGACAAAGGTTCGCGATAAAGAAATAATTGATAAATTGGCATTATATGGTTCAACTTTGGAAAATAAAGTAGATAAGAATACATTTGCTTTAATTGTAAAATCCAAGGATGATGTCTCAAACAAGACGAAAAAAGCCGAAGAATTAGGAGTGTCAATATTTACACCCGAAGAATTTATTGAGAAATATCTCAATTAGATAAAATTACATAACATGCAATAGTATAAAATTACATGTTATATCTACGCGAATGAAGGAATATCATCAATATTTATGACACAATGGGTTTCATCTAAACATTCGATGGTTTGATATTTCTTGAATACATCGCGTTCTAATTGCTTTTCTGGTGTATGATGATGGACGATACGAGCAATCATTTTATATAATTTGAAATTCGGATATCTTTCATCGCCATTTTTTTTATATAGAATATTCTTACCATTATCATCACAACACCATTCATAAATGATTTTTTGGAAGTCATCGAAATCGCTTATAGTCGCTTCATCGTCAATAATAAAATCATATATAGAACAACCTAACCGACATAGATCAAAACTATAATTGGGATCAATGCGTTTTTTTGATGGCTCATAAAACGGTCCAAAGTTATATTGTGAATTGGCATCTCCGTCCTTCTTAAAACTATCACTACAATATACGTTATTGTTGAATGTCACGATTGCGCGTCCAAAGTCGATGAGTTTGAATATTTTTCCATACGTGGGAACTTTATATTGAATGTTATTAAACACATAATAAATGTATGGAATGTCGGTAGTTTCATACATAATATTATTTGTATGTAAATCATTATGTGTAAATTTGAATGCCTTTTGAAGTGTAAGAAGAATCATAATAATTTGAAATAAAGCAGATAGATAATGCTCTATATCCAATTCTTTGCTATCATTCAAAAGATTATCAAATGTATTTTCACATTTAGATAGCCCAATCATAATGACCGGGAAATTATCAATATATGCATATAATGGTTCTTCGTCAACACTACTGTCGTAATCTATTTCGCTGATCGATGAAGTGTATGAATGTCTGGATTTCTCTTCTTCATCGGAAACACTACTGGATGAATTACTATCTGAATCACTTGTATTGCTCTCAGTATCACTTATATCACTATCATCGCTGTCGTTGTTACTATGAATATTTGTGTGTTCTTCCAAGTTATCAATCGATAATTCAAGTAATTCAGGCTCAGGTAGTGATGTTATTTTATCATCACTTTCACAAGGTAAAGCATCAAATGAAACAGGACTAAATGTCATATCAGTGAAATCGTTAAACGAAATATCGTCACTAAATGACAATGCTTTTTTATGCTTTAATGTATATTGTTTTGCTTCATTTTGTAAAAGTCCTTTTGAGAAAATATTGGTATGAAATAGTTTTCCAATATGTTCTTGAAAGAAATCCTGTTCTTGTAAGAATTCAATATCATCAGCTATATTCATTCTAAACTTTTTTTGAATACCAACAATAGAACCAAAATATTCAACCCCGTGTTTGAAATTGTATTTTTCATATAAAAGATTAATTAAAGCACAAGTGAAATTATCAACATATGAAGCATTATGGATAGATCTCAATTTCTCATGATACTCTTGACTTTCACATTGTTTGACAATATTTGTAATATGTTTATCATATTTATATTTCCCCATCATATAATGACACGGGTCTAAAAGAGGTGCATATTTGAAGAAGATGTTTTTTTGCCTTGTATTTCCATTATTATCAATCACTTGTTTATTATCATAAATATGATATGTATGATTAAATTGTAAATTGGTGGAAGAAAGATCCAATACATCAAAATAGTTATAAATCGGATTATAAAAAGTAATATTTGAAATATCATATGGAAAATAATCTAATTCATCGCAGTCCCAAGATTCTAAATTTGGGGTATGTTCGATCATCTTGATTTCCATATTTTAGCTAAACCTATAATAATGTATTCTAATTTAATATTTACAGAGATCAAACTTATATAATAAGTGCGTTAGTAAATCATTTAGATAATATTAATATAGTATAGTAAAATGACTTTAGAATTAAAAAAATTTGACATGCGACATATAACATTCAAGCCTGATGAAAATAAAGGCCCTGTAATAGTATTAATTGGTAGACGTGATACTGGTAAATCCTTTTTAGTTCGTGATTTATTGTATTATCATCAAGACATACCTATTGGTACAGTAATATCGGGAACAGAAGCCGGTAATGGTTTTTACGGTCAACACGTGCCAAAATTATTCATCCATGAGGAATATAGTTCGGTATTAATAGAGAATATATTGCGACGACAGAAGGCGGTTCTCAAACAAGTGAAAAAGGAAACGGATACATATGGGAAAACGAAAATAGATCCGCGTGCTTTTGCGATTCTTGATGATTGTTTATACGATCAATCGTGGACCCGTGATAAGTTGATGCGATTATTATTTATGAATGGAAGGCATTGGAAAATTATGTTGATTATTACGATGCAATATCCTTTGGGTATTCCGCCAAACTTGCGTACAAACATAGATTATGTATTTATTCTTCGCGAACCTTATATGACAAACCGAAAGCGCATATGGGAGAACTATGCGTCTATGTTTCCAACATTAGAATCATTCAGTGCAGTAATGGACCAGACAACAGAAAATTATGAATGTCTTGTAATCAATAACAACGCTAAGTCGAACAAATTAAACGACCAAATTTTCTGGTATAAAGCAGAGAACCACCCGGATTTCAAACTCGGTTCAAAAGAATTCTGGGAATTATCAAAGGGGTTGGGTTCAGATGACGAAGATGAGGCATATGATCCGAGCAAATCAAAAAAGAAATCTGCCGGCCAACAAATTAATGTTAAAAAATCAAAATGGTAAAAATTGAATAAGTGTATAATAATCATATATTTACAATTATTATATAACGATGGACTCAAACCTACTGGATAGTATTAAGCAACGTATTTCAAAAAACGAATATGACAATTATGAAAATCTTCTTCTCCCATCTTTGTCGTATACGCAATCCAAGCTTGCATATGATACTCTTATAAAATTTAAGAAATTGAGTAAGCCTGATGATTATGTATGTTATGGGTCTTGGGGTCAGTTAAATCAAATGTGCTGTTTAAACAATAACAACGAATTCTATATATTTACAATCATCGAAATCCATGACGACGAATATATTCATAATAGTAGCTATAAAATACAAAGTCTATTTCAATTGAACGACGACTATCTATACAGTTTGAATATTGATTAACATAAATTATGAATCTACATTTCCACTAATATCAACTATTACATCATCATCTATTATATCATTATTTTCTATTATTTCAGCAGATTGCGTGACATTCAAATCCAGACTAGGAACACGAGAACGAGGAGGACTATCATCAGGGGTTTGTGGTGCAAAACGGAATTGAATATCTTCTGTTTCATCATCGCTATCAATAGACATTTCATCACTATCATAAATATAATCGTGTGGAGATGGAGAACGATCATATCGATGATTTAAAAATCCACTATATTTATAGCTATGAGGTCCTAATTCAAGAATGCGATTATAGATTATATTTTGACATATAAATTTGTTTTCATACATATGAAATACGCTATGTGGTTTTTCCATATAATGAGATGTTAGAAATTCATTGTCTACATTGATATTAGGATTGAAAAAGATATACTTATCATGATATTCGTGTGAACTGATGAAATTATTATGATCGCGCGATCTGATAATAACTCTCCCAAATGTAGGATTGTATTCAATAAAATTGATAATATTCGCTTTGAATATGGAAAGTTTTTGAAAATATTCGTGGTATGTTAACGAATATTTTACTTGCATAAAATGCAAATAGAAAGGTTTGAATGCTTGAATTAAAGTTGTATTTGGGAATTTATCATTAATATTGATGTGATTTGTTTTGATTGTAAATAGACGATTAACACAACCAATCATTTTTTTTATCTCAATAACTAACTCTTGTTGACAAAGATTATCGACATAATGTTTTATGTTTCGTTTTAACAAATAACTATAATGAGTGTTTTTGATAGATGTAATGTCAAAATTACATTCAAAGAAATAATCAAATGTGTTATTTTGATACATAGTATTAAATTTATACTTAAAATAGATATTATATAGTGTAGACTTTGAAAAAACCATATTATTATATGGATTTTTAACAAATCTCGGTGAAATAAAGAAGAAATCTCCTGATGTAAGATTATGTTCTATCATATTCAATATATCACATATAGTGAAGTAGTATAATTTCTTATTTTGACATATTATAATACTATGTTTAGATGTAGGGTCAATTTCTGCCATTTTAATATCAAATGTAATTTGCTTAGGATATATTTTTTGCTTAACAATTTCACGGAATTTAATAAGTGCGAAGTAGATCTTTTGAATCTTTCGAAAGTTTTCTTCGAAAATAGATTTTGTGTCATTACGTGTAAACGGTGCGTCTAATATTTCTTTATATAACTCAAATTTGGTAATATGTTTATATACACAGAAATCAATGTAAAATCGTTTTACAAAGTTATTATGATGCGAATTAACATCATATTCATTAATAAGAATTTCTTCTTCTAATTTGATATATTTTTCAAAGTCATCGCCAATATTAATATATTGATATTCTTTTTTACATTTATAGAAATTAAAAATAATCTTTTTGAATAGTGCTTTACACATCTTACTAATAAATAGTGTAATATATTTATACTATTTATTAAAACAAATTTTAATCCTCCTTTTTATTCAACATATTCTGTAAGATTGCTTCGTTGTTAGCTGTTTGTGATTCTTCTGTTGCCACTTCGCGGCTTTCAAAATCAACGGTTTCAGAAACACCAATAAGATTTCCTTCTTCATCGATGGTTTGTGTGAGAACATTACCAGTTTGTTCGGCATTCTTGATATTTTCCTCTATTGCCTTGCGTTTTGTTTCACGAACACGAGCTTCGAATTCTTCTTTAGCTTTCATTTCATTTTTCATTTTCTCGTTATGAAGTTGATTGAGTTCTTCTTCCATGAATTCTACCCGTCCAGTCTTATACGCATCAGGATCCCAAGGAATCCACATACCAACAGGTCCAACAAAGATATCGTGATTCGGGTCAATTTCACGGAGTTTCTTGCAACGCATTTCAGCCTCATCTTGATTATTATACACACCGCGAATTTTTAGTCCACGAACAGATGTTTGGAATGAATGTTTAAGATTAAACTTTTCATTCAAACGTTCTTCATTTTTATCCAAAAACGTCTTGTAATCATCGTCAATGGGTGTAGATTGGAGTTTTTCATTTTCTTCTTTAGCAAACTCATTCAAATCCTCAATTACCTTTTCTGCTTGAATATTGTATTTATAAGAAATAAATTGAAGAAATTCAAAAAATTTAGAGAACGATTTAGTATAATCCCAAGTCTTTACAAATTCTTCCATAAGGAAAAGTTCTCGTTTTTTCAATATATTTTCCGGAGAAACAAAGGAAAGGCATGCAAATTTTTGTCCGGAAATAGGAGCATCTTCATCGCATAAATCAACATATTTAGGGTTTGGTTTCCCATCTACCATTTTTCGTTCAAAAGATGACATTATATAATTATTTAGTGATGGTATTTTTATATTTGTTTGTAAATAATTATATTTGTATATAATATATTATGAACGGTGTATTAGACTTCCAAGAACTTGTCAAGCGCGTGGTAAAATACCTTGTAGAAGGTTTAGTGGTTGCTATTGTAGCATTCTCCATCCCCAAGAAACAATTGAATGTTGAAGAAATTATTGTTATTGCACTTGCTGCTACAATGACATTCAGCATCCTTGATGTATTTGTCCCTGCTATGGGTCAAACTGCCCGCACAGGTGCTGGATTCGGTATCGGTGCCAACCTTGTCAAATTCCCCCGTATGATGTAAATACATATTTAAAAATACTAAACCCAAATTAATATATTGATATTTTATATATTAATTAAAATATGAACGAAAAGGAAATGTTAATGTTTTATCATACCGCATTACGCAACGTCGGTCTATATACATCAGTATCATTTGCGTCTTTAGGGTATAGTCGTGTATACCGCCATAACAATTATTTATACAATAATCTACTTATTATAGTTAGTTTAATCTTTACTATTATTGCATTTTCTATTAACTATATATTATTGAATGAACTTTATGATTTTTCAAAAAAGAATGATGATGTTACACGTATAGACAAGTGGATATTCATACCGGAAGTCATTATGGTAATTGAAGTCATTTTAATCATTCTTGCGTGCGTGACATTATATTATCACATATAAATAATACACTATTAAACAGTTGGAAAAAATTGCCAATCAAGCTCCTTACATACTTCTTTCCAAATCATATCTTGTTCTAGTTGTTTATCCCTATCTTTCATCATAGGTATAAATGGTAAATATTGTGTTTGGTCGAGAAGCACACATAACTGATAGAGTGTATATGTATAATTGAAAAAATTGGTCCTACTTGGCGGACAATGAAGCGCCCAAGGTTTCTGAATCTCAATAAATAATATACACAATGTTTCGTGTAATTCTTCGTTCATGAGTGGCGGTTTGATACCAAAAAGTGAATTAATATATTGAATATGTTCGAAATATTTATATAATCCCAATTTACGTAGAATTTCTCGCATTTTATTGTAATTCAACTCGCGCATATCTTCGATACGTTCCTTTTTAATCCGCCTTTTAATTGCATCAATCACCTCGTCGGGTATTTGAGTCGTTTCTTTTGCTTGAAATTGTGCCAAAATTTCTTTGAAATGGTTTAATCGGATATATGCTGTATACGACACTTCGTTAGGAGGTTCCTTGTTTGAAGGCTTGTTACTATCTACAATATATGTAATGAATTTTCCACATTTATTATTATTACAAATCATAATACCTTCTTCCTCTTGGGCGATCATTTCACCGATTTGACAAAAATCGCAATTATCACAGTTAATGATAAAATCGTTGGTAATAAGTGTTTCATTATCCACATTTTTCCAGAATTTTCTATATAATTGTTTGGATTTTCTATATTTATCTTCTTCAATATTTTCACTTACATTATTCGTTTTCTTTATTTTGAAGAAACTATGCATCGCTTTACTGTTACGCTT
>Ga0181600_10003623_pt1 | contig 11782 bp, 5 predicted proteins | sample 041ome_2_FD_132982 | JGI IMG/M metagenome (GOLD analysis project Ga0181600, IMG submission 132982) | Coastal salt marsh microbial communities from the Groves Creek Marsh, Skidaway Island, Georgia - 041406US metaG (megahit assembly) | ecosystem: Environmental > Aquatic > Marine > Intertidal zone... | reverse complement strand
GCGATCAAAAAGATGGCGGGCGCCAAGGGCGCGGCGCCCTGGCGGTTCCTGCTCGAGGTGGACGCCGCGGACCCGCGCGAGCGCGCGGCGGCCGCGCGCGCGCGCGAACGCGCCAGGGAGGTGCGGAAGGCGAAGAAGGTCGCCTTCCCGGCTTCCCGGCCGTCTGCGGGTTCGGACGAGCCCTCCTCGGAGCCCTCCGACTCCGCGTCCGAGGGCCCCGGCCAGGCGCCGAGCGCCGACGTCGACGACGACCGCCCGCAAATCGAAAAGGACCTGGCGTACTTCGCCGCCAAGCCGCAGACGCGCGCCGTCCGCGCCGAGCTGGTGCGCGCCGCGCTCCCCGAGCTGGTGGCGCGGTTCGAGCGCGGCGGCTCGGCGAGCACCCCGGCGAAGGACGCGGAGGCGCGCGCCGCGGGGTCGGCGAGGGCCACGCCGCGCGGCGTCCCCAAGGCGCGCGCGGCGGACCAGCGGTCCATCCTGGGGTTCGTGACGCCGAGGAAGGACGCCGAGGCGGCGCCGAGTTCCCGCGCAGACATCCACGGGGGGCTTTCGTCGAAAGGCAAGGAGCCCGCGGCGTTCGCGACGCCTCCCGCGACCCTCGTGGATGTCTGCGCGGCGACCCCCGCCGATGGGGCGGTCGCCACGCCCCTGGAGATGCTCACGGGGAGCTCGTCGGCGTCGCTGGAGGCGGCGGGGATCCCGCCGCCCAAGACGGCGCGGCGCAAGATTCTGGACGACGTGCGCTTCGGTGCGCGCTTGGACGACGGAACGCGCGCGACGGCGTTCCGATCGATCGGGGTGGGCGTGGTGGACCTCACCACGCCCGGCTCGGACCCGGGCGAGAGCAGGAAGGCGCCCGCGAGCGCGCGGACCACGCCTGGCGCGTCGCCCCTGGCGTCCCCGACGAAGCGCGCGAGGCAGGCGGGCATCAAGGCGTTCCTGACCCCGAAGAAGGCGGCGGCGACGGCTCCGGCGGCGGGAACCCCCGCCGCGGAGGTGGTCGACCTGGTGGACTCGGACGACACGCCGTGATGGTTCGAGCGCGAAGGCAAAAAGGACGACCGAGACGAAGAAGACGAACGAGGAACACTAGCTAGCTAGTATCGCGTAGCCACGTAGCCGCACGGGAAGACGAACGCTTACGAAATGGGATATGATGACTGTCTGTGCGAATCGCGCGCGTCGATCGTCGTCTCGCCCGCCCGCGTCTCAACCTCACACCGCCTTGACGTCGCCTTCGGGCTCGCCTTCGGGCTCGCCGGTCACCTCCTCCATAGTGAACCCCCCCCCAATGTCCACCGGCTCCATCGCGTCGCCGCTCGCCTTGGCGGGGTCGAAGCCCTCGCCGTCGGGCCCGGCGCGCTTCTCCTCCTCGGCGTAGAGCCCGCCCAGCTTGGCGAACATGCCGCCGAAGGTCTTGGCGTCCTTCTTCATCTGCGCCGCCTCGAGCTTCTTGATGCGCTGCAGCAGCGCACGCCCCTCGCGGTGCTTATCGTCGCCCTCCAGGAGCTTACGCACGTCGCGGCGCGCCTCGTCGTACTCCTCCACCTCGACGAACGCCTGCGCGCGGCGGTACAGCGCCTTCTCGTTCCCGGCGTCCAGGTCGAGCGCCTTCCCCGCCGACTCGGAGGCGTCCTTCCACTTCTTGCGCTTCAGCGAGACGGCGGCTCCGTTCAGGTAGAGGCTGAGCTTGATCTTCTTGGTCTCCTTCTTCTCGTCGTCCGAGAAGCTCTGGTCGTGCTCCACGAAGCGCAGCGCCTTGTCGTACTTGCGCTCCGCCAGCTCGAGCTTGCCCGCCTTGTACGCGTCGTTGCCCGCGGCTTTCGTCGCCTCGCTCGCCTCCACGCGCTCGCCGTTGGTCATCGACCACACGTCCTTCTCCTTCTCGAACGAGGTCAGGGTCACGGCGAGCGTCACCGCGTCGGCGCCGCCCGCGGCGCTCGCGAACGACCCGGCGCACGCCGCGGGCACGCGCGCCTCCGCCACCTCGCCCTGCTTCATGAGCATCACGCACTCCTCCAGGCCCGAGGCGGTCGCCTCGTCGCCCGTCTTGAAGGTGAGCGCCTCGGCGGGCGCGCCGTTCGCCGAGACGGACACGACGCACGTCGCGCCGTCGTTGGGCCGGTCCCAGCCCTCGCCCTCCGTCACCGTCTTCTTCGTGCCGAGCCCGTCGCAGATGGCCTCCACCACGCAGAGCTTCTTGAGCGTCACCACGACGTCCGCCGCCTGCGGCGGCGCGGCGGCGGCGCCGGCGGGCACGCCTTCCAGGTACTGCGTCCCGCCCGGCACGTTCTTCATCTTGTACCGCACGGATTCGCCCTCCTTCATCTTCCGCAGCACCGCGCCGAGGCCCACGAACGGCGCGTCCTTCACCGCGAACGTCGCGTCCGTCTCCGTCGCGATGGCGTCGCCCGCGCCGGCGACGTCGTCGTCCGGCGCGGTGACCGCGTACGCGACGGTGACCTCGTCGGCGTCCTTGGGGAAGCCGTAGCTCGAGGACTTCTGCAGCGTCTTGACGCGCAGGCAGCCGCCGTCGTCGAACAGGTCGTTGTCGGACTTCCAGCTGAAGAGCTCCACCTCGAACTTCAGCGTGGCGTCCGCGGGGATGGTGGGCGGCGAGCCGCGCGCGCCGTACGCGTACTCCGGCGCGCACGTCAAAACGCACTTTTCGCCCTTCTTCATGGACGCGACGCCTTGGTCCCACCCCTTGATCACCTGCCCGACGCCGAGCTTGAACTTGAACGGGTCGCCGCGATCGACGGAGCTGTCGAACTTGGTGCCGTCCAACAGCGTGCCGGTGTAGTGCACGGTTACCTCCGCGCCCTTCTCCGGGCGCTCGTCCCCCGAGCCTTTCGCCAAAACCTTCTTCAAACACCCGCCGTCGCGGTTCTTAGACACATCCTTCTCCTCGCCAACCTCCAGATCTTCGTACTCGATGTCGTCATCGGAGAAGTCATCCTCGGGGGGGGCGCCGCCCATCATCGAGGACAGGTCCATGTCACCCATGCCGTCCATCGTGCGTGTTTTGTGTGTGCGGGAGTGATCGACCGCTGATGATGCGCGCGAAGGGATCGGTGGTGGGGACCGGTGCACGGGTCAGTCGCGCGCGATCGACGAAAGATTTCGACGATCGCGGAAGAAACTTCGGTCTCCGCCGACAGTTTCGATCGATCCGTGGGGAGACAGGGCCGGACGATGCGAGGCGCGGCGTAGGGCGGGGGCGGTGGATGTCGGGTATCTCAAGGGAATTCGACGCACCTGTGCGAGGTGTCGTGAAGTGCGTTCACAAGTGTCGCGCGGGCTGTGCCGTGCGATCTCGAGCTTCGAAAAGTGACACCGGCGGTTCGCGCGAAGCGTTTTTTGGCGCTTTTTCTCGAGAATATTTTGTTTCGACTGCCGACGCAGGCCGCAGAGAATCGACAGCAGTGCTGCAGTGCAGAGTTTCGCCGAAGATTCGGGGCGCGCAAACCCACCGTCCCGGGGCGGGTTCGGCAGGTTCTTGCGCGCGCGGGGCGCGCGCGTCTGCTCGGGGGTCTCTGGGTGCGGTGTCGGTCGGCCCATCTACGCACGCAGGATGGAAGGCCTCCCCAGACACACCCCCACGGTGCGTCTCGGCGAGCTCGTGGAGCGAGTCGTGTCCTCGGCGCACGATGATCTGGTGAAACTCGCGTCGAGCGCCCCCGGTCGCGCGGAGGTGGACCGCAAGCGCGAGCTCGCGCGGTACCTACACACGTTGCGGCAGAGGCTAACGCGACTGGCGGTGCTGGCGGAGTGGGCGCCTGTCCAGCGGCGCGCCCGCATCTCCATCCTGTGCGGGGACATGCTAGGGCAGCTCGAGCAGCACGACCGCGCGTTCGCAGACGCTGCCGATCGGCTGTTCGGGCTGCACCAGCACATGGCGTGGGCCAGGGCGCCCCTGTTCGACCTGCCCGGCGCACTGGATGTGCTGTGCAACGGCGAGTACTCCGCGCTGCCGCGCGCCATCGCGGACGTCGCTCCGAAACCCGCGCCGAGCGCGGACGACCCCGAGACGGAGCGGGAGCGTTCGGATCGGCTGGACCTGCAGGCGCGCGTCGAGCGCGAGATGCGCTCGAAGCTTCTGGACGAGAAACTCAGCGGTTCCCTTCCCGATGGCGTGAAGATCTGGAGCGTAGAGGACGGACACGCCGTCGTGGGCGTCCCGGGGGAGTACCGCGCCACGCTGGCGCTCGGGGGACCGCCGCCGCTCCCGCCGCCGCCGCCGCCGCTGAAGCCCGGCGAGGCGCCTCCCGAGCCCGCGGCGCTCGCGCCGCCGCCGCCGCTCGGGGGCTGGCTGGTGAAGAAGGTGGAGATGCTCGCCGGGGCGCGCGACATCGACGACGACGCGACGGCCGAGCCGAGGGCGTTCACGCTGACCAAGCTGGAGGACCGCGTGCTGGGCGAACGCGCCACCGCGCGGATGGCGGGCATGTCCCCGCCGCCGCCGGCGCCTCCCGAGCTCGTCGAGCACGGCGCCGAGGGCCTCGCCGGTTTACACCGCGTCGGGCGCGACGCCGCGCTCAGACTGGTTGCCGCGACGATCGCGGAGCAGACCAAGCGTGTGGCGCTCAAGGGTGGGGCGTGGCACGGCGGCGCGGTGCGCGTGGAACCCATCAAGGCCTCCCCGGACGCCGCCGCGGAGAAGATTCCCGACGCCTCCGAAGGCGTTCCCGCGGAAAAGAAGCGCGGCGACGGCGAAGGCGTCCGCGTGTGGTTCTGGCTTCCCGGCGCTGCGCAGTCGGCGGGCGCGGCGGGGACGCGCCTGGCGGGGGTGGACGTCGGGAGCGTGGAGGCGTCGACGGCGGCGGCGGCGAACGACGCCGCCGTCGCCGGGGGGACGGTTCCGAGAATCGAGCTCGTGTACCGGAAAGGCGTCGACGCGATCGACGGGCGCATCGTCGCGCGCGCGCTCGTGCCGGGTGAGAGAACCGCGGATCCGAGGAACGAGGCGTCGAAAGCGGAAACGCCGCCCGCGTGCGACGTCGAGAGCCTTCCGTTCGACATGTCCTCGGTGGACGTGCGCGAGGTTCTGGCGGACGGCATGCGCGCCGCGTCGGTGCGCCGTCTGCGGAGGGTGCTGGCGGCGATCGAGGGCCCCTGCGCCGCCGCCGGGCTCGCGGCGACGCTCGAGCCGGCGGCGACGCGGCCCGCCTCCGGGGCCGGCGAAGGAGACGAGACCCTAGACGAGACGGGACTGGACGAGGACGGCTGGGGCGCGTCCCCGCGCCCGGCCATCGTCGTCAGGCTCACCGCGAACGGCACCGCCGCGCAGGTTTCGTGCGATAAGCGCGGAGGCGAGCTCGCCGTCGTGGGCGTCTCGCGGCTGGCGTCGCCCGCCGCGGCGGCGGCGCTGGCACGCGCCGTGCGCCAGGGGGGCGTCGCCGCACTGCCGGACGCGCTCGCCAGCCTCGTGCGCGCGGCGCTGGAGAGCGAGCTGCGCGCGGCGATGCGCGAGAAGGGGCTCGCGCCGCACCCCGCGCCGAACGCGGTGTTCCGCGCGGCGCGCGGCGTCGCCTGGCCCGGCGACGGCTCGCCGCCGGCGGCGGCGGCGCCCGTGGCGCCCTCCGGCGGCGGGCTGTTCGTGGCCGCCTTCGTGCGCGCGCGCGCCGCCGGCGGGGGCGCCGCGCAAGCGCACGACGTGTGCCTGGCGCTCGTCCGCGCGTCCCGCGCCAACCCGGCTGCGACGCCCGGCGCGGCGACGTGGGCGCCTCTCTCCGCCGCCGGCGCGCTTCTGGGCGGCGACGGCCAGCCTTCGACGCCTCCCGAGGCGTTTGCGTTTGACGCCGCGCGCGTCGCCGCGAGCGCCGCGGCGTGCGCCGAGACGCAGCGCGTCGCCGCGCAGAGGCTGGTGGTGGCGGAGTGGCTGACGAGCCTGGGCGTACCGTTCTCGGACACCAGGCCCGTCGGCTCGGAGGACGAGAAGATCGTGCGCCCGACGATCGCGTTCCACGCGGGCGAGAACGCCGCGCGAGGATTAGGACCCGCGCGCGTGGAAATCGCGCTCGCCGGCGACGCGGGCGTCGAGCTCACCGTGCGCTTCCCGCCGGGCGTCCCCTGGTCTGAGGCGCACGGACTGGCTGAAGGTTTCACTGCCGAGGGTCCCCTAAACCTCGGCGCGCCCACCGCGCCGGCTGCTGGAGGCGTCGCGGCGACGACGAAATCGCGGCAAACGCCCGACCCGCTCGTCGCGGCGGTGCGGTACCCCGGCGCCGGGACGCGCGCCGAGCGCGCCGCGAGCGCGGCGTGCGCGGACGCGCACAGGATGCTCGCCGTGCGCGCGTTCGCGAGCGCGCTCGTGACGCATCGCGCGCCGGACACGATCGGCGTTCGCGTGGAACTCGTATCGTGCGTGGTCGCGTGCGTGGGAAACGCGGCGCGAGCGGCGCGCGTCGCGTGGACCGGCCCGCCGGGTCCCGGCGGCGGACTCGCCGCGGCGTTTCTCGTCGCCGGCGCGGACGCGGCGGCGGAGGACGCCCTCTGCGAGGCGGCGCGCGCCGGGGACGTCGACGCGTTCGTCGCGGCGCTGGGGGGGAAGGACGGCGACCACTGAGTTTAAACTCGCCGTCGGGTCCTTTTGGGAGACAGGAGCTCGAGTCGCGCGAGAGTCGGTACGACGCTGATTTCGCGAAAACGTAGTAGTCTACGCGCGGTTCCACAAAACGTTCCACAAAACCGTCTGACTTCGCTTCTACTCCTTTGGCGTGAACACGAACTTGATCCCGGAGTCGCCCGCCGGCGCGGCGTCTTCCGTCTTCTCCTTGCCGAACGAGCGCTCGGCGTCCGTGCGCACCTCGCGCGCGCCCTCGGGCTTGGCGCCGTCCTTGCAGCTGTCCGACACGCACACGCACGACGCGCCGAGCACCTTGACGGTGACGAGCTCGTACCCTTCGCCGCACGCCCCGCCCTGTTCTTCGTACATGGAGTCCACGCTGAGCGACTTGATCCCCTCCGCCTTGCGCTGCGCCTCCATCTCCGCCATCATCGCCGCGTACGCGTCCTGCGAGTTGCCCATCTTGTTCAGGCCCGCGACCGCCGCGCCGGGCGAGGAGAAGGCCACCGCCGCGGAGAGCGCGAGCGCGGCGGTCGCGTTCAGGACCACGCGCGCGGGGTGGCGATCGTCCGCGGACGCTGCCGCGACGGGGCGCGCGGACGCTCGCGAGGCGCGTGACGCGGGCGCGGGGGCGCAGCGGAGCGCCGACGCGTTGGCGGAGACGGCGAACATCGAGATCGTCGAGAACGGGGGTCCTCGGGTGCGACCGCGGGGAGTGACGATGAGGACGTCTCGACGCGCGAGACACGTGTGCGCGAAAACGTGTGATCCGTCCGAGTCACACGCTCTTCTTCGGCGAAAACGGCGGCGAATGGGCCCATCAACCAGGCTATCCACAATCCCCCTCGCTGTGAAGATTCGATGATTCGAAATCTCGACGTTTTTCGCGCGATTTTCTGGCAAATTTCAAAGTGGATATGTTGTCCTTTGGGAAATGACGAGGACGCGCTTCGAGCCGGACGCGCGCCCTCTTTCCGACGCGCACGCGAAGGACGGATCACGCGACCGCACCCACCTCAACGCACCCGACGCACCCGAACGCTCGCCCGTGAGCGAACATGACCGCCATGTAGACCCCCCGGGACCCTGAACACGCGAACGCGACCGACTCAAAACAAAGAAGAATATACGCGGGAGACGAACGCCTGACGTTTTCGAGGTGCGCCGAGAAGACGAGCGGACCGACGACCGACGCGCGACCGCGTTCGACCGCGCACACCGGCGCGCGTGTCCGTCGCCGGCACGCACGCTGACCCACGCTTGATTCCCGCATCGACTCGCAGGCCAGAACGCGCGACTCGCTGGACCCGCTCGACCCCCCGCACGCGTCTTCCCGGTGGCACGATGACGCGCCACTGCTGAGACGATGACCGCCGAGGATCAGCAATCGAACGAAGCACACGTCGCCCACGCGAACGCCGACCGTTTCTCGACGCCCGAGGCCAACGAGCACTTGAGCGCGTTGGAACAGGAGAAGGCCAGGCTCGAGAACGCGGTGCGCCACCTGGAACGCTCCAACGAAGAGCTCGGGGAGGCGCTCGAGAGGGAACCGGATCCGGTGTATTCGGAAGCCGTCGAGGAGAACCGACGCGCCGTCGCGAACCGCCAGCGCGAGATTTACAAGCTCGCCGTGGAGATCGCCGGGATCACGGGCGAAGTTGCGCAGGTCACGCCGCCTCCCCCCGCCGCGGACCAGGCCCGAGGCGGTCAGTGGCTGTGAGCGCGTCGCGACGAACGCGTAGCGGAGCGCTTAACTAGTAGGCGTTCCCGAGAAAAGGGCGCGATGGCCACGCTCGCGCCCGCCGGGCTCGTGAAGTCCTCCTCCGCCTCCGGCTCGTTCGACGCGCTGCAGCGCGCGAGCACGCCGGGAAGGCAAGTCCCGACGTCGCCGAAGTCGTCGTCGGGGCGCCTCGACCAGGACGCGTTCCTGTCCGAGAAGTCCGGCGCCGAGGATGGCGCCCGCGGGATGGCGGCGTCCTCCGACGGCGCGCGCGGGGGCTCGGACCGCGGCCTCCCCAAACCTCTGGACCACCTGGACGCCGAGCTCGGCGTCGAGGAACTCATCAGCAAGCTCCCGGACGTGCTGTTCCCGTTCGACGGCGACGAGGAGGGCGAGGCGCTCACGCCGTTCACCGCGGTGTACGGCTCTCCCGGAGGCGGCGCCGCGGGGTACGCCGCCCGCCCGCCGCGCGACCGCCGCGAAGGCGGCGGCGGCCTGTCCCCCGGCGCGGCGGACTTCCTTCCGTTCGGGTCCGCGCCCGCCGCGTCGCATCGCCGCGCGCACGGCTTCGGCGGGCGCGAGGTTGGCTCCAGCCGCGGCGGGGGCGACGGGCGGCTGGGCGCGAGTTCTTCGACGTCGCCGCCTTCGTTCGCGTTTGGGTCGCCGCCGGCGTCGTTCGCGTCGGAGGCGGCCCATCAGAACGGCACCAAGTACACGCCCCCCAACCGGCGAGTGAGCCTGGGGAGCCACGAGCCGTTCGCCCCCCGAAGCCGGCGGCCGCGGGCGCAGCACCCCGCGCCGGTGAAGAAGAACCCCGCGCCCGGGTTCAACGGCGCCGGGTTCCGGAGCGCGCGCGAGATATACGTCGGGAAGGTTCACGAGTTTTTGTGCGCGCGCGCGGCGTTTGGCGCGCCGTGGGCGCGCGTGTCGGGCAAGGACTCCGTGCACGCGCACGCGGAGAAGCCCCTGACCATCCCCGAGACCTACCTGCAGTTCTTCAGGGACCACGCCGTCGCGTTCGAGCTCTCGCCCTGCGCGCGGTACGTCGCCGCCAAGATGCCGGGCGAGGAGCACGCGCGCATCCCCCCGCCGCCGGCGGAGGGGAAGCCGGGGGCGTCCCCCGCGTCCGTGGTCTCGGAGTCCGGGAACGTCTCTCTCGCCTCATCCGTGGGGTCCGACGACGGCTTCGTGCTCGCGGGCAAGCGCCGCGAGCGCCGGGGCTCGGCGTCCGGCAGCCCGCCGGTGCACAGGCTCTGCGCGTACGTTTCCAAGCCGGGGGGGTGCCGCTCCGGCGACGCGTGCAGATTTTCGCACGCGACGTGACGGGGGTGGCTTTTTTGAAAAAGTGATTCGTTCGTCGCGCGCGTCTGACGCGAGCGCGTATGCATTACCATAAAAGGATCACACCACTCGTACGACGACCGTCACCGCATCACGTCTCGTCTCGTTTCGCGTCTCGAACGTCTCGAAGGAAATCTCGAAGGAGGTAAAAAATCACCTGGGGTGCTTGATGAGCGCGCGCAGAAACGGCGCCGCCGCGTCCTGCAGCGCGGCGACTGAAAACGCCAGCGCGGCGGCTGGCGCGTCCCGGCGCACGCCCTCCCTCCACTTCGCGCGCTCCACCTTGGTGTCGAAGATGGGGTAGATCATCCCGCTCGCCGCCTTGCTCTCGTACGTCTCCTGGTCGCGCGCGTCGCCGAAAACCTGCTCGTCGTCGAAGTCGTCGTCGTCCAGGAACTCCTCCTCCTCGTCGCTCTCGTACTCCTCGCCCGCCTCCGCGGCGGCCGCGCGCGCCTCCGCCTCCGCGGGGTCCATGAACTCGCGCACCTGCGCGGCGCGCAGCGCCTCCTCGACGTCCCCGAGCGCCGACGCAAGCGCCGGGCCGGCGGCGCACTCCGCCGAGACGCGCGCGGAAAAGTCGCGCCACGAGGAGCCGTCCGGGTTCCCCAGCGTGCCGTCCGAGCGCGCCTTCGCGGCGGTCTCCGCGAGCGCGCAGACGGCGCTCAGCTGCGCGCGCGCCGCCGCCAGAGGCGCGGACTCGTCCGCCGCGCCCGAACCAGAGGCGGAAGTGGAAGACTTCTTGGAACCGGCGTGCCTCGCCGGTTCCTCGCCGTCGCCGTTCTCCTCCTCGGCTCGCGCGCGCTTGCGGAACTCGGCGTGGATGGTGTGCACGCGGCGTTGCAGCGCCTGCTTGAGCGCGCGCTCGTTGTTGCCCCAGGCGTGCAGCGCGTCCATGAGCCGATCAACCTCTTTTCGCGCGGCGAGCACGCCCCACGCGCCGTCCGTTTCCTCCACGTACACCACGCCCTTCATCCCGCCGACCCCCCACCAGTACGTGCGGTGGTGGCGGTCCTTCCCGAGGCTCCGCGTGCGCACGGAAACCGCGGCGTCCTCGTCCATGCGCTTCGCCTCTTTCTTCCGCGCCTCCTTCTCCTTGCGCTCCTCCTCGGCTTTCGCCTTGAGCCGCTTCGCCTCCTCCGCCTCTTCCCTGCGGAGGCGCTCCACGCGATCCTTCTCCTGCTGCTTGCGCAGCTCCGCGCGCTTGCGCTTTTCGTACTCGCGCTTGTCGATGGCCAGCTGGTTGGAAACCTTGTTGAGCTCGGCGCGCCACGCCATGAGCGCCTTGCGGTCCTCGGGGTGCCCCTCGTACTCCCGCAGATGCTTCGGGAGCTCGAAGCTCGGCTCGGGCGAGGGCTCGCGCGGCTTGCGCGGGGCTCGCGCGGGTTTCTTCTCAGGCTCCGGCGTCTCCTCCTTCTCCTCCTCCTTCTCGTCGTCGTCCACGGCGGGCCCTTCGTCGTCGTCGTCGCCGGCGCCGGCGGCGTCGCCGTCGCCCGCGTCGTCGTCCTCGTCGTCCTCGTCCTCGTCTTCGTCCTCGTCCTCGTCCTCCACCTCCTCCCCGGCAGCCATCGCGGCTTCGCGAGCCTCGCGCTTCTGCTGCTTCTCCGCCTTGCGCTTAGCGGCGGCTTCCGCGCGGATCGCCTTGCGCTTCTCCTTGGCCTTGTTCTCGACGGCGCGGCGGCGCTGCGCCTCGGCGTTGTACTCGAGGATGCGCGCGTAGCGCAGCGCCTGCGCCTCCTCGAGGCGCTTGGCGATGATGGCGCGCGGCTTGTCCGCGCCCAGCGCCAGGTCCGCCAGCCCGCGGAGCGCCAGCACGTGCTCGCCGGGGCTCAGGCTCTGCCACGGCGCGCGCGCCAGCGCCTCCGCGCCCGCGCCGCCCACCTTCTTGCGCTCGAGCACGCGCCGCGCAATCTCCGGCCACGTCGCGTCCGAGAGCACGCGGCGCCACTGCAGCGCGTTGCGCCCCTTGCCGATGACCGCCTGCTCCATGCATGGCTTGAGCAGCGCTCGGTAGAGCGCGCGCAGGTCGTCGCCGCCCGGCGCGCGGAGCACCGCGCGCACGCCCGCGGCGGTTCCCGCGCCCTTCGGCGTCTTGAGCGCGTCGCCGAAGACTCCGAGGAAGTCGGCGAGCGCGGCTTCGTCGGCGAGGAACGGCG
>Ga0181600_10003612_pt1 | contig 11798 bp, 17 predicted proteins | sample 041ome_2_FD_132982 | JGI IMG/M metagenome (GOLD analysis project Ga0181600, IMG submission 132982) | Coastal salt marsh microbial communities from the Groves Creek Marsh, Skidaway Island, Georgia - 041406US metaG (megahit assembly) | ecosystem: Environmental > Aquatic > Marine > Intertidal zone... | reverse complement strand
TGTTATGTTACATGGCCTTAAGGATAAGATATGGCCGGCATATCAAGAGGTACAAGCTAGTAATCTATCGAAAGCTTGCTCAACTGAAGAAGAAGCCATACTTACCGTCAGCAAGAGAAGTGAGGAACAAGGTGAGGCCTGTCATTTTGAGAAGATTGCGGAAGGAAGGTATATTGTCTATAGATCCAGAGATCGAAAAGTAATGAAATCTATTAACTATTTTAGACCAGATCTTAAACAATTTTTCAATGCTTGATCTAAATAAACATAAGGTTACTATAGAGGGAGAAGACTATATTCCTTTTGCCATTGCCGAAAAAGCATATAAGGAAATTTATGATGCTCAAGTAGGTCAAAAAAAACTAGATAACGCCTTAAAGTTATTAAACGATTCAGTTAAAAGTATATCAACAGTATTAAGTTCAGTAGAAATCAATGATAAAAATAGCACACGAGAGTCCTAAAAGTATTTTCGAAGAAGTACAAAAATTTACAGATTATGATTATGCACTAGTTCATTTATTTGAAGAAGATGAAGAATATTTAAAGCAATTTGAACGAGCAGTATTAAAAGGTAGAGAAGTAATTTTAGATAACTCTATTTTTGAACTTGAAGAAGCTTTTGATGCTGACAAGTTTGCCGGATGGGTTGAAAGATTGAGACCTACCTGGTATATAGTTCCAGATGCTTTAGAGGATGCTGCCAAGACTTGTACTCAAATGGAATTATGGAATATACATCATAGCAAAGTTCCAGGTAAAAAAATAGGAGTAGTGCAAGGTAAGACGTATAATGAAATTGTACAATGCTACCAGTACTTGGATAAAGATGCAGATGTTGATATGATTGCTATATCTTTCGATTATTCGTATTACACACAGTCTGTTCCTCATCCTAACAAGTATGTTAGCTGGATGCTAGGACGTGTTAAGCTACTGGGAGATTTATTGAGAGACGGTGTTATTAATACAAATAAACCTCATCATTTATTAGGATGTGGATTACCTCAAGAGTTTCAATATTATAAACATGCTGATTATAGTTGGCTGTATTCTTTAGATACTTCTAATCCTGTAGTTCACGGTATTAAAGGTATAACATATAGAGATCAAGGACTTTGGTCTAAAGAGTCTCAAAAACTATTTGAACTAATAAACTCAGACATCACTACTGAGCAGTTAAGTACAATAAAAAATAATATTCAAAAATTTAGATGGTTTGCAAATGGACAAGAAGCCGTGGATAACATTCTTTAGTCAGACAGGTGCTGAAATAGCTGATATAGCTGAGTCATTAGGTAGATGGCCTGATAGGATTATTACTAATGATAGACCTGAACATCTTAGAACTATAGATCCTAGGATAGAAAAACAAGGTTACTTTACTTTTAGTAATAAACCTGATGAAGAAGAGTATATAGAGTTGCTAGAACAATTTCCTGATGCTATAGTTACTTTACATGGTTGGTTGAGAGTAGTACCTGCTTATGTTTGTGAAAGATCAAGAATATATAATGGTCACCCAGGACTTATAACAGAGTATCCAGAACTTAAAGGAAAAGATCCTCAAGTAAGAGCTTTTGAAGGTATTAAAGAAGGTAAATATCCTACTGCAGGAGCAGTTCTACATAAAGTAGTAGCTGGTGTAGATGAAGGTAAAGTCATAGGTGAAGAAAAGTTTAACACTTTTCAGTTGGAATTAGATGATTTATTTCGTATATTAAGAGATAGAAGTTTGTTTATGTGGTGCAACTTCCTTAAAAAGGTTTTATGATAAAAAGAATAGCATTAGTAGGAGCAAGTAGTACAGGTAAGACTACTGTTTATGAATTACTTAAAAATAAATTACCTAAATATGAATTCGTAAATGAATCTACTAGAACTGTAGGTAGTTACGGATTTCCTATTAATGAGAAAGGTACTGATGCTACTCAATTAGCTATTAGTAGTTTTCATTTAGAAGCTTTACTGCAACCTTATAATCTAGTATTGGATAGGTGTTATATGGATTTACTCGTATATTCTAAGTTTATGGATAAATTATCTGTAAAGACATATAACTATATTGAAGATATTTGGAATAGAGTTAAAGGTGAATATACTCACTATATCTACTTTCCTATTGAGTTCGAATCAGTAGATGACGGAGTAAGAAGTGTTAACGAAGAATGGAGAACTAAGGTAGATGAAGAATTTAGAGATGTACTAGAAGGAGTACGTCAACCTTATCTTACTATTACAGGATCTCCTATGCAAAGAGTAGAACAAATATTAAATTTTATAAATGTATAGATACGGAGCAAAATTAGTCAGAGTAGTAGATGGAGATACTGCCGACGTAATGATAGATCTTGGCTTTGACGTTTGGACTAAAGCTAGATTAAGATTCAAAGGTGTTGACACCTGGGAAAAAAGAACAAGAAATAAAGAAGAAAAAATTAGAGGTTTAGCAGCAACTGCCTTTACTACTGAGTACCTAGAAAAGAATGACGGTAAGTTTGAAATTCAGTCTCACGGTGTTGGTAAGTACGGTAGAGTATTAGCTGAAATCTTTATTAAAGGAGAGAAAAAATCTCTAAATCAATTACTATTAGAAAATGGCCATGCTTATGTTTATGAAGGTGGTACTAAAAAAGTTTTTAAAGGTTAATTATGGCAGAAGTTAAAAATTATCAAGAAGTAGTAGAGATTGCATCTAAACACTTAGGTAAAGTAGGAGGCGACGGGTATAAGGATACTTATGCTCCTGAACTGCTAGTTAAAATACCGAGAAAGTTAAATAGAGAAGGATACGGTCTTAAAGGTGACGAATTTGTAGGTGTAGATGTATGGAATGCATACGAAGTATCTGCTATTACACTCAAAGGACAACCAGTAGCGGGTATGTTAAAAATTGTATGTCCAGCAGATTCAGAGAATCACGTGGAGTCTAAATCTATTAAGTTGTACTTAAACTCTTTTAATATGACTAGAATAGGTGAAACTGCTAAGGAATGTATAGCAGGTATAGAAGCTAGAGTAACTAGAGATTTGAGTGAATTACTCGAGGCCCCCATTACAGTAACTTTCTTCTCTTCTAGGGATGAAGCAGAAATATTAGAGTTCGAAGGGTATACTGATTTAGCAGATGCTGTTGATTTAGATCAAATTGACTTTACTGCCTTTAAATCAGATGCTACACAGCTTGCTGTAGAAGATAGTGAAGATGAACCTAAAGAAATAAAACTTAAATCTAATTTACTAAGATCTAACTGTAGAGTAACTAACCAACCAGATTGGGGTGATATCTTTATTAGGATTAAAGGTAAGAAATTACCTGCAGCCGACTCATTAGCTAAGTATATTGTTTCTCATAGAACTGTATCTCACTTCCATGAGGAGATTTGTGAAATGGTATATAAGCACCTTATAGATGCATATGAACCTGATCAACTTATGGTAGCATGTCTTTACACTAGAAGAGGAGGAATAGATATTAATCCTATTAGAGCTACTCATTCAATGTACATACCTGATTTCTTTACAGAACCAGAATACCTTATTAACAAGACATTAAGACAGTAATGCCTGAAATTATTATTGAAGAAGAAAAAGAGCTAATAGCCACACGGGTACCGCCTGGAGATAATTGGGAATTGGTAATAGACCAAGGAAATACTATCGAAGGGCTGGTAATGGCTCTTACAATGTACATGCGTAAAACTAAGTTTAAAGGGGAATATAGATTAGCTCCTTTAGATGGTAAACTCTATGCTATCAAAAAACATGAGGTGCAAGTAGAGGAACCAGAACCAATGAAATTTGATCTATACGGTGAATACTAATGTCTCGAATATTAAAAAAATACTCACACAAGTATGAATTTCTAAAGTTAGAATATGAAGATTTTCAGGAACAGTTTGATGAATATCAAGTAGTTTGGAAAGACTTATTTAGTGAGTATTTTAATAATATAAAGGCTGAAGTTTGGGTAAACGAAGAAACAGGTGAAATTAGAGATAAGCCGCCTGGAGAAGAAGAACCTAATACCAAAGTAGAAAAAGAATTAAAAGTCAAAAAACTTTACCGAAAAGCTAGTAGAATAGCACATCCTGATAAAGGAGGTACAGAAGAAGATTTTGACTATATTAAAAAGTGTTATGATAATAATGACCTCTTAGGGTTAATTAATTTTGCATCTCAGAATAACATTGAAGTAGAAGTTACAGAGGAAGATGAAAATCTTCTTGAAAGTAGCTGCAAAAGATTCCAGGAAAAAATTAATAAAGTCCGCTCTACTCTTATTTGGAATTTTTTTAACGGAAATGATAATATGAAAAGAGGAGTAATCCAACAATTAGAAAGAAATCATAATATTGAAATAGACCAGAAAAAGGTATTAGAAAAGTTGGAAAATAGCAGATAATTTCGTATATTTAAATATTAAATAAAGGTTATGAATTATCAACAAAAACTCTTTGAGGTTAAACTACTTCTCCATAGTATTAAAGAGAATAAAAAAAGAGCTGAAAAACTTGGTTTAGATACAGCACAATTTCATGGTATAGAAGGTGAGGCTTTTGCCTGCTATATTATCTGGGTACTTCTAAACGATAGATCCTACACTCCAGCTCCTCCTAAAGCAAAAAATATTGACGGTAAAGGTAAAGCAGGTACATATTCTGTTAAATACTGGTCTCCTATATTAAATAAGATTAATAAAGAATCTAATAAATTATCTATGAATGATGAATTAGATTTTGATTGGTTATTGATTATCACACCTGATTCTGTTTATAGAGTACCTAGAGAAAAAATCGTTCCACCAATGGGTAAAGGAAAAGGTAAACTGCCAGTTGAATTAAGAGATAAAGCATTAGATGAAGGGTTATTACCTTATACCGCCCATAAAAAAGAACACGTAGCTATCACAGATTCAATTAGAAACCTTGAAATTTTAGAATCTAATTATAAGATCTGTGAAAATAATTTTGATTTCTCAATTTAAATTCTTACATTATAATATATGCAATTAGAAAAAAAGTACTATACCGTCCAAGACTCTGAGACGTTAAAATTAATGTTCCAACACATTCAAGAGTCAGAAGTAATCGCAGTCGATACCGAGACCTCTGGTCTTAATCCTAGAAAGAATATTATTGTAGGATGGTCTATCTCTGGTGATGAAGGAGTAGGATTCTACCTACCTACTCAAGTATGGAACTTTGAGAAAGGAGAATTAGAACTTCAGACTATTAACGGTACTTCTACCGATGTTATCTCTAAAAATTTACTTAAAGCACTAAAAGGGAAGAAACTTGTCTTCCATAACGCTTCATTTGACGTCCAGTTTATTAAAAATTATTTCGGTATTGATTTACTTCCGGATGTATGGGTTGATACTGGACTACTTGTTCATACTGTTTATGAAGAAGGAGCCTTCGGGTTTGGTAACCCTTTTGGGTTAAAGTCTATAGCTATCATGAATCAGGAAGCTCTTGGCCTGAACGTGGAAGAAGCTGCTAACCAAGAGCAGATAGAACTAAAAGAAAGTATCAAGAAAAATGGTGGTTCAGTCACTAAAGAAAGTTTTGAAATTTATAAAGCTGATTTGGATATTCTTAGTAAATATGCTTCAGCTGATACTGACCTTACCCTTCGTATTTGTAATCTTTATTTGGGTAAGCTTAGAGAAGAAGGTTTGGAGAAATTCTTCTTCGAAGATGAAGTAATGCCTATCTACCGTGAGGTGACTGTTCCTATGGAATCCTACGGAGTAGACCTAGATACAGAACTTATCGAAAAGATTCATACTGAGATTGTAAAAGATCAAGAGGAGAATAAAAAAATCGTAATGAAGTCTCTACTAGCTTTACCCGAGGTAAAACAGTGGGTTGTAGATACAGCAACAGATGCTTATCCTCCTTCTCATAAAGGTAATTTTGCTCAACGATTAATTGAACGATACTCTTTACCTGTACCTAGAAGTGAGAAAACAGGTAAGTACTCTTTAACTGCTAAGAATATAGAAGCACTAGAAGACTCAGATGTAAAAGAGTTTTTACTTACCGGCGATATTGATAAATTAGATGAAGTCGAAAGAGCTCGTATATCTATGTCGTTATGGAAGGAGTCTAACGATGGCGAATATATTAATATTCAATCTAAAAAACACTTAGGTGAGATAGTATTCAAATATATGGGCATTAAACCTAAAGTATCAGGAGCTAATACTAAGTCTGGTCGCGATAAGTTTGATATGGATATGGTTAAGGACTTAGCTAAAGAGCATCCTTGGGCAGAGAATCTACGTGTCTACAATAAGCTTTTAAAGATTAAGTCTACTTATGTAGATAGATTTAGAGATCGTCAAGAAGACGGTAAGTACTACTTCTACTTTAAACAAAACGGTACAGTCTCAGGAAGATACGGAAGTGATGCACAGCAGCTACCTAAACCGTTAGAAGAAGGAGAAGATGCTCCTATCATAATGAAATATGTTAATATCGTTCGTGCATTCCTTATTGCCGGAAAGGGCAGAAAGGTTATCGATGCGGATTATGAATCTCTTGAACCTCACTGTTTTGCCTCAGTATCTGGAGATGAAAAATTACAGGAGATATTTAACAATGGCTGGGATTTTTATTCTTATGTTGCGATTCAAACTGAAAAGATGAATGAGCAAAAAGATAGGTTCCCTAATGGAGTTTCAGCAGATAAAAAAGCTGATAATTACTTGAAGAAATTAGATGTACTTGCACGTAACAAAGCTAAAGCATATTCGTTAGGGGTTGCCTACGGTATGGAGGCTTATGCTCTTAAAATGACTTTAGATGTAGATCAAAAGACTGCTGAAGAGTTAATTAAAGGTTACTTAGATGGATTTCCTGGCCTTGCTAAATGGAGAGAAAACTCTAGACGAACTGTTAAAGAAAAAGGGTATATTAAAAACTATGTAGGAAGAGTAAGACATTTACCTAGAGTAAAAAAGATATACGAAAAGTTCGGTGAACGAATGATGGATTGGAGGTTTAGAAAAGAACTAGAACCTCAGTACGGTAGAGACCAAGTAATTAAAGTTTACCGTGATTACCGTAACGGGCTAAATAACTGCCTTAACTTTCAATTGCAGTCACTAGCAGCAGCGGTAGTGAATAGAGCTGCTTTAAAGATTAATCGTAAAGCTCAAGAGTTAGGTATAGATGCTAAAGTACAAGCACAGGTACATGATCAATTGATTATTAACTGTGATGAGAAAGATGTAGAAATGTTCGCTCCTTATGTTCAAGAGATCATGGAGACTACTACTCACCTACCTGGAGTGACTCTAAAAGCACCACCAGAGATTTCAGATAACTGGAGAGATGGCCACTAATTCTATTTTAATAATTGCGAGTTTAAGATGTGGTGGAATATATCTCGCTAGACAATTAGCAAAAAGATACGGCTTAAAATTTATTTTTGAACCAAAAAAGTTGGAGTACAAAAAAGGAGTCTGTATAAAGTTTCTTCCGGAACATGATTTCACTTTTGAGGAGATAAAAAAATTTGATAAGATTATTATTTTAGATAGAAAAGAAAAAATAGAGCAAGCACTTTCTCTAAAGGAATTAATAAAGAATGTAAAGCATGCCGAAAAAAGTTATCGAAGTGATGATTATACAGGTATAGAACCTTATCTTAAAAGATTATATGAGATAGAAAAACGTTTAATATCAATATCTAGAAAACTAGCAAGTAAAATCTACTATTATGAAGATTTATACTATAACGGAGATAAACCAGAAGGATTAGAATTTAAACCAGACACAGGTAAGAAAGTAAGGAATCGTCCAAGCATCTTTTAAGAGTTGGATAATAAAAATATTTTTACTATATTTATAATAAAGAAAATCGACCCCAGAGCGATTTTAATTTTTGTTAAACCGATGACCTTAGGGCATCACAAATTTAAATGATATGAGTACATTATTTTATGAACGAAATCCGTTCGACATTTTAGTTAGGAATTTTTTCCAAGACGCCGGAGCCTACAGACCTCTGGCAGAATCCAAATTACCCCACCCAGTAGATATTTACGAAAGAGACAATGGTCTAGGCCTCGACATCGCCTGTACAGGGATCTCTAAAGAAGATATCGAAATTCTTATCGAGGGTAATATAATCAGAGTAAATTACGATAAACCAAAAGAAGAAGACTTAGGTGAATTTATCCACAGAGGTATCGCTAAAAGGTCTTTTAATTTAGGTTGGAAGATTGATAGTAAGTTTGACTTAAATAAAGCAACAGCTGAGTTTAAGAATGGCTTGCTTCAAGTTGTTATTCCTTTTGCTAAAGGATCAGAGCCAAAAACTTTGAAAATTAGCTAAATAAACCAGCTCTGGGGTTGTTTTTTCTAATAAAAGTTCTTATATTAATATTAAATATTAAAGTTTATGATAAAAAAGTTATTGCCATCTAATGACAGAATTGTTTTGAAACCTATTGACGAGGGAGAAAAAACATACGGAAATATTGTTATTCCTGATATGGGAAAAGAGAAACCAGAAATGGGAGTAGTATTAGCCGTAGGACCAGGTCGTCAATCAGAATTAGACCCATCAAAACTCATTACAGTTAGATCCTGTAAAGTAGGAGATGTAGTGCTTGTTCCTAAAATTGGTACTTTGAGGATTGACTTCGAAGGAGAGGAATACTATATTGCACAAGATAGAGAAATATTAGCAGTTATAAAACAATCAGACGATGAGTAAAGAATTAGAATTTGACCACAAAGCAAGATTACAGCTATCTAAAGGAGTTGAAAAATTAGCAAAGACTGTTGTATGTACTTTAGGTCCTGCAGGAAGAAACGTTATCATTGAACAAGTTCAAGGTATGCCTACTTCTACTAAAGACGGAGTAACAGTTGCGAAAGCAATAGAGTTAGAAGATACTGTTGAAAATATAGGAGCACAATTAGTTAAGCAAGCTTCTATCAAGACTGGAGACGAAGCAGGAGACGGAACTACTACTTCTACATTACTAGCTAGAGAAATATACCAAAAAGGCTTGGGCACTATTGGAGACTTTAATGCAGTAGAAGTAAGTAAAGGAATTAAGTATGCTAAGGATATGACTATTGACTACCTTAGAGAAATTTCAAAAGATATAACGGACGAAGAACAGCTAAAACAAGTCGCTACTATTTCAGCTAATAATGATACGGAAGTTGGTGAATTGATTTCCACTGCCATGGATAAAGTAGGACAAGATGGAGTTGTGACAATAGAAGAATCCAAAACAGGAGAAACATATCTCGAAACAGTCGAAGGTATGCAATTCAACAGAGGTTATAAGTCTCCTTACTTTGTCACCGATAATAGCTCTATGACTGCTGTTCTTCGTGATCCGTTATTACTAATAACTGATAAGAGGTTAAATTCTGTTAAAGAGTTACTTCCTATCTTAGAAGCAGTTTCTCAACAGAATAAGTCACTATTAGTTATCGCAGATGATATCGACGGAGAGGCACTCTCTACTATGGTAGTTAATAAGATGAGAGGTATCTTACCTGTTGTAGCTGTTAAAGCACCCGACTTTGGCGATAGAAAGAAAGCTACATTAGAAGATATCGCTATCCTTACTGGTGGTACAGTAGTATCGCAAGAAAAAGGAATGAGGTTAGATAAGTTTGATCCTGAATGGTTAGGTAAGGCTGGAAAAGTTACTGTATCGAAAGATAAGACGACGATTATTGATGCCCAAGGAAACGCAGAAACTATTGAAGAAAGAGTTACCGATATTAAAACTCAAATTGATGAAAGTAATTCACCTTTTGAGAAAGAAAATCTTCAAGACAGGTTAGGTAAAATGATCGGTGGAGTTGCTATCGTACACGTCGGCGGTCATACTGAAGTTGAGATGAAAGAGAAAAAGGATAGAGTTGATGATGCACTTCATGCTACTAAAGCAGCCTTAGAAGAAGGTATTTTACCTGGAGGAGGAATAGCTTTACTCAACGCTAATAAGATGTTAGTTAAATTTAAAAAAGAAGGTAATTTAGATAAGCTGAGTGCTAGTGAGATTATTGGCTTTGATATTCTTACAGAATCAATCAACGGTCCTTTTAAGCAGATTTTATATAATGCTGGTTATGATGATGTAAAAATAGAAGATATAGTAAAAAATATCGATCTTAAAAAGAATACATGGTACGGGTATAATTCTAGAAAAGAAGATTACTCTGATATGTTTAAAGAAGGCATTATTGACCCAACGAAAGTTACCAGACTAGCTTTAGAGAACGCAACATCTGTATCAAGTACTATGCTAACTACTTCAGCGGTAGTTTCCATAAAACCTAAAGATAATGAGTCTAACGCAGTAGATGCTGCACAACAAATGTTATTAGGGTAATGAAATATAGTTTTATAGTAGACTGGCTATCAGAATATAGCAAAAATGCTAACGATAAAAACTTTGTAGTAGGTGTATCGGGCGGAATAGACTCCGCCCTCACTTCAACACTATGTGCTGAAACAGGAATTAATACCTATGTTGTTTCTCTTCCTATTAAACAAGGAGGTGCAGAATTAGCAAGAGCAGAAGAACACATTGCTTTTTTAACTGACAAGTATGAAAATGTTATACCTCTACAGTTTGAATTGGGTAAGGTATTCACAGAATTTTCTTCTTTGTTTGAAAGAGAAGATGAACTTATACTAGCTAATTCTAGATCAAGGATAAGAATGGCAACTCTATACCATATCGCCGGACTAACAAATAGCTTAGTTGTCGGTACAGGAAATAAAGTTGAAGATTTTGGTGTTGGATTTTATACAAAATACGGTGATGGCGGAGTCGATTTATCTCCTATTGCTGACCTAATGAAATCAGAGGTTAGAGAAGCAGCAGTGGAATACCAAGTACCCTTTTCTATCCTAGATGCAGCACCAACTGATGGACTATGGGATGATGGTAGAACAGATGAAGATCAAATTGGAGCAAGCTACGATGAATTAGAGTGGGCTATGACTTTTGGTGGTGATAAAAGAAAGCTTACTAAAAGACAAAAAGAAGTTCTAAATATATTCTATAGTTTCCAATATAGAAACAAACATAAAATGGAACCAATCCCAGTTTGTAAGAATCTAAAAAATGAATAGCAAAAGAGAATTATTAGTATTAGGATTTGTTATTTTAGCAGTAGTTGTTAGATTAATTCCACACCCTCCTAATTTTACACCTATCGCTGCATTAGCATTATTTGGTGCTACTACTTTTAAAAATAAGATCTTTGGTACTATTCTACCTTTAATAGCTATGGGTATTTCTGATTTATATTTAGGTTTTTATTCTATATCTATATGGGTGTACGGTTCATTTTTACTGATTAGCCTTTTAGGACATTATGTCAAAAAAATTAAAACAACTAATATACTGATGGGCAGTTTGATTTTCTTCATAGTTACAAACTTTGGAGTATGGCTTACTGGTTATCCAAAAACAATAGAAGGACTGTTATTATGCTATACAATGGCAATCCCCTTCTTCATTAACTCAATAATTGGAGATTTATTCTTCAGTCATTTACTTAAGTATAGCTTTAATTATTCAGAAACTAAATTAATTTTACAACAATGAGCGCAAAACAAGAATTATTTGAACAAATTGCAGAGCAGTTTAACATTTTAGAACCCGAAAACGGTGGTACTACAAAAGCTTCTCAAGCAAGAGCTAGAAAAGCAGCAGGTGAGATCAAAAAATTGATTACTCCTTACAAGAAAGCGAATATGGACGAAACGAAAGGGTAGGGGGCGTTTCTCTCTAACCGACG
>Ga0181600_10003604_pt1 | contig 11809 bp, 10 predicted proteins | sample 041ome_2_FD_132982 | JGI IMG/M metagenome (GOLD analysis project Ga0181600, IMG submission 132982) | Coastal salt marsh microbial communities from the Groves Creek Marsh, Skidaway Island, Georgia - 041406US metaG (megahit assembly) | ecosystem: Environmental > Aquatic > Marine > Intertidal zone... | reverse complement strand
CGAATTGACCCTAAAATGCTTGATACTTTATTGCATCCAACACTAGATCCAAAAGCTGTAAAAGATGTCATTGCAAGAGGTTTGCCCGCATCACCTGGAGCTGCTACAGGCAAAGTAACATTTTTAGCGGATGACGCTGAACAGCTTAAGTCCCAAGGACATAAATCTATTTTAGTAAGGCAGGAAACTTCACCAGAAGATATTCATGGAATGAATGCTGCGGAAGGAATTTTAACTTGTAGGGGTGGTATGACAAGTCATGCTGCTGTGGTCGCGAGAGGAATGGGAAGACCTTGTGTCTCCGGAGCCGGAACAATTCAAATTGATTATAAAAATAAAGTGTTCAGAGTAAATGAAAGAGTAATAAAAGAAGGAGATATTATTACAATTGATGGATCCACAGGTGAGGTGATGGTTGGCGAAGTAACTACTATTAAACCTGATATATCTGGAGATTTTTCAACAATTATGGCTTGGGCTGATAAAACAAGAACTCTAAAAATTAGAACGAATGCAGAGACACCATTAGATACAAAAGTTGCAAGAGATTTTGGTGCGGAGGGTATTGGTCTTTGTAGAACTGAGCATATGTTTTTCGATGAAGAGAGAATTCTTTATGTTCGTCAAATGATTCTATCTAAAAATACTGAGGATAGAAGCAAGGCGCTTAAAAATATTTTACCTTTTCAAAAGAAAGATTTTATCGATATCTTTAAAACAATGAGGGGTCTTCCTGTTACTGTTCGTTTGCTAGATCCTCCTCTCCATGAATTCTTACCAAAAAGCGAAAAAGAGATCGCCTCGGTTGCTAAAATTTTAAATATCTCTGAACAAGAAATAAACAATAGAATTAATGATCTTCATGAAGAAAATCCAATGCTGGGACACAGAGGATGCAGACTTGCGATATCTTATCCAGAAATTTATGAAATGCAGTGTGAAGCAATTTTTGAGGCTTTGGTAGAATGTCGAAAAGCAAAAATACAATCGGTAATCCCTGAGATAATGATTCCTTTGGTATCTACTGCTAAAGAATTAGAAATTTTAAGAACGTTAGTGGATAAAATTGCAAATCAAGTTCAAAAAAAATATTCCATAAAAATTGATTATTTAGTTGGAACTATGATTGAGCTTCCAAGAGCAGCCTTGAATGCTTATGAAATTTCAAAGCATGCAGATTTTTTTAGCTTCGGAACTAATGATTTAACTCAAACAACGCTAGGTATCAGTAGAGATGACTCAGGTAAATTTTTAGATGACTATGTGAATAGTAATATTTTCAAAATTGATCCATTTGTAAGTATTGATGTTGATGGAGTAGGTCAGTTAGTAAAATTAGCTTGCGAAAGTGGAAAAAAATATAATTCGAAAATTAAATTGGGAATATGCGGTGAGCATGGCGGAGATCCAGATTCTATCGATTTTTGTCATAATGCAGGATTAAATTATGTCTCCTGCTCTCCATACCGAGTACCAATCGCAAGACTATCCGCTGCACAGGCAAAAATTAAATCTAAGCACTAAATTAATTTTTTATTTCAAGAGAAAAATCAAAATTTTCAATGCTATGGGTTAATGTACCCATAGATATTCTTTGCACACCTGATTTCGCATAACTTATTATATTAGATTTATTGATATTACCTGATGCTTCTGTTTCTACATTTTTTGGAAGTAGTTTAATTCCTTTTTTTATATTCATCGGTGACATATTATCAAAGAGTACTCGGTTAATTTTAAAGGTTATAATTTTTTTGAGTTGTTTTAGATTATCTACTTCAACAGTAATAATTTTTTTTCCTTTATTTTTTTTGATAACATTGGAAATTAAAGTCCCAAGCTCATTATTTACAATATGATTGTCTTTGATAAAAATTTCATCACTTAAGTTCATTCTGTTATTAATTCCACCACCCATGGTTACTGCGTATTTCTGTAAATTTCTTAGATTTGGCAGGGTTTTTCTAGTACAGCAAATTTTGCATTGATATTTTTTTACTAATTGAGCAAATTTATTGGTTTTAGTGGATATACCCGACATTAGTCCCAAAAAATTAAGAGCAGTTCTTTCTGCTTTAAGAATAGATTTTTTGTTTCCTTTTATAGTTAGAATGGTTTGATTGGATTTAATATTAGCTCCATCTTGTAATTGAGTTCTGACGATTAGTTTTCTATCGATCATTAAAAAAACTTCTTTGGCAATTTTTATTCCACACACAATCCCTTGATCCTTGGCAATTATTCTAGCTGTTATTTTTTGATTATTTGGAATAGTTAAATTAGTCGTGATATCGCCATTAGGCATATCCTCTTGCAAAGTTTCTTTGATAATTTTTTTTAGGTTTTTTATCAAGGTATTCTAGTCTTGTCTTCCAATCTCAATCATTCGTTCGATCGATCCTCGAGCTCTTTTAATAGTGTCATGATTAATGAAAATTTCATTTGTTTTATTTTTTAAGCAATCTAAAATATTTTGTAAATTAATAGATTTCATATGAGGGCATATATTGCAAGGTTTGACAAAATTTACATCTGGGTTTTCAATCTCAATATTATCACTCATGGAGCACTCAGTTACTAAAAAAACATTTTTTGGTTTTTTTTCTTTTACATAATTAACCATATGAGAAGTAGAGCCAGTAAAATCAGATGCATTAATAACATCAGGTGGGCATTCTGGATGAGCAATAATCGTAAGATCAGGATAATTTTTTCTTAGTTCTCTTATATCTTTTTCATTGAATTGTTCGTGCACTTCACACTTTCCATGCCAAGATATGATTTCCACTTTAGTTTTACTAGCAACATATTTAGCTAAATATTCATCAGGTAAGAAAATTACTTTATTTACTCCAAGTGACTCTACTACTTTAACCGCATTAGCTGATGTACAACAAATATCTGTTTCTGCTTTCACATCAGCCGTAGTATTCACATAACTGACGACAGGAATTCCTGGATATTTTTTTTTGAGATTAATCACATCCTTGCCAGTGATAGATGCTGCTAATGAACAACCAGCCTTGGTGCTTGGTAAAAAAACTTTTTTTTCGGGAGACATGATTTTAGCTGTCTCAGCCATAAAATGAACTCCGCACATGATAATGTTATCCTCTTTTACTTTAGCGGCCTCTATGGCAAGGGCCAACGAATCTCCAATAATATCTGCAACACCATGAAAAATCTGGGGTGTTTGATAGTTATGGGCAAGTATTACACTATTAGTTTCTTTTTTTAGTTTATTGATTTCGTAAATATAAGGGGCAATCAATGGCCATTCTATATCTGGAATAGAGGATTTGAGCTTTTGGTATATTTGTGCTGTACCTGATTTGACTTCCTCAGAAAAAGCGATTTGATTATTCATAAATTAAATAATACCAGAATAGTTATAATTGTTACTGTATTATTGTCACATTTATATTAATTAATATAACAAAAATTATTATGCGGCCATGCTGGAATTGGTAGACAGGCACGGTTGAGGGCCGTGTGGGCCTAGCCTGTGAGAGTTCAAGTCTCTCTGGCCGCACCAATAATAAGTTAGATTTATTTAAGGAGAAGGTTTAGATTTAGTTATGAATAATGATTTATTTAAAATCAAAGGAACATACGTTAATGGTCAATGGCATAATGCTTCATCAACTTATGAAGTTATCAATCCTTCGCTAAATGAGAAATTAGCTGATATCCCACTTTCTTCCCAAGAAGAACTTGAATTAGCCGTTCAATCAGGATCAAAAGCTCAAAAAATTTGGTCTAAAGTTTCTTTAAAAGAGCGCGCAGATCTTTTGTTAAAGCTTTGCTCGCGAATTGTGGAAAAGGCAGAATCTTTTGCGCAAATGGATACTTATAATGCTGGTAATGCGATTACTTTTGCCAGAAAAGATGTACTGCAGGCAGTTGAACATATGAAGTATTTTGCCGGATTGGTTAGAGAAGTTAAGGGCGAAACTTTTTCTATGGAAAGCAATCATCTTAATTATTCAAGACAACAGCCATACGGAGTTGTTTTAAAAATCAATTCTTTTAATAGACCATTTAGATGGTGTGCTGAGAAATTGGCAGCACCAATTTTAATGGGAAATTCGGTCATCATTAAAAATTCTGAACAAGCTCCTATTTCTTCTTTACGTTTTTGTGAATTATTAGATGGTCTTTTTCCTGATGGTCTTATCAATGTAGTTACTGGAGGAGCTGACTCGGGATCATGGTTAGTAAGACATTCCTTGATTAAAAGAATTGCAGTTATTTCTTCCGTTCAAACAGGAATTGCTATTGCAAAAGATGCAGCTCCATTATTAAAAAACATCTCTTTAGAACTTGGAGGAAAAAATCCTTTAATTGTATTTGAGGATGCTGATATAGATTTTGCAGTTGATTTAACTATTAAAGGAATGAGATTTGACACAAAAGGAGAGTCTTGTAGTTCACCATCACGAATTTTAGTCCATAAAAAATTACATGATAAATATTTAGCTGCTCTTATTGCACAGGTAAAAAAAATTCCTGTAGGATTACCATGGATTGAAAGCAATGTCGTTGGTCCAGTAGTTTCTAAAAAACAATATGAAAGTGTAAATAAATATATTCAATCAGGTATTTCAGAAGGAGCAAAATTAGAATTAGGAGGTAATAGCCCTCAATCAGATGAATTAAAAAATGGATTTTTTATTAACCCAACTATTTTTTCAAACGTAAAACCTAACATGAAAATTGCCAATGAGGAGATTTTTGGTCCTGTTATTTCAGTTATGACATGGGAGAATTATGATGAAATGATGAATATTGCCAATTCTACTGAGTATGGGTTAACAGCTGGAATTGTAACTAATTCATTGAGCAATGCTATGAAAACAGCTGAAGATATTCAATGTGGTTATGTTTGGATCAATGCTGCAGGTAGATATGCAGGAGCACCTTATGGGGGTTGGAAATTAAGCGGTCTTGGCGTAGAGGAATGTTTTGATGAGTTAAAGAGTTATACAAAAACTAAAAATATCAATCTGAAGTGGATATAATTTTACTAATCAAGGAGAATTATTATGGATGAAAATTTATTTAAAAAAGGTTTAGAAAAAAGAAAAAAAACCATGGGGGAGGAGTACGTAAAAAATTTATTAGATAAAGCAGATGATTTTAGTTTGCCTTTCCAACAAGAAATGACAGCATGGTGCTGGGGCTTTGGATGGGGAGACGAAACAATCGATAGCAAAACTAGATCTATGCTAAATTTAACTATGTTAGCTGGTCTTGGTAAAATGCATGAGTGGGAATTGCACTGCAAAGGTGCATTTAGAAATGGTGTTACCAAAAAAGAGTTACAATCTATTTTGCATATTATTGGTATTTATTGTGGTGTTCCACAAGCTGTAGAATGTTTTAGAGTTGCCAGAAGAGTATTGGACGAACAAGAAACTAAATAACTTTTTTAAATTGTAAGCCAAAAAGGTTTTATTATTTTTATTGTTGATTGTTTTAATTTAATTGGCAAATTAAATAAATTTTCTGCTTCTTCTGTTTTGATTATAATAAAATTTGGATCTTTAGAAAGAACAGATCCTAGCAAACTGTTATTGTGATTTATTTCCTCACTTATTTCTACTGATCCATCAATTAATTGAAAAGGAAAAATTCTTCTTCTTACTTTGTTTTTTAAATTCATTCTTGCGGTATTTTCTTGTCCTACAAAACAACCTTTTTTAAAACTCAATCCTCCTAATTCCTTCAAATTAAGCTCTAAAGAAAAATAATTAAAAAGAGCTTCTGATGGAATAAAATCTATAAGACCTGTATTATGACAAAGATTTTTAAAAATATTCAAATCTAAGAATTTTACGTTTAAATCTTTTATTAAATTTTGTAGTTTGGATTTATCAATAATTCCGTGAATACCAAAGTCTTCTAACCTTGGATCATTAAAAAAAATTCCATAGCTATTTTGAATGGTATATCCCTTTATTTTCTTGAAAGATTCGTTAATTACCTCATTTGCCATATTAAAAAAAAATGATTGATATTGTTCAATTTCATTTATTTCTACTTTGGATCTTAACCTATAAACTTTTAATTTGTTAATTAGATCAACACTCGTTTCTTTATTGCATTGTAATAAAAATTGACCCGTAGAGTCTTTGCATATTATAAAATCATATAAAAATTTTCCTTGAGGAGATAATAAGCAAGAGTAAATACTTTTTTTTTCAGTTACTAAATTAATATCATTTGAAATTATATTTTGTAAAAAATTCGATGAATCAACGCCTGATACTGAAATGATAGCTTTATGCTCTAATGATATTACAAAATTGCTGTTCATTTTAATTATTTTTGTATATTAGTTTGTTATTCATAATGTCAAACAAATATACTTTAATTATCCAAAATGCCGAATGTTATGTAGAAGGATCATTGGTAGTTACTGATATTGCTATAAAAGATAATATAATTGCAAAGATTTCAAAAAACATTACAGAGACAGCCGATAAAATTTTAGACGCTAAGGGTCTAACAGTTTTTCCTGGTATAATTGATACACAGGTTCATTTTAGGGAGCCAGGAGATCCAAACAAAGAAACTTTAGAAAGTGGAAGTAAAGCCGCAGTTTTAGGTGGAGTGACTGCTGTTTTTGAAATGCCTAATACATCGCCTCCAACAGATAGTCCTGATCGTTTTCAAGATAAATTAGATAGAGCCAAAGGAAGAATGTATTGTAATTATGCTTTTTATTATGGAGCAACTGAGAGCAACTCATCTTCTTTGGAGGTTACCAAAAAGCTGGAAGGGTGTTGTGGTATCAAAATGTTTATTGGATCCTCCACGGGTAATTTGCTTGTAAAAGAAGATAAATACATCGAGCAAGTCATTAAAAATGCTCCAAGAGTTGTATCAATTCACTCCGAAGATGAAAATATGCTTAATGAAAGAAAAAATGAGATTGTTAATGGTGATGTAAAATCTCATTATGTTTGGCGAAATGTCGAGACTGCTATGACCTCAACTAGGAAAGTTGCAAAATTTGCAAAAGCCTTAAATAAAAGAATTCACGTGCTTCATGTATCTACCAAGGATGAGATAGATTTTTTAAGAGATTATAAAGATATTGTGAGCATTGAAACAACACCCAATCATCTAAGTTTATTTGCACCAGATTGTTATGAGGAAAAGGGAACTTTTGTACAAATGAATCCCCCTGTTCGAGAAAAGACACATATGGAGGGTATTTGGAAGGGAGTTTTAGATGGAACCGTTGATGTTATTGGCTCTGATCACGCTCCTCATACAAAGGAGCAAAAAATGCAAACTTATCCAGCTAGTCCATCTGGAATGCCAGGCGTGCAAACTATTTTTCTTTTAATGTTAAAGCATTTTTCTGAAGGAAAAATAAAGCTAGAACAAGTGATTAGTTTGCTATCAGAAAATCCATGTAAATTGTTTGGTATAAAACAAAGAGGTTATATCAAAGAAGGTTACTTTGCAGATTTGACCATTATGAACATGAATAAAGAATTTACTATAACTAATGATTGGATTGCTAGTAATTGTAAGTGGACCCCATATGACGGATGGAAAGTACAAGCAACACTGCACGGAACCATTGTAAATGGAAACGTTTGCGTATGGAATGAACAACTAGTAGAAGAAAAGTTTGGTAAGCCTTTGCTATTTAATTAGCTTTTTTCATTTTCTCAATTTGTGATTGTAATTCTTGAAGTTGTTTAGAAAGAGTATTGATATCTGTAGACTCTTGTTTTGACTCACTTGGCGAGCTTTCTTTTGGTTTGTTATTTGAGTTTGAAGACATAGGAAAGTCAAAAAATTTTTGAAAATCAAAAGGATTGAATTTCATCATTCCCCCAAACCCTTCAGTAAATATATTTTTAGAGTTAGCAAAGTTTAAAACATTGCTCAAGAAACCAAACATATCTGCAGATTGATTGTTTTCATTAAAAATAATTATTTGTTTCAGAAACTCTTCAGGTATTAAATTTGTACCCGCTGTTTGTTTTTCCAAAAGAATTTGCATTAATATAGATGAGGTTATATCTTTTTTGGTATCAACATCTGTAATTTGAAAAGGAACTTTTTCTTTAATTAGATTTACAATATCATCTTGTGTAATATACGAGCTGGTTTCTGTATTATACAACCTTCGATTAGAATATTTTTTAATTGCAATCATAATTATTATTATTGCTCAATCACATATTCTCCTGGAGCAGGATATAATTCTTTAAATTTATTTAAATTAATTTCATTAATTTTTTTATTTTTTCCTGAGAATTGTTCTAACCAGTTAATCCATTGAGGCCACCATGAGCCATCTTGTTTAGATGCGCTATCTAACCAATCTGTTGGTGGAGATTGTACAGTAACTTGATCGTTATCATAAAAATATTGTTTTCCAGGTTTTGCATCTTTACCTTGAATAATTCCAGCAATGTGACCAGAGTTAGCCAAAATAAATTTACATTGATTGTTATAATTTTTAAGTCCCGAGAATACAGATTTCCATGGAGCAATATGATCTTCAGTAGTTGCAACATGAAACATGGGAGTTTTAATTTTGCTCAAGTCTAAAATTAAATCTTTGAATTTGTATTCTTTTTTCACGATTTTATTATGCAAATACATAGATCGCAAATAATCACTATGAAGTTTTGCAGGTAGCCTAGTTGAGTCGCTATTCCAATATAACATATCAAATGCAGTAGGCTGATTTCCTAGTAGATAATTATTTACAACATAATTCCAATACAGGTCGCCTGGTCTTAAAAAATTGAATGCAGCTGCCATATTTTTTCCATCAAAATATCCAACGCTATTCATTTGATCTTCAATTGCTTTAATTTGCTCATCGGTAATAAAAATACCAAGGTCACCTGGCTCTGAAAAATCTATCAGGCTTGCAAAAAAAGTTGATGAATTAATTTTATAAGGAATTGGTTTTTGTTCTAAGTAAGCTAGCACCATTGCAACCAAAGTTCCACCTACACAATAAGAAGCTAAATTAATTTCTTTAGATCCTGTTTCTTCACAAGCAACTTCAATTGCTTTTAAAACTCCATTATCAATATATTCTTCAAAACCAAAATTTTTACTTTCAATACTTGGATTTTTCCATGAAATTAAAAATGTATTCATTTTATTTTCTACTAAATATTTCATCATTGATTTTTTTTCATTTAAATCCATGATGTAAAATTTATTTATAAAAGGTGGAACAATAAGTAGTGGTTTTTCAAATTGTGTTTCGGTTTCTGGTTTGTAATGAATTAACTCAAATACTTCATTTTTAAAAATTATTTTTCCAGGCGTAGTTGCTAAATTTTCTCCAACCTTGAAATCAGAAAATTTTGTTTGAGATATAAAAAATTTATTTGGATGTTTTAAGTAATCCTCCCTAAAATTATTGTATCCTCGTACTAGATTTTCACCATTCTCCTTGAATGTTGCAAGCATTACATCTGGATTTGTGAAAACAAAATTGCTAGGAGACATAGCCATATTTAATTGCTTAATATAAAATTGCATTAGCGCTTTTTGTTTTGGATCTGGAAACTGAACCGACTCAACTAGATTGTCTAGCATTTGAGATGTAATTAAATAAAATTGTTTTATAAAATCAAAGAATAAGTTTTGTTGCCATTCATTTGATGAAAATCTTTTATCTGTTTTCTCCTCTTTAATAGGAGGGATCGCGTTTTGATTTGAGAGCTTAGATACAAAATAAAAATTTAATGCTGTTAATTGTGTTAACCATTTTCCGATATTATCATAGTAAACCGTTGGATTTTTTCCAATTTCATTTGTAAATTTTTCCAAACTCTCCATAATTTTATTCGTAGTCGGGTTAATAGATTTTAGTAAATCTTGAATTCCAAATTCACCACTAGCTGTTTTAGAAGCGTCACTAGAATTTTTTCCAAAGTTTGAAAAATTTGATGAAATTAAATTATTATAAATTTTAATATTGTTTTGAAAGATCTCGTTGAATTGATTTAAATCTGGGTATTGCATATTGCTTGTCGTTTCTTCTCCGCTGTGATTGTTAGTTGTTTTGTTATTGTTATTAGAATTTGAAGTTTTCTGAGTCGAGTCTTTCTCATTTTTAGTAGTTTCGGCTTTATTGTTTTCTTCGTCTTTAACGCTTGCTTTTGCTGTGATTTTGTTTTTTTTTGATTTGTTATCGCTCATTTTTATATTTTATTATCTTATTAATATGTGGCTTATGCAATATTAGATATTGCAAGGCAATATAAATATATTGCTATGCAATAAAAAAGAATCATTTAAATTCAATACTTTATTATTTTATTGAAAAATACCTATTGCATTATATTGCATCGCAACATATATAGACGTCAACTTTAAATTAAACAGGAGTAAATATGTTCAATACAAACACAAACCTTTTTGAAATCTTTGATTTTCAAAAAATGTTATCAGCAGCTAAAATGCCTTCTTTAGACGTTAATTCTGAAGCTTTAATTAACTCTCAGAAAAAAACTATGGAAGCTTTTGCTAGTGCTTCTAAAGCAGCTTTTGAAGGTGTGAATTCATTTTCAAAAAAACAAGTAGAAATCCTAAACAATGCAATTTCAAGTGCAAAAGATGCAACTTCTGAAATTGCTAAAGGAAATGCTCAAGAATCAGTAGCTAAATCAGTTGATTTAATCAAATCTGCTATCGTAGAAGCTCAAGCTAACGTAGCTGAATTGGCAAAAATCAACGAAAAAACTGCTAAAGAAGCATTTGAAATTTTAAATGCTAGATTTTTAGATGGTTTAACTGAAATCAAAAACGTTGTAGTAGAGAAAAAAACAGCGTCCGCTTCAGTAAAAAACTAAACTAATTTTTAAACCTCAAAGATCGATATCTTATTCTCCCCCGAATTAAATCGATCTTGAGGTTTAATATTTTTAAGATATATATTCGCATTTATGAAAAAACTTGCATTAGTTACGGGTGGTACTCGAGGAATTGGAGCTGCAATTGCAGCAAAATTAAAAGAAGATGGTCATGAAGTCGTTGCTACGTATATAGGAAGACCAGAGGCAGCAGAGGCATTTACCAAAGAAACAGGAATCAAAACGTATAAATTTGATGTTGCTTATTTCGAGAGCTGTAAAGATGCTATCGAAACAATAGAAAAGGATTTTGGTCAAAGCATTGATATCGTAGTTAACAACGCAGGTATCACTAAAGATAGATTTATTCACAAAATGTCACCTGATGATTGGAATGCAGTCATTAATACTAATTTAAATTCATGTTTTAATATTACGAGAAATGTAATTGAAAAAATGAGAGAGAAAAAATTTGGAAGAATTATTTCTATTAGCTCAATCAACGGATTGAAAGGTCAAATCGGACAAGCTAACTATTCGGCAGCGAAAGCAGGAATTATAGGATTTTCAAAAGCTATTGCACAAGAAAATGCAAACAAGGGAATTACCGTTAATGTTATTGCTCCAGGCTATGTTGGAACTGACATGGTAAAAAAAATTGACCCAGCTATTTTAAAAGGAATTGTATCACAAATACCCGTGGGTAGATTAGCAGAACCAAGTGAAATTGCTGCATTAGCTAGTTACTTAGCTGGAGACACTGCAGGATTTATCACTGGAGCTACTTTCTCTATTAACGGTGGCCAGTACATGCAATAAATTTTAACAAATAAAAGAAGGAACCTTACACATATGAAAAACGACGACGTAGTTATCACTAGTGCTTTTAGAACTGCTATTGGATCTTTTGGAGGATCGTTAGCATCACAAACTGCTCCTCAATTAGGTGCGGCTGTTAT
>Ga0181600_10003597_pt1 | contig 11830 bp, 9 predicted proteins | sample 041ome_2_FD_132982 | JGI IMG/M metagenome (GOLD analysis project Ga0181600, IMG submission 132982) | Coastal salt marsh microbial communities from the Groves Creek Marsh, Skidaway Island, Georgia - 041406US metaG (megahit assembly) | ecosystem: Environmental > Aquatic > Marine > Intertidal zone... | reverse complement strand
TGCTTTACACTATGCTTTTTGCAGTAGTCTCCATACACAGCCTTGAATGTACACGGTTTCCCAGTCATCGTCGTCGCACAACAGGTCTTCTTTGCTTTCCTTTGCTCATTCACCACCTCGGGAGGCTTGTCAATCACGATAATCTGTCGGTCATCCTTCTTCTTCTCGTGTTCGAGGTACTTCTTTTTCATGATCCAAGTTGCGTTCGCAAGCTTGACACACTTTTCATCTGGCTCGCCGATCCGGTACATCTTAGCCGCATCAGCGAGGCAACGGTCCCAAAGGTGATCACGGATAACTTCCATTTTTGATTTCTTGATTTTTACAATTTTACATCTCCACTTAGGCTTCTCCTCCGATTTCAGCCAGGTAAATGTCAACCTGACCCGCGAAATCGGGACATGTTTCTGTAGTCTTCTTGGTGACCGCATCCTGAACGTTGATGACATGCTCCTTGAACTTTTTGACATCTATACCCGTAGCGTTATGGATTTGAGACTCGGTAGCGATGTCCTTGAGTGCATAGAGGTACGCTGCCGCATAGTTCGCGTGAAGAATCGCCACAACCGGAGACTTATCTTGTTGCGCTGCCGTAGCATAACGAGCAGACTGGCGGATAAGCTTCTCGATGGACTTGTTCATGCCCCTCGTCTTGTTCTGCATCATCAAGAAAAGAACAAAGATGGCGGCTATCAGGTAGAGGTACATCTCTTACTTTACCTCAAGAAAGTTTTGACAGTCCTGCATCGTCTTCACGTGGTCACCTTCATCGTTACGGACATTGACGAAGACGTCATATAGGTTGTTGACATCATCGTAGTAGTTCGAAGCCACAGCTGGTGGACGCTCGAGGGAGAGGCTCGCCCCATTCTGTTTAAGAAATTCATCGTAGGTGTGATAGGCGTGTTCCTCCACCTGTTCGGAAAGATTGTAGGCCATCCTCGGAGACACCACATACAGAAGGCATGTCAACCAGTAGTACGCGAAGGCTGTGTGCTGTGCGAAGAATCTATCAACGAAACGCTCGTCACCACCCAGGTCTTCCATGATGAGAAGGTGGTGGTACTCATTCATGGTCTGTGCGAAGTGCGTCTCTAAGAAGTCAGCCTTCCGCCACACACCGAGGGTTTCGTACAAATGTAAAACAGACACAAATGAGAAGTATGGGACACGAGCGACCGTCTCAAGGACATAGAAACGGGCATAATCTCGATCCTTGTAAACCCTATCGATAACATTCACAGCTGATTTGACGACAGTCTTATTGATACGCTTCTCAAACCTGCGAGCAGTATTCACGTGAGGTTTGACGGAGGCGATGGTGAGCATATATCTAAAATAAAATCACATATTTAAGTATGTTAGATTCTGAACCAACCAAACATTATTGTTGTATTCCATACCCACTCTTTCCGAAAAAGGTCTTCTTTGTAAATGAAAGTGATTGGGAAGTTCGTTATGAACTTGTTTGGTATAAAGAGAAAGAATTATTAGAAGCAGACCTTGGATTAAATATCGCTGGTGGCGGTGGAAACGTTGCGAGTAAATTCACAGCAGCTGAGAAAGCAAAGCCTGAAGAAGGGTGTTGCTTCCCTCACGATACAACAAAGACTACAGTTATGCGCGGCTACAAGTATTTTAGGTTGAAGTACAAGTTTTTAGAATTACAAAATGAGTGGTCAGAAGAGACAGGTAAAATTGACCCAATTCTTGTAGAAGTACCTGGAAAATCCCCTGATATTAAAAATTTCAGCATTTATGAAAAAATTATATTCAAACAGCCCCCATCCCATGTGCGCCATGAACATTCTTTACAGACGAACAAAAAAATCATAGAAGAAACAATTTGTAAAAAGCTAAATTCAATTGAAGGTAAAGCGGATGAAATTTTAGGTTTCGTTTTAACCATGAACGATTCAACCCCCGAACCACCTATGAGGGACTTCCCACGTATGAGGGACTCTCCACTTATGAGGGACTCTCCACCTGTGAGGGAAGAAGTGCATACATGCGAAAGTCTTCATAAACATATGTGTAGTTCAAATAATAAGGTAAAACAATGCCAACACTGTAAATATTGGTATTGTGATTGGCATTCTAAAGTAAACAATAATCCACTCGGTAGGGGTGGTCATGTGTGTAAGTAACCTAAGTTAGAGTTTTGAGTTGTAATAAAACCAAGAAAAATGGAGAGTGTCCAAAAGCTCACCCACATCGAACACATTCTCAAGAGACCTGACTCATATGTTGGTCCAGTTGAATTGGGTACAGAACCTTACTGGATACTTGATGGTTCTACCTTCACCAAGAAGAACCTCAAGTACTCCCCAGCCCTCTTGAAAATCTTTGATGAAATCCTGGTCAATGCCATCGACCGTAACTCCCTCCACTCCAAGAATGTCAATTCCATCTCTGTCGCTATTGACAAGGAGAGTGGCTCAGTGACCATCGAGAATAATGGTCCTCTCGGTGGTATTGGTGTTCGTATGCACGAGAAGGAGGGTATCTGGAACCCTGAACTTGTCTTTGGTCACCTCCTCACGAGTACCAATTATGATGATACTCAAAAGCGTATCGTCGGTGGTCGCAATGGTTATGGTGCCAAGTTGGCAAACATCTACTCCACCGACTTTTCTGTGGTCATCAAGGATCATGAGACGAAGCAGACCTATACCCAGAAGTGGTCGAAGAATATGACTGTCTGTGACCCACCAAAAATAAAAAAACATTCGGGTGCCACGTCATCCGTCTCTATCACTTTCACACCCGAGTGGAAGAGGTTTGGAATGTCCAAGATGGACGATACCATCTACAACATCTTCCAGAAACGAGTTTGGGATGCGAACATCTGTACGACCCAAAACTGTAAAGTGAAGTTCAACGGAGAGGTTCTCCCCAAACAAAACTTCGAGGCCTACGCCAAGATGCATGAAGGTGTTCAAGAAGTTGCCTCTGTGTCTGGAGACCGCTGGTCAGTGTGTATCGGTACATCGGAGAATGGACTCGAGCAAGTCTCGTTCGTCAACGGCATCTGTACCATGAAGGGTGGCACTCATGTCGACCATGTCGCGAACCACATCGCCAACGGTATCATCGAGGATATGGCGAAGAAGATTAAGTTGAAGCCTCAACAGGTGAAGAATGCTTTTACAATCTTCGTCAAAGCGACCCTCGAAAACCCAACCTTCTCGAGTCAGGTGAAGTCTGAGTGTACCTCGAAGGCTGCCGACTTTGGTTCCAAGTTTGAACCCCCGAAGAACTTTGTGAAGAATGTTCTCAAGACTGGTATCGCCGATGAACTCATGGCACTCTCGAAGTTTAAGGAGATGAAGGAACTCAAGAAGACTGATGGAACCAGGAAGTCTAAGATTACTGGTATCCCCAAGTTGGATGATGCGAACAAGGCTGGTACGGCGCAATCTGGGAAGTGTACACTCATCGTGACCGAGGGTGACTCAGCAAAGACTCTCGCCGTCGCTGGCCTCTCTGTGGTGGGTCGAGACCATTACGGTGTCTTCCCCCTCCGTGGTAAGTGTAAGAATGTGAGGGACTCTTCGGTGGCACAGTTGACATCCAACCAGGAGTTCAATGACCTCAAGAAGATTTTGGGACTTCAACAGGGTAAGGAGTACACGAGCGTCTCCGAGCTTCGCTATGGTCGCCTTATGATTATGACAGATGCGGATAACGATGGAAGTCACATCAAGGGTCTCATCCTCAACATGATTCACTACTTCTGGCCAAGCCTCCTCAAGTTGAACTTTGTGGTTTCGATGGTGACACCAATCATCAAAGCCACAAAGGGTTCTGAGACCAAGTCTTTCTACACTGATTCAGCCTTCAGGACATGGTATGGTTCAGGGAAACAGGGGTGGAAAATCAAGTACTACAAGGGTTTGGGTACCTCGACGAGTGCTGAAGCTCGTGAATATTTCAAGAAGATTCAAGACCTCACCGTAAAGTTTGACGTGGATACGATGACTGATGACTCCATCGTTCTCGCCTTTGACAAGAAGAAGGCGGATGCGCGAAAGTCATGGCTCCTCGAGAGTACTGCCAAGGATGCTGACCAACTCGAGGTTCCTTATGGTGATGTGAAGCAGTTGGATATCACTGACTTTGTACACAAGGACTTGGTGAACTTCAGTCTCGCAGACCTCAAACGTTCCATCGCCCACGTGGCGGATGGACTCAAACCTTCGCAGAGGAAGGTGATGTACTCCTGTTTCCAGAAGAATCTTCGAGATGAGATGAAGGTGGCGCAACTGGCAGCCTATGTGGCTGAGAAGAGTGCCTACCATCATGGCGAGGTTTCCCTCGCAGAGACGATTGTGAAGTTGGCGAATGACTACACGGGTTCGAACAACATCAATCTTCTCGAACCATGTGGTCAGTTCGGTACACGCCTCATGGGTGGTAAGGATGCGTCCCAGACGAGGTACATCTTCACGAAGCTCACCAAAGAGGCGAGAAAGTTGTTTGACCCCAAAGATGACGCCATCCTCAACTACCTCGACGATGATGGACGTTCTATCGAACCAGACTTTTACATGCCCACCCTTCCGATGGTTCTGGTCAATGGTACAGAGGGGATTGGGACGGGATTCAGTTGCTATGTCCCACCCTTCAACCCCGAAGACATCAAAGAGAACATCAAGAAGATACTAGGTGGTGACACACCTGTCGAAATGAAGCCATGGTTCAGGGGTTTCAAGGGTAAGGTGTTCAAGGATGAGGGGGGTCTGTGGGTCACTGAAGGTACATGGAGAGACACTGGCTCCAGACTCAAGGTTACAGAACTTCCACCAGGTCGCTGGACTCAGGATTACAAGGAGTATCTGGATACCCTCATGGAGAAGAAGATGATTACCAACTACACGAACAACAGTACCACTGAGGATGTTGACTTTGAAATCTTTGGGTACTCGGGGAAAGACTTGGTGAAAGACCTCAAGATGAGAAAGACGTTCCATACATCAAACATGCACCTGTTTCACCCCACCAAGGGTATTCACAGGTACACAACCCCCGAAGAGATTCTCGCAGACTTTGTGGAGTTGCGTCTCGAACACTATAAGAAGAGGAAGGCTCACCTCATCGATGTCCTCGAAAAGAGAGCTGAGATGTGTAGCCTCAAGTCGAAGTTTGTCTCTATGGTCATCGAAGGAAAGTTGGTGGTTTTCAAGAGGAAGAAGGTGGAGTTGGAGAAGGAGATGTCTGCAACATTCCCAAAGATTGATGGTTCGTGGGACTATCTCCTAAACACGAAAACTGTCGAGTACACTGAGGAACGCGTCAACGCACTCATGAACGAGGCGAAGCAGGCGAAGGATGAGCTGGAGAAGATGATGAAGACAAGCCACGTGACAATGTGGAAAACGGATATTAAAAATATGTGAGTAGTAGATAGATATGGGTGAAGCCGCTAAAATTTCCCTGAAGGCTATTGGAAAGCAGGATACACACCTCCTTTCCAAAGACCCTGAAGATACGTTCTTTAATAGTAAAAATGAACTCAGACATTCTGAATTTAGGAAATACCACCGCTCGCGTAACGTTGTCAACCCTGGACAAGTTGCGAACTGGCCATTTGGTCAGACTGTGAAGGTTGAGTTTCGTCCCCAAAATATGGGTGACCTCCTCAGTAACATGTGGTTGAGTGTGACCATGCCTGGACTCACAAATCCTTCAACTGGGTTTTACGCAGACCAGCTGGGTCGACACATTCTCAAGAGTGTCACGATGTTTGTTGATGAACTCGAAGTCGAAAAGATTCATGATGATTGGGGAATCATATATGATGAACTCTATCTCGAGATGTCAGAGAAGGTTGCGAATCGGTTCTTAGTCAACAGGAATCTCGGTTTCGATGACTCAACCACAGCTGAATTTAAAGAGATTTCTCGGAACAGCTCAGACCTCATGATTCCCCTTCACTTCTTCTTCTCTCGGAAGTTTGCGAGTGATGAGTATTCATCCAATGCACCGAATCGCCCCTATTTCCCTCTTTGTGGGATACACAGACAGAAGATTATATTCGAGCTTGAGTTTCATAAACAAACCTTCTTCACAGAGAGTACGAAGGTTCTCGAACTTGGTGAGTTTAGACTCATAACCGAAGAAATCACAGTCAACCCTGAAGAGCGGAAATACTTTGCGAATGAGAGACAGACATTTATCACAGACTTGGTTCGTAAACACCCAACCACAGTGAGTGAAACTGGGAAAGATGTTATCCGTACAAACCTTGTACCAAACATACCAGTCAAATGTATCCACTGGTTTCTCAGAAATACCGATTTCGAAAATGAAGATGTCGCCAATGGACCCGAACCAGCCAACTTGGAGAAGCAGTTCTGCCAAAACCGTTTCAACTTTTCTTCAAACGTAAACTTCGACGAGATTCAAACATTCTTCTATCCCATCATGTCCGAAGCGAGTTTTTACATTAACGGTAACAAACTCCCCAATGTTTCCAACACCAACCACAACTACTACAAATATCTCATCCCATCGAGGAATCGTCTGGCGAGACCTTTCAGGAATGTGTACACATACAGTTTCTCGATGAACCCAGTAAACGTGGAACCATCGGGAAACTTGGATTTTAGTCAGATTCAGTCAGATAAAACATCGATAGAAGTGAAACTAGATACGAGTGAAAATTCATTGGTGAATGTGGAATCTAATACGTACTCTCTGAACATGTATTACACGGGGTATCAAACATTCGTATTTGATAAGGGGTTTATGTCAATTGCTTACTAAAAAGTGCCGTCTTGTTTGAGGCGATATAGTCGATGATGTTGTTCTTGATACACCATTTGATGAAATTCAACTGCGCTAGAGTTGTATGGATTTCATGAGATGTCCCAGGAATCGTGTATGCAAACTTCTCTGACCGACAGAAAGGGTCAAAGAGTTTCTTACTGTATCCATCCAAGCTCGACTTGTACGCGCAATGTACAGTAAAGAGTTTGCCGTCAGTTGTCTTGTAGGACGTATTGTTCTTCTTAGCATAGTTTGTGATGAACCATTCTAGGTTTCGAAGTGAGATGCCACTCGATTTGTCCAAAATGGTCAGTAGTTTAGTTCGGTTTTTTTCATTTTCATAAAAGCCGTTGATCGAATTTAGTAGAATACCCGATTTACTCATTACAAATATCTCGCCCTAATTCTATAAGCCCTTTTGAATTTCTTCACACATGAGTTTGTTCAAATCCAGGTAACTGTTCGAGTTTTCACAGCCTGGACATCCACTGACATTCATCTGCTCTGGTCCGTGGGTATGTAAATTTTTACTTGGCAGGTGACGCCTCTTGATACGTTCTCCTTGAGCCTTGTGATACCGACAGTATCCATCATGTACAGCTCTAAATGAGCATCTCTTTGTCCCTTCTGCTGTCGTCTTCGTACCCTTACATCCCCCAGACTTGTTCGTCTCAGCTATGTCTCGTAAAAGGAGGTCAAGTGGTATACCATGAGTCTTGGAAACATTCTCTAGAGTCATACTGAGCTTATATTCGGTATACCTAGAAACCTCATCTTCAACCATTTCGTACATGTGTTCGTTGATAGCATCCTCGATACGACCAGGCAGTTCTTCGATAACCAGTTTCTTTACGCTATCAGCGACGATTTTTGAAATCTTGTCCTTCGAAATCATGACTTATTCATACTTTGCTCGTAGTTTTTAAATAAGTCTTCAACCGAATTCTCTCTTTGTCTTTTCTGCTTAAGGCGTTCCCGAAGGTCAGCAACTTTTCCAGTGTCATCGAGACCCTGCTTTCTACACTCTTCAATGAGCTCCTCCTTTTTCATGGTACTCAGAGCGGGTTCACGCTTTTTGGGTGGTGGCTTGTGGGATTCAATGATTTCACCAAAAATCTCTTGCTTCGTGTTGTCATAGAGGGGGTCGAGTAGGTCACATACAGGGTTCAAGAACTTGTTCACGAAATAGTAGTGATAGTCTACGGGTATGTTATTCTCATCGACATATTTGGGGTCTTCAGACTTTTCGAACGCTTTCGCTCTAGGATTACCCGTGTTTACGAGTAGATACGGGACGCGGTCTCCAGATTGTGGTTCAGAACCAGGCTTCCTTTCACGCATCTTGTTGACCACTTGAACGTGTGCCTGATTGATTTGCGAACTCTGTGGACTCGTGATGGACACTGAGTTCCCCCCAACTTTGTATGAATCCGACAAGGACTGGCTCAATATGAGCTTATCGTTAGGTACCTGACCACTCAAAAGTTCATTTGCACGTTTCTGTGCCAACTCCTTCGGTGGACCCGTATCGTTCGATGTCAACACAACATCGAGAAGTTCCTTGCACACCTCTCTTACGTGGGGTGTGTTGTCTCGACGAACAACTTGTAGACCCTTGATGTCTATGTAGTCCATATGCATCTGGTCATCCTTCCCCTTTGTCCACAACTTGGCAGCGTAACGCTTCTTCGAGTACAAGAAGTATGGCCAGTACACCTTCTCAAGTTCCAGGTTGTTAGGCTTCTTGAAGAGAGCGCTACACTCCTCTGCCGCCCTTTCACCAATTTCCCAACTGTACTTTACGGCCTCTTCACCTGTGCGGTCACCCACATCAAACTCAACCATCACTGAATCCGTGTCACCATACCTCACCTTCGCACCAGGGAAATTCTTCTCGACGTAATTCTTCGTGTCTTCAATCATCATGCGACCTTTGCAAGTCGTTGTCGATGCAATGGGTACACATGGAAGAATACCTTTACCAGCACCCGTGAAACCATAGACAGAGTTCATAGACACTTTATACGCCAACTGCTTTCCATTGTACACCTCTTTCATCGCACCCGTCGCAGCCGCCATATCCTTTTTGGCCTTTTTGCGAAACTGCTTGAGTTCTATGAGAATACTTGGAAGAAGGCTTGGGACATTCTGAGCAAACTTGTATGTACGGTCACCAACACTGAACGTCTCATACTCAACACCAGGGACGTTGCCATACCTTCTCTCATCCATCACTAGGGTGGAATAGCAAAGGTTGTGAGCTGTCATGATTGATGGATACAGCGCTTCAAAATCTAGAGCTGTGATTGGTGTATAATAGGCACCCTTTTGTGCCTCTAAGACAGTCGCACCTTCATAGGGTTCTTCAGGAATAGAACCATACTTAATGGTCGGTACCATATATCCAAGTTCCCGTGCCTTCTTTGTCAATTGACTGAACACCTTAATCTGCTGCCCACGCTCAACTAGGAAGCATAGGGGTACCCATGTCGCCTTCGCCATCTCCAAGAGGTTCAGTAGGGTACACAACTTCTTCATGAGTCTGTGGGGGAGGAGTGTATCCTTGATACAGTACTCCGCAACTTCACCCAATTTTACGGGGTCTTCCTCCTTGTACCGTGCAAACATCTCCTTTGGGGACATGTCAATCTTCTGGTCACCCAGGTACAACTTCGAAACTTCATTGAGTTTATAGGAATCCAACTTGTATCCCTTCTTCACCTCATGGAACAAATCGAAAATGAATCGTCCAGGCATTGGCAGAAGTTTCAGGAAGTTGTCACCCAATGCACTCGAACTCAACTTCTTCTGGAGAAGGTGTGACTCCGTGTCATGAAGTTTACCCATCTGATAGAAACCCATACCACACCCAGTCATTGCTGCACGTTTGTAAATGTACTCAAGGTCAAAACCGAAGATGTTCCAACCTGTGATGATGTCGATGTCTTTGTCGTGTAGGTAATCCTTGAATGCCAGAAGCATCTCCCTCTCTGTGTCAAAGCTTACGACACCTGAACCCTCAGTCTTTTTGTAGCACAGGCAAACCTTTTCATATGGTTCATCGTTTCCGAATGTACACAGGGACACTGCAATCTGGAAGCATGCATCACCAGGAATGTCAGCATCAGGGAATTTACCCGTCGAACTGTTACACTCAATATCCACAGAGGCTACAACAAACGGTGCGATGTCATCCCGAGCCACGGGTTTAAGGGTCGTCCAATCGTTGCACCACAGGTCAATATCAACCTTGGCGAGATGGGAGCGTACACAATCAGAACCAGTATCCAACCATCCAGTCGATTGAATCCCAGTTCGGTGCATGAGCCTCAGGACGGGGTCGAGGTTCGATTCATAGACGTGATACTTTTTGAAATCATTGTTGTACATGAAGAGGGAGTTAATTCGGCGTCTAGCCTCAAGAGTCTTGAAGTTCAAGTGCATATAGTTGAACTCTTCATTGTTTTGGAATCCCCAGACATCCTTCTGTTTCGTCAGACTATAGCTTGTCACACAATTTTCTCGAAGACGATTCAGTTCATTAAACAGAATCTTGACATCTTGTTGAGTTGTTCCACGTGGCAGTTTTACGAAGAAGTAGGGGTCAAAAGATGTGGTGACACACACAGATTTACCATCCTCAGTCTTTCCAAAAATGCTGATTAAGTGTTCTTCGTCTGTGTCCCTCGCCTCCCATGTGAGAGCTTGGAAGACGACCATATGTTTATATTGAGCGAAAATTTTAATATCGTTTATTAATAAATGTCTGCTGCTTTAATTGAGCTAGTGTCGGTGGGCGCCCAGGATGTCTACATCACGGGTGATCCCCAGGTCAGCTTCTTCCGTCAGAACTACAAACGCTACACCAACTTCGCCATGAAGCCCGAACGCCTGGACTACATCGGTACTTTCGGTGGGAACAATGAAGTGACTATCCCCATTCGCTCGAAGGGTGATCTCATGAGCTACATTTGGATCGAGGATACCCTCGTCTCGAACGTTTCGGGCAACCCCGACGGTCTCTTCTCGAGTACCGCCTCCAACCCCACAGAATTCCAGTTGTGGATTGGTGGTCAGAAGGTGTCTCAGCTCGACTCCCTCTACATTCAGGGTGTTCACAACGCGCTGATGCGTGATTCCGCGGCCAAGGCGTCCTTCGCTGTGACCACGAACACTCGCAAGGAGAACCATTCGGGTAACTACTTCATGATTCCCTTCTTCTTCGGTGAAGACTGGACGAAGTCTCTCCCCCTCGTGGCGCTCCAGTACCATGATGTCGAGATTCGTGTGAAGTGCCGCGATGGTTACACCGCCGCTGGTACCCCCAAGGTGTACGGTAACTATGTGTACCTTGACACCGATGAGCGTAAGTTCTTCACGGACAACGAACATGAACTCCTCATCACCCAGACTCAGCACCAATTGGCGTCGAACACCGACACCGAGTTTGACCTCAGCTACTTCAACCACCCAGTGAAGTCTCTCCACCTCGTGTCTGGTAATGCCAATGATGCCAACTACACGTCCGAGTATACCTTCGACAAGGCTTCTCTCTACATCAACGGTGTGGCGCTCTTCGAGAACATGTCTAACGTGTACCACCACGATGTCGTCGCCGAGATGCACTGCACTGACCTCCCCGATGGTGCCATCGACAACGTTCCCACCTACTCGTGGCCATTCTGCCTCACCATGAGCAAGATGCAGCCCACTGGTTCCCTCAACTTCTCTCGTATCGATAACGCGAAGCTCAGCATCACCAACCCCTCGGGTGGTAACCAGCTTCACCGTGTCTATGCGGTCAACTATAACATTCTTCGTATCAAGAATGGTATGGCTGGTGTCGCTTTCGGCAATTAATTCCAGTTGTCAATCAAAGTTTTCGTCTTTTCATACATCCCCTTCCCATAGAAGGTCTTGTCCTTCTCTCCCGCCCAAATTGTGAGTCGGTCTTCAAGGAACTCCTTGAACTTCTCCGAGTCACAGTTAGACTTGTATCGAACCTTTTCACCCTTAAGTGCCTGCTCCATAGCAGCTAAACGACTATCCATTGAACGCT
>Ga0181600_10003568_pt1 | contig 11867 bp, 12 predicted proteins | sample 041ome_2_FD_132982 | JGI IMG/M metagenome (GOLD analysis project Ga0181600, IMG submission 132982) | Coastal salt marsh microbial communities from the Groves Creek Marsh, Skidaway Island, Georgia - 041406US metaG (megahit assembly) | ecosystem: Environmental > Aquatic > Marine > Intertidal zone... | reverse complement strand
CAAGCTGCGGCTGTCCACTGAAAGGAAATGCCGTTGCGCCCCCGCACATAGCCGCCTTTGCAGGCCACATCTTCTGCGGCAAGGGGCGCCACCAAATGCGACAGCCACCGTGGTTCGGTCTGTGCATCGTCATCGATAAAGGCCACCACTTGGCCTGCCGCCACGGCCTCGCCCAGATTGCGCGCAGCGGAAATATTGGGCCGGTCGCAGGCCACCAGCTTCATCTGCGCGGCATCGAGCAGGCTGGCCACGGCGGCCAGACCGGCGGCATCGGCCACAACGATAATTTCATAGGCCGGGGCCAGCCGTTGCCGCACCAAAGATTGCAAACACAACACCAACGCGTCGGGCCGTTGCCAGCTGACGACGATAACGCTGGTGGTGGGCAGGTTCATTCCATTCCCATCTCGGCCATCATGGCTTGTAGGCGGGGCACATCTTCGGGGTTGTTCAATTCCCAAAACTGGCGCCCGCGGGCCTGAACCTGTACGCATAAAACCGCGTGGTTATTTTCCAAAAACCGCAGCTGTTCCAGCCCTTCCAACGCCTCGATCGGGCCGGTGGGCCAGCGGGTATAGGCCGCCAGCGCCGCAGGGCGATAGGCATAGACACCCACATGGTGAAAGACCGGGGTTTCTTCGGTATCGGCATAGGGCTGGGCCGTGTAGGGCACCACCTCTTTGGAGAAATAAAGCGCGTGGCGATTGGCGGCAAACACGGCGGTGGTGCCGCCCACCCGCCCGGCGCGGCGATCTGCCAGAAACCCGTTCAGCGCGCGCCCATCGCAGCGCAGCACCGGCGTTGCGATATCGGCGGCAGGGTCGGCGCGCAGGCCTTGCACCAGATCCTCGACAAACCAATGCGGTGTCAGCGGGGCATCGCCCTGCAGGTTGACCACAATCTCGTAGCCGCCACCCAAGGCCTGATGCGCCTCGGCGCAGCGCTCGGTGCCGTTTTGGCAGCTTTCCGATGTCATCACCACCTCGGCGCCAAAGGCATGGGCGGCATCGCGAATGCGCCCGTCATCGGTGGCCACAACCACGCGATCGGCGCCTTGTACCTGCATGGCCGCGCGCCAGCTGCGCTCGATCAGGCTGCGGGTTTCGCCTGTGGCCCCGGTAAGGCCCACAAGGGGTTTGCCGGGGTAGCGGGTGCTGGCGTAGCGGGCAGGAATAACGATCAAAACGCTCATGCTGAGTGCAACTTTACGCTGGGGGCCAAGGCAATGAAGAAGGGGTTTTCATAGCCAGCCTTGCCATAAACAAGGGGGGTGTGATCGTCAAACCGCACCACCTGCCCGCCGGCACCTGCCAGCACGGCGTGGCCTGCGGCGGTGTCCCATTCCATGGTGCGGCCAAGGCGGGGGTAGAAATCTGCCTCGCCCGTGGCCAGCAGGCAGAACTTCAGCGATGACCCGGCCGAGCGCATATCGGCCACGGCGTATTTTTGGATATAGTCATCGGTGGCTTGGTCGCGGTGGCTTTTCGAGGCCACAACCCGCAGCGCGCCATTGTCGGCCTGCGCCACGGCCAGCGCTGTGCAGGCGCCGGGCTGGCCCAGCTGCAACGCGCCGGTTTCCTCGACGGCCTGACCATTGGCTTGGGTGTAAAACATGCGGTTGCGCGCGGGCGCAAACACCACGCCGCGCGTGGGCGTGCCATTTTCCACATAGGCGATATTCACCGTGAAATCGCCGCGCCGCTTGATAAATTCTTTGGTGCCATCCAACGGATCAACAATCAAAAACGTGTCTGCCGATTGGCTGTGCGAGGCGGCTTGTTCTTCGGTGATCAGCAAGGTCTGGGGAAAAGCGGCGCGCAGCCCGGCGGCGATCAGCGCATCGGCGGCTTTGTCTGCGGCGGTCACGGGGCTGGCATCATCCTTGACCTCGACGGCAAAATCATCGGTGCCGTAGATCTGCATGATCGCATCCCCCGCCTGCAGCGCCAGATCGCGCATAACATGTGTCAGCTTTTCGTAATCCACAGATTTCCCTTTCAACGATGCCGGTACTATTTCCACCAGCGACAATTGCAAATTAACCTGCGCCCCCTTATGATGAGCTTGGCCATAATGGGCAAGCCACGCCTGCCACGGCCCGGTTTGATGTAGGCGGTTTTGATGTTTCAGCAGCGCCCAAGGTATCGCAGGGGCCTTTCCTCGTTTCTGACGATTTTCGAGCTGGTTTACCACAGCATCGTGCGGGATGTGCGCAAAATGCATGGCAATGCCGTGATCGCGCTGGGCCTGAACATGCTGCAGGTGATCTTTTTTGTGCTGTCTTTTTATCTGCTGTTCAACCTGCTGGGCATGCGCCGCGCCGCGATACGCGGCGATTTCATGCTGTATATCATGTCGGGCATTTTTCTGTTTTTGACCCATACCAAAACCATGGGCGCCGTATCTGGTTCCGAGGGGCCGTCATCGGCGATGATGAAACATGCCCCGATGACAACCTTTGTGTCCATTTTGTCTGCGGCCTTTGGCGCGCTGTATATTCAGCTGCTGTCGCTGTTTTTGTGCCTGTTCATCTATGACGTTTTGATCGCGCCGGTCGTCATTATCGATATGGCTGGTGCCTTTATGATGCTGATCTTGGCGTGGTTCACGGGTGTTGGCGTGGGCATGGTGGTGCTGGCGCTGACGCCGTGGTTTCCCAATTTTGTGATGATGTTCAAAACGTTGTATCAGCGCGCCAATATGATTGCCTCGGGCAAGATGTTCGTGGCCAATTCACTGCCCCCCTTTATGCTGAACATGTTTGACTGGAACCCGCTGTTTCACTGCATCGATCAGGCGCGCGGCTATGTTTTCATCAACTATTTTCCGCGCAATTCGAATTGGGAATACCCGCTTTGGGTGGGTTTGGTGCTGTTGATGATTGGCTTGATGGACGAATTTTATACGCGCCGGCATGCCTCGCTTAGCTGGCAGGCGCGGCGCTAATTTAGCCTAAACCGCCATCGTGGCCGCCACTGCGCGTTGCCAGCGGGCGTGGCGGGCGCTGCGGTCTTCCGGTGCCATTTCAGGGGCAAAGCGGCGTTCTAACGCCCAAGTTTTGGCAAATTCGTCCATTCCGGGCCACACCCCGGCCTGCATGCCCGCCAGCCACGCGGCCCCAAGGGCGGTGGTTTCCTGCACCACTGGGCGGTCTACTGGCAGGCCGGTGATGTCGGCCAAAAACTGCATCGCCCAGTTCGAGGCGCACATGCCCCCATCCACGCGCAAGATATTTTGCCCGCTGCTATCGGCATCTGGCCAATCCGCCTGCATTGCATGCAGCAAATCCAAGGTTTGAAACCCAATGCTTTCCAGCGCGGCGCGCGCCAATTCGGCGGGGCCGGTGGCGCGCGTTAGCCCAAAAATCGCGCCGCGGCTGTCTGGGTGCCAATGCGGTGCGCCCAGCCCGGTAAAGGCTGGCACGATCACCACGTCTTGGCTGGGGTCGGACTGTTCTGCCAGATGCTGGGTGTCACCGGCCTTTGCGATCAGCCCCAGCCCATCGCGCAGCCATTGCACCACCGCGCCCGCCACGAAAATGGACCCCTCTAGCGCGTAACAGCGCTGCCCTTGCAGCTGATAGGCCACCGTGCCAAGCAGCCGGTTTTTCGAACGTACCGGCGTGGGGCCGGTATTGAGCAGGGCAAAACAGCCAGTGCCATAGGTGGATTTCATCATGCCGGGGGCAAAACATGCCTGCCCGATGCTGGCGGCCTGCTGATCGCCCGCAACGCCCAAAATCGGCACCGCAGCCCCAAACAGCGCCGGATCTGTTGTGCCAAAATGCGCGGCGCAATCGTGAATTTCGGGCAGCATGGCGCGTGGCACGTCCAATAGTTGGCACAGCCTGTCGCACCAAGCGCCGGTGTGGATATCGTACAGCATGGTGCGCGCGGCATTGGTGGCATCGGTGGCATGGACGCGCCCGCCAGTGAGGTTCCAGATCAGCCAGCTGTCCACAGTGCCAAAGGCCAGTTCCCCCGCCTGTGCCCGCGCCCGCGCGCCGGGCACGGTGTCTAGCAGCCACGCCGCCTTGGTGGCCGAGAAATAGGGGTCTAGCAGCAGGCCGGTTTTTTCGGCAATCAACGCCTCGTGCCCTTGCTCTTTCAGCTCGGCACAGCGCGCGGCGGTGCGCCGGTCTTGCCAAACGATCGCATTGCCAATGGTCGCGCCGGTTTTTCTATCCCAAATCAGGGTGGTTTCGCGCTGGTTGGTCAGGCCAATGCCGGCCACTTGCCCGGCCCCGATAGCTGCCTTTTGCAATGCCGCGCGGCAGGTGCCTAAAACGCTGGCCCAAATCGCCTCTGGCGCGTGTTCAACCCAGCCAGAGGCCGGAAAGATCTGTGGAAATTCTTGCTGTGCCATGGCCACCGGGCGCATGGTTGCGTCAAATACGATGGCCCGCGAAGATGTGGTGCCCTGATCGATTGCCAAAATATAGCCCATATGCCCCCCTATGGCCCGCCGCCCAAGGCCTTGATCGTGCCGTTCAAGCCGCGCTTTGCGCAAGCCCCTTTGCACCGCCATCCAACCCCTGCAGATAGGTTTCTAACGCGGCCCTGCCTTTTGCGGGCATTTTCAGGCCCAAACGGGTGCGGCGCCATAAGATATCATCTGCGCTTTGGGCAAATTCATGGGCCACCAGCCAATCTACCTCGGCCTGCGTCAGGGTGGCGCCAAAATCTGTGCCCAAATCTGCCAGCTGTTTGGCTGGGCCCAAAATGCGCTGGGCATCCAGCCCATAGGCCCGCACCAGCCGGGTGGCCCAATCTTGGCCCAAAAACGGGTAGCGCGCGGCAAGTTCTGCGACCAGCGCGCCGGCATCGCCCACGGCAAAGGCGCCGCCCGGTAGGGGGGCGTCATGCGTCCAGTTTGGGGCGGTATGGCCAAGGGCTGGCAAGATCTGCGCCAGGGCCTTTTCGGCCAAGCGCCGGTAGGTGGTGATTTTGCCGCCAAAGATATGCAGCACCGGTGCGGCGCTGTCATCCAGTTTCAGGCTGTAATCGCGGGTCACCGCGCTGGCGCTGCGCCCGCCATCGTCGTGCAGGGGCCGCATACCGGAAAACTGCCACACAATATCGGCGCGGCTAAGCGGGGTTTTGAAATATTGCCCGGCAAATGCCAGCAAATAGTCTTGTTCGGCCTCGGTGCATTCGGGGGCGGTATCTGCGCTGTCGTGGTTGGCATCGGTGGTGCCGATCAGGGTAAATTCCTGCTCGTAGGGAATGGCAAAAATGATGCGCCCATCAGAGCCTTGGAAGAAATACGCCTTTTCATGTGCGAAAAGCCGCCGCGTTACAATATGGCTGCCCCGCACAAGGCGCAGGCGGTCGGGGCTGTTGAGGTGCAGGACCTGCCCCAAAACCTGTGCGGCCCATGGGCCTGCGGCATTCACCAGCATGCGCGCTTGCACCACCTGCTGGGTGCCGGTTTTGGTGTTCTCCAGCCTGACATCCCAATGCGTGGCGCTGCGCTGGGCGGCCACAACGCGGGTGCGCACATGAATTTTGGCGCCCCGCGCGGCGGCATCGCGGGCGTTTAGGCTGACCAAGCGGCTATCTTGCACCCAGCAATCGGAATATTCGAACGCCTGCGAAAACTGCGGCTGCAGCGGCGCGCCTTCGGGGCTGTTGCGCAGGGCCAAGCGGCGGGTGGCGGGCAAGGTTTGGCGCTGGCCTAGGTGATCGTATAAAAACAGGCCCAGCCGTATCAGCCACGCTGGGCGGCGGCCCTTGGCCCATGGTGCCACCCACGCCAAAAGCCGCGAGGCGGGGGTTTCGCTGTCAAAGCGCATATTGGGGTGCAGAGGCAAAACAAACCGCATGGGCCAACTGATATGGGGCATGTTGCGCAACAGCACTTCGCGTTCGGCCAATGCCTCGCGGACAAAGCGGAATTGGAAATATTCCAGGTACCGCAGACCGCCATGAAACAGCTTGGTGCTGGCCGAAGAGGTGGCCTGCCCCAGATCGCCCATTTCGCACAGCATGACCGACAGGCCGCGCCCCACGGCATCGCGGGCAATGCCGCAGCCATTGATGCCGCCGCCAATAACCAAAAGATCAATGGGGGGCTGGTTTTGGTGCGAATGGGGCATAGGGGCCTTTCATGGCGCGCGAATCGCTGCGTTTTTCTTGTCGATAATATTCGTTTTTGTTCCTTTTGTGTCAAATCACAAAAAAACGCGCCCTTTTGGGGCGCGTTTTGCACTGCACAGGCAGCGACGGGGGCTTAGCCGCCGATTTTATCTTGGGTTTTCGTATCGAAATCGCTGGCATCATGGCGTTCATGCAGCTGCAACGCCGGATCGCCCATAACGCGGTTTACCATGCGCCCGCGCAGCACGGCGGGGCGGGCATCGATGGCTTTGGCCCAGCGCTGCACATTGGTGTAGCTTTCAACATCCAGAAATTCGGCTGCCTCGTATTGGCGCCCAAGGGCCAGCTGGCCATACCATGGCCAAATGGCCATATCGGCGATGGAATAGTCGCCCACCATAAATTCTTGGCCCTCAAGATGGCGGTCCAGAACATCAAGCTGGCGCTTTACCTCCATGGCAAAGCGGTTGATGGGGTATTCCCAGCGTTTGGGCGCATAGGCATAGAAATGGCCAAACCCGCCGCCCAGATACGGGGCGCTGCCCATTTGCCAAAACACCCAATTCATCACTTCGGTGCGCGCACGCATATCGGTGGGTAGGAAGGCGCCAAATTTTTCGGCCAGATACAGCAGGATCGAGGCGCTTTCAAACACCCGCACCGGCGGGTTTTGCGAGTGATCCATCAGCGCGGGAATTTTCGAGTTGGGGTTGGCGGCCACAAAGCCGCTGCTGAACTGATCGCCATCGCCAATCTTGATCAACCATGCGTCATATTCCGCCTCGGAAATGCCACGCGCCAGCAGCTCTTCCAGCATCACGGTGACTTTTACGCCATTGGGCGTGGCCAGCGAATACAGCTGCAGGGGATGTTTGCCGACAGGCAGGTCTTTTTCATGGGTGGCGCCCGCGATGGGCCGATTGATACTGGCAAAGCGCCCGCCAGATTCTTGGTCCCATGTCCATACTTTTGGGGGGGTGTAGTCGTCGCTCATGGCAGCCTCCTGTTCGCTTGGGCGCAGCAAACAGGAAAACGGCGGCAGGAACAAGGGCTGGCCGATCACGATGCAGTATCGAAAAAAGCCCCGCCACTGGGGCGGGGCATAGGTAATGGCGCCTGTGTAAGTCAGGCCACAGGCACCAGGCGGTGTTGGGGTATGGTGCGGGTTTAGGCGCCCATTTCTGCACGGATCTGCTGGCGCAGCAGATCGATTGGAATGGTTTTGCCATCGCGGCGGAAATGCCAATATGTCCAGCCATTGCAGCTGGGCGCGCCTTCCAATGCGGCGCCCACCTGATGGATCGATCCCTTGACGTCATTCCCGATCAGCGTGCCATCGGCGCGCACTTTGGCCACTTTGCCGCGGGGCGAAAACAGCTCTTCCCCGGGGCGCAGCAGACCGCGCTCGACCAGCTGGCCAAAGGGCACGCGGGGCTCGGCGCGTTTCGAGGTGGTCACGCTCAGCGCGTCACGGTCAAAGCGGCGAATGCCATCAAGGCGCTTTTGCGCCACTTTGCGGTAGCTTTCCTCGCGTTCGATCCCAATGAAATCGCGGCCCAGCATTTTCGCCACGGCACCGGTGGTGCCTGTGCCAAAGAACGGGTCAAGAATGATATCGCCGGGGTTGGTGCAGCCCACCAAGATACGATGCAGCAAGGCTTCGGGCTTTTGGGTGGGGTGGGCTTTGTTGCCGTTGTCGTCTTTCAGGCGCTCGTGGCCGGTGCAAATGGGCATCACCCAATCCGAGCGCATCTGCACGCCTTCGTTCAACGCCTTAAGCGCCTCGTAGTTGAACGTGTATTTGCCACCCTCAGATTTCGAGGCCCAGATCATGGTTTCATGGGCATTGGTAAACCGCTTGCCACGGAAATTGGGCATGGGGTTCGACTTGCGCCAAACCACGTCGTTCAAAATCCAAAACCCTTCGTTTTGCAGGGTGGCGCCGACGCGGAAAATATTGTGATACGATCCGATCACCCAGATCGCGCCATTGGGTTTCAGCAGTCGCCGTGCGGCTTTCAGCCAGTCTTGGGTGAATTTGTCGTAGGCCGCAAAAGACGAAAACTGGTCCCACGCGTCATCGACTGCATCCACCTTGGAATTATCGGGGCGGTGCAAATCTGCCTTTAGCTGCAGGTTATAGGGCGGATCTGCGAAAATCAGGTCTACAGATGCCTCGGGCAGGCTGTTCATCACATCGATGCAATCGCCCGCCAGAATAGAACTAATAGGAAGCGCCTGCGCGCCCTTCGCCTTGGTCATTGTTGTCATTCTCTGCCTCTATCCCCGGCACATTTGCGTGCTCTGTGGTTAGTGCAAAGATGATTCAAACGTGATTCGACGTCAAATTCTTTTTTGAATCAGTCACTTACAGTTTTTTCTTGATACAAGATATTGTGTACTGGTTTGAACGAACATCTATGATGTGGGGTCACCCCCAGATTTCGGAGCGCGTTTATGTGGCTTTTGGTTGGATAGCCCGCGTTTGCCTCCCAGCCATAGCCGGGGAAGTGTTGCGCCAAATCCCACATCAGCCTGTCGCGTGCTGATTTGGCCACAATCGATGCCGCGGCAATGCTGAACGCGCGGGCGTCGCCCTTGACCACGGCTTGGGCAGAAATGGTCAGCGCCTTGGGCAGTTGGTTGCCATCGATCAACAGGTGATCCGGGCGGCTGGGCAGGGCGGCCAACGCGCGTTCCATGGCCAAATGGGTGGCGCGCAGGATATTCAGCGCGTCAATCTCGGCAACGCTGGCTTGGCCCAGCCCCACCTCGGCCTGGGCCAAGATCTGTTCGGCCAGCGCGTCACGGCGTTTTGCCGATAGCTTTTTTGAATCGTTTAAACCGCTGGGAATGTTTTCGGGGTTCAAGATAACAGCCGCGGCCACAACCGGCCCGGCCAAAGGGCCGCGCCCCACCTCGTCGATGCCCGCGACGCGGGTAAAACCCGCATGATGGGCGGCGGTTTCCAAGCTGAAATCAGGGTATGTCATGGCCCCACTATGCCCGTGGGCTGGCGCAGTGCAATGGCAAACCGGGCCTGTTGGAGCAGGCCCGATGCCAGCGTTTTCCCTTAGCGCAGGCTGCTGCAGGGCAGCCATGTTTCGCGTAGCAACCGGCCATTGCGGCCATAGGTGGCTTGTTTGCACAAGGCCGCCTGATTGGCGCGCGCCACACGGTGGGGCAGGGGGCGTGGCGCCACCACATGGCCATAGGTTTTGGCGTGGTTTTGGCGGTAGTGCCCGTGCTTTTGATACTGTGGCTTGGCATATTTATGGCTGTGTTGGGGTTGGGCATGGGCGGTGTGGCGCGTGGCGTTTTCTTGTTCAATTGCTTTTGCAATCATGGCCACGGCGGCAATGCCCACCAGCGCCTTTGCAAAATCGTTATTGCCGGCATGGGCTGGGGCGCTGGACAGGCCGGTAACGGTAAGCGCGGTGGCCAAAACGAAGGACATAAATTTGCGTGACATCAGAAACTCCTGTTCAATGGGTGCCGCAAGGCGGCGGTCGGCGCCCCCGTTCAAAAGATGCCGGCGGCGATGCCAAACTGATGCGCCCGGTGCCCCCCGACAGGCAATAACAGCGCCCTGTTATCCAATATCACCGGCCTAAACCTGTGATTGATATTGAATGACGCGCGGCAAAAGCCGATAGTTGCAGCCATGAAACACGCGTTTGCCCCTATTCTTATTGGTGTTGCTTTGATGTTGGTGGGGCAGGTGGCCCATGCTGCCTGCTATGCCGATTACAAGGCGCGCAAAGATAACCCATTGCAGCTGCATTATGGTGTGGCGCAGGTGCAGGGCGCCTGCACCAAGGCCACCGCCACGGCCCAACTGCGCCCACGTTTGGCGGCTGCGGGCTGGCAATTGCTGACCGTTGTTTCGGTGTTCGACGAGTCGGGCCTGCCCAGCCGCCAAGGGGCCACAGGCGGGTTTTTCCTGCGGTTCTAAGCCTTAGCCGCGGCGCAAAGTATCCCCTGGCGACAGGGTTGGCGTCAGCGTAACGCTGGCCTCGACCGGGGCATCGGGGTTTTCGCTGCGCGCCACGATGATTTCAGCCGCACGGCGCCCCACCTCGGCCCGGCAGGCATCCATCGTGGCCAGCCGCAGCGGCAAACCTTGTAACAGCTCGACCCCGTTAAAGCCTGCAAGCCCGATGCGCCCGGGAATGTCATAGCCCTGTTCGATCAGCCACAGCAGGCCGCCCGCCCCGATCATATCGTTCGAGAAATAAAGAAAATCTAAATCAGGGCTGCGCGCAAGCATGGCCGCCGTCAGCTCGCGCCCCTTCGATAGGGCCGAACCGCCGGAATAAAACTCTTGATCGGCGATCTCTACGCCGCCGCGGGCCAAGGCCTGCGTGAACCCTTCGAACCGTTTGCGCGCCCGGTGATCCAGCGGCATTTTCGTGCCCATAAACCCAATGCGCCGGTAGCCGGCCTTTAAAATCTCTTCACCCATCATACGCCCGGCACGGCGGTGGCTGATGCCCACCATCGCATCCACGGGCTGGCCATCGGTATCCATGATCTCGACCACGGGAATGCCACTGGCGCGCAACATGGCACGCGTGGCATCGGAATGTTCCAGCCCCGCGATGATGATACCCGAGGGCCGCCACGACAGCATGTCGTAAAGCACCTTTTCCTCTTTCTCGGGCAGATAATCGGTGATGCCCACAACCGCCTGCAGCGGCGTGCCTTCCAGCACTTTGTTGATGCCGGTCAAAACCTCGGGGAAGACCATATTCGACATCGACGGAATGATCACCGCCACCAGATTAACCCGCTGGCTGGCCAAGGAGCCGGCAATCTTGTTGGGCACATATCCCAGCGCCTTAGCCGCCTGCAGCACGCGTTCGCGCGTGGCGGGGCTGACATCGCCGCGGTTGCGTAACACGCGGCTGACCGTCATTTCTGACACCCCCGATGCTTCAGAGACGTCGCGTAGCGTAAGGGGGCGATGGGATGGGCGCTGCAAAGGGATTTTCCATATAAACTCACGGAAATGTTAGCGCGAAGCGCCACCCTTGTTCAAGCGTCCGCCTGCCGCTAGAAAGTGCATGCTGGCCCCGTGGCTCAATTGGATAGAGCAGCCCCCTCCTAAGGGGCAGGTTGCAGGTTCGAATCCTGCCGGGGTCACCAGTATTATATAATAATATCAATATTTTAGTGATTTTTGCGCTCGGCTGATTTTCACCAAAATCACTGTTTTCCGCGTTCACAAAACGTGCACAAATTTTGTGTTACTCACACCATCTTCCTGATATCATTTGCAAAAGATGGATTTGGGGTGTGAGCCGATTTGAGCGCCGATAAGCAGAAGTATGATGATCTGAGAGGCGACGGTCGGATCGTTCTGTTCCTGAGGGAAGGGCGTGTGCCGAAATACTCGGTTCGTTTGAAGGTGCCCGGTTCCAGTAAGTATAAAGTGCTCTCAACGAAAACGGCTGATCGTAACGAGGCGGTTCGCCGGGCAATGGATCTGTATGATGAGTTGTATCATCAGGTGCGGACGACCGGATCTATTCACTCGAACACCTATGCGGATGTGTTGGAGAGGTGGAAGCAGTCCCGGCTGAACAGCTACAACGATTCGTCGAAGAAGGATCGGTCGAATATGCCGGAACATACGCGTTGGATTTCTTTGGTAAGATGCGGATTGATCTGATCACGCCGAAGGATTTCCATAAGTACTGGGATTGGCGTCGGTTGAACTACAAGCGGAAGAAGCCGTCAGATGAAACGCTGAACAGGGAGCGCAAT
>Ga0181600_10003564_pt1 | contig 11869 bp, 14 predicted proteins | sample 041ome_2_FD_132982 | JGI IMG/M metagenome (GOLD analysis project Ga0181600, IMG submission 132982) | Coastal salt marsh microbial communities from the Groves Creek Marsh, Skidaway Island, Georgia - 041406US metaG (megahit assembly) | ecosystem: Environmental > Aquatic > Marine > Intertidal zone... | reverse complement strand
TTGGAAGAGGGCGCGCAGATCACCCTTTCCGCGCAAGTCGTGGGGGACAGGCTGCGCATCGCCGTGTCGGATACCGGCCCCGGCCTGCAAGGCTCGCGCCGGACCGACATTATCGAGAACAGTCCCACCACCGACAACACCAGTTCCACCGGCGTGGGACTCGCCAATATCCAGAGCCGCCTGCAGCAGGCCTATGGCGAAAACCACCTGTTCGAGATCAGAACCCCGGCCGGCGGCGGGTTCACCGTGATCATTGAAATTCCCTTTGAAAGGGCAATCTCTCCAGAGGACGCCCTGTCCCCTCCAACCGTCGCAAACCCCGCGATTTCACGGGAACCTTCGTCCACCCAGCCGATTGGAAGCACATCATGACTATCCGCACCATTATCGTCGATGATGAAAAGCTGGCCATTCAGGGCCTGCAACTGCGGCTCGAGGCCTTCCCCGCTGTCGAAGTGATCGAAACCTGCGCCAATGGCCGCGAAGCGATCCGCGCGATCAAGACGCTGAAACCGGACCTTGTCTTCCTCGACATCCAGATGCCGGGTTTTGACGGTTTCTCCGTGGTGAAGGGCGTGATGGAAGTGGAACCGCCGCTGTTCGTCTTCGTCACCGCTTACCAGGAACACGCGATCCGCGCTTTCGAGGCGAATGCAGTGAATTACCTGATGAAACCGGTGGACGAGGCCAAGCTGGCTGACACCATCGAGCGCGTGAAGCAGCGCCTTGCCGACAAGCGCTCTGCCGAAGAGGCAGAAAAGCTCAAGGACGTGCTGGCCGAAGTCAGCCCCGAAAGCCTCGAGAGCATCGATACGGGCGAGCAGGATACCTCCACATCGCGCTACGAGAAGCTCATCAACATCAAGGACAAGGGCCAGATCTTCCGCGTGGACGTGGATTCGATCGAACGGATCGAGGCTGCAGGCGATTACATGGTGATCTACACCGCCGACAATTCGCTGATCCTGCGCGAAACTATGAAGGACCTTGAACGCCGCGTGGACCCGCGCAGCTTCCAGCGCGTGCACCGCTCCACCATCGTCAACCTCGATCAGGTGCGCCAGGTGCGCCCGCACACCAATGGCGAATGCTTCCTGGTGCTGGAATCGGGTGCGGAGGTGAAGGTGAGCCGCTCCTATCGCGACGTGGTCGCGCGGTTCGTGCATTGATTTGTTTCACGAACCCGCATCCGCGGGTTCTTCCTCCCGGCTGATCCCTCCGCTTCGCTTCGGGCCCGGTCCGGGCGCCCGGTCGGGCTTGCGGTTGCTGCGCAACCGTATCATTGAGCGTGAATGGATCAGTTTTCTCTCCTCGGTTTCGACCTTTCCGCTTTCGTACGCGCCACTCTGGACGAGGACCTTGGCGTGGGCTTGCCCGGAGGCGGCAAGGATGTGACGGCGGATAGCGTCATTCCTGCCAGCGCACGCTTTTCCGGCGCGATGGACAGCCGCGATGCCATCGTGGTGGCGGGCCTGCCGGTGGCAGAGGCCTTCTTCCGCGCGCTTGATCCCGAGATGGAGATCGAGGTGCTGGTGGCAGAAGGCCAGTCCGTGCCCGCCGGATCTGACCTGATGCGCCTGTCCGGCAATGCCCGCGCCATGCTGACGGCCGAACGCAGCGCCTTGAATACCGTGCAGCACCTCTCAGGCATCGCCACCATGACGCGGCAATATGTTGACGCCATGGGCGAGACCGACTGCGTGCTGCTGGATACCCGCAAGACCATTCCCGGCCTGCGCGTGCTCGAGAAATACGCCACGAAGATGGGTGGTGCGCAAAACCACCGCATGGGCCTGTGGGATGCCGCGATGATCAAGGACAACCACGTGCTGGTGGCCGGTAGCGTGGGCGAAGCGGTGCGACGCGCGGTGGAAGCTGGCGTGAAGGACATCATCTGCGAGGTTGACCGGCTCGACCAGATCGAACCCGCGCTGGCCGCAGGGGCAAGCCATCTGCTGCTCGACAATATGAACCCCGAAACGCTGCGCGAAGCCGTGGCCATGGTGGCAGGCCGCGTGCCGCTCGAGGCATCGGGCGGCATCAACCTCGATACCATTGCCGCCAAGGCCGCGACGGGTGTGAACTACGTCTCCGTCGGCCGCCTGACGCAAAGCGCGCCTGCTGCCGATATCGGACTGGACTTCACGCCGCTATGATCCGCCTTCCATTCGTCATTGCGAGGCGCCGCAGGCGACGCGGCAATCCAGTGCCGCCTCGCATGACCTCCCTGGATCGCCGCGCGACCGTGTCGCTCGCGATGACGATGATGGCGCCATTGCTTTCCGCGACCGTCCACGAGCAAGCCTACCAGTGCACCATCCCCACTGCGCCGCAATCGGTGCCGCGCATCGAGCAGGACGGGCCCACGCGGCAGATGCCGGTCAATGGCTATACCCTCGCGCTGAGCTGGAGCCTGGAGTTCTGCCGCAACCGCACCAACAACCCGCGCCTGCCAGAAGCCGGTGTGCTGGTGTTTGGCCAGCCCCCAGCCCCATAGCCGCTTTTGGAAGGCGTAGACACCAAGCCCGACTCCAGGCGACATGAAGTGGACCAGCGGATCCTCCGTTTGCGGCGCGCAGGCGGCAATGCTGGCGAACACCAGCGGTGCGAGAACCCGCATGGCTATCTCCGCTCCTCGAAGAAGCGCGTCAGCAAGTCAGCTGCCTCGGAGGCCCCCACTCCAGAGACGACTTCGGGCGCGTGCAGGCACTGGTCCTGCGTGAACACGCGCGCGCCATGCGCCACGGCGCCGCCCTTTGGGTCCTCCGCGCCGTAGACGAGGCGAGCGATGCGCGCATGGCTGATCGCGCCTGCGCACATCGCGCAAGGCTCCAGCGTGACGTAGAGCTCGCAGCCGATGAGGCGTTCCGAGCCCAGCGCGCGCGCAGCCATGCGCAGCGCCACGATCTCCGCATGGGCGGTGGGGTCATGGTCCGTGCGGGTGAGGTTGTGGCCTTCGCCGATCACAATCCCGTCCTTCACCACCACCGCGCCCACTGGCACTTCACCCGATTCCCCGGCAATGCGGGCATGGGCCAGCGCCTGCAGCATCGGATCGGGAAGGGGCCAGCGAGTCATGCGATTCTCGCTAGACTCTCTGCGCAAAGGCGGCAATGGGCGGTTTCCGGCGCTTTTTCGGGGCGTCAATTGCTTGACGGGGGTGCGCCTCACATGTATGCGCGCGCCTTCTTCCAGCATTAGCTGTTACTGATTCACACTCGAGCGAGAGAGTTTTCGCCATGTCGCGCATTTGCGAACTTACCGGCAAGGGCCGCCAGGTCGGCAACAATGTCAGCCACGCCAACAACAAGACCAAGCGTGTCTTCCTGCCCAACCTGCAGAACGTCACGCTGATCAGCGAAAAGCTGGACCGCAGCTTCAAGTTCCGCGTTTCCACGCAGGGCCTGCGCTCGGTCGAGCACAATGGTGGCCTCGACAACTGGCTGCTGAAGACCAGCGACACCAAGCTTTCTACCAATGCGCAGAAGGTGAAGCGTGAGCTGAAGAAGGCTATCGCTGCTGCCTGATCGGGCGAAGCCGCAAGGCTGGCCACGACATCAGGGCGCGTTTCGAATCAGGGCGCTGGGGCTTCTGCCCGGCGCCCTTTTTCGTGCCTGTCTTCCTGTGATGGCGAATCGGGCTCGAAGCGCAGCTTGGCAAGCAGGCTGCGCTGCAGGATCGAGCGGTTGTCATCCGATGCCAGCCACACGGTAACCGCGCCATCATCGCGCGGTTCGATGGCGATGGCTTCCCAGTTCTCGCGCGGGACCAGTTCCTCCGGCTGCAGGATCGGGGTGACGGGCCATTCCTCCTCCACGCCCAGTTCGCCCGGATCGGCCACGGCGATCATCGCCTCGAACACCGGATTGGCCAGCACCACCCGGCGCAGCACGATCAGCACGCGCCCGTCGGGCAGCTGCGCCATGTCCGTGGGGCTGTATCCTTCGGGATAGCGGGCGCGGAAGCGGCGATAGCGCGCGCCCACCACCGGATCGCCCTGGATCAGATAGCCTTCGCTGCCCGTTTCGCGCAGCAACAGGAAATGGCCGTTATCGAGCCGCGCCATCGCCTCTACCCCGCCATTCTTGCTCCAGTTGCGGGCAAAGGGCAGCTCCAGATAGCCATCGGGCATGCCATCGCCGGCATAGCGATAGATCGTGTGGCGGAACTCGCATCCCACCCAGAACAGGTCTGCGGCGTGGTCGTAGGTCACCGATACGATATCAAACAGCTGGTCCACCGGAATGCCGGTGGGTTGCAGGCGCTACATGCTCGCCTGCCGTGCCGCATCAGGGTCCAGGTCAGGGCGCGGCATGGTGAGCAGCGTGCCGCGATCGGAAAACAGGCACAGGCGCTCGCCATCCAGCAGGCCCATCGCCGAAAAGCCGCCGAACTCCACGCCGGAGCCGTCCAGCTCCCACAAGCCACACCACAAAGCCGCCGCGTTCCTCCGCGGTGACCGACAAGTGAGTGAGCGTGATTGCGGTCGAGGCACCCTCGGCGGCCGGGCTGCGCAACCAGGTGCCGGGTGCCAGCGCCAGCATCAGGAGCGCCAGCGCTGCCAGTCGCCGCTTGGGAAATTTCACTGCGATGCGCCCCAAGGACAGGGGCTTACGGCATGGGGCCGGTGAACAGCAGCGGATCAAGCCGCGCATCGCGCCACTTGATGCTCCAGTGCAGATGCGGGCCGGTGGCGCGCCCGGAAGAGCCGATATGGCCCAAGAGCTGGCCCTGCTCCACCACGTCCCCTTCCTTCACCGCGATATCCGACAGGTGCAGGAAGGCGGAATTGAGGCCGTGGCCGTGGTCGATGATGAGGAGGTTTCCTTCAAGGCTGAAGGGCCTGTCCGTGGCCAGCGTCACCACCCCGCTTGCAGGCGCGACAAAGGGGTTGCCGCTGCCGCCCGTGGCGATGTCGATGCCCGAATGATAGCTGCCCGGCTCCCCGCGATAGATGCGCTGCGAGCCGAAGCGGCCCGAGATGCGCCCGGTGAGCGGCCAGATGAAATCCTTTTCCCAGCCGGTGGCGGGGGCATCCTGCGTACGCGCGGCGTTGATCTGCGCCAGTTCGGGGCGGCGGCGCTCCATGAAGGATGCGCTGGGGCCGCCTGCACTGCGCGCAACATTGACGTGTTCGATGTTCCAGTTGCGCGGCGCGATCACAACCGGCGTGGCGATGGTGGAACCGTCTGCCATGGTGGCGACGAATTCTTCCTGCCCGGCAGCATCGCGGTCAAAGGCGGCGAAGAAGGCGCCGTCGGGTTCCAGCACCAGCTCCTGCGTGCCCAGCCGCGCGCTGACAGCGCCGGTGGGGGCAAGGCCGCGGACCCAGCCGCCTTGCGTGCGCTCGCCAAGAATCGCGAATTGCGTGCGCGGGGCGGGTTCATTCGCTGCGGGGGCAGCGGGCTGTGCGGCGGTGTCTTCAGCGCTAGCCGAAGCAGCGGCATACCCGCCTGCCAGCAGCACCCCCAGACACAGAGGAATGGCTGCAAGGGCGAGGCGCTGCATTCAGCCCTCCAGCGCGCGGCGAGTGGATGCTTCGCAGGAGGAATAGGGCTCCTGCCGCTCCACGCTCCAGTAGATCAGCTCTTCCAGCGCGATGGTTTCACCGGTCACCGCGCACAGCACGTAATTTCCGGGGCGGACCACGCGAAAGCCGTTGGGCCCGTAGATCAGCGTGGCGGGTTCGTCTGACGGTGACATCAACATGGAGCGCCTCCTAACAACAGGGCGGGTTCAAAGCAATTTCGGCCTAGAGCAGCTTGGGCTGCCCGGTTTCGGGCGGTGCGGGCTTTGGCGCGGGTTTCTTCTTCGCGCCGCCCGGCACCACCTGCAAGTCGCCATCGGCGAACCGTATAGCGAGTGAAGGCTTTCCCTGCGCTGAAGCACGGCTGGTCACGGCGTGGCCTTCCGGATCGAGCACCATGGCATAGCCGCGCGAGAGCGGCTTTTCCGGATGGAGCTGTTCGGCCAGGCGAGCGAGCGAGGCGAGTTGCTGGCGCTTGTCGGCAATCGGACGGGTGACGAGCGCGGGGGCAAGGCGCACCCTCTCGAGCCGCGCTTGCGATTCGGCCAAATTGCGGGTGAGCACGGCGGGCGAAAGGCGCAATTGCGCCAGCCGTTCGCGGCCATGCGCGGCCTTGTCCACCAGACCGCGGCGCAGGCGTTCCGCCAGATCGTCAAGTTTCTGTGCTTGCGGTTGCAGCAGTTGGTCAGGCCTGGGCAAGCGCTGGGCGCGCGCTTCCAGCCGCTCCCGGCCCAATTGCACCGGGCGCATCGCGGTGCGGCGCTGGCGCAGGCTGAGGTCATCCAGCTTATTGGCGAGGTCTGCCCGCACCGGCACGGCCATTTCCGCTGCCGCCGTGGGCGTGGGCGCGCGCCTGTCTGCGGCGAAATCGCACAGGGTGGTGTCCGTCTCGTGACCGACCGCGCTGATCACGGGGATGGGCGAACCGGCCACGGCGCGTACCACCACTTCCTCGTTGAAGGCCCACAGATCCTCGATCGAACCGCCGCCGCGCGCCACGATCAGCAGGTCTGGCCGCGCGCCTCCGGGCATCGCGCCGAAACCGCGCACGGCAGCCGCCACCTGCTCCGCCGCGCCTTGTCCCTGCACCAGCACGGGCCAGACGAGCACGTGGCTGGGGAAGCGGTCTGCCAGCCGGTGGAGGATATCGCGAATCACCGCGCCGGTGGGCGATGTGACCACGCCGATAGTGCGCGGGATGAAGGGCAGGCCCCGCTTGCGTTCGGACGCGAACAGCCCTTCCGCCTCGAACCGGCGGCGGTTCTTCTCCAGCAGTGCGAGCAGCGCGCCTTCGCCGGCGATCTCCATGCTCTCCATCACGATCTGGTATTTCGAACGGCCGGGATAAATGGTGATCTTGCCCGTCGCGACCACTTCGATCCCGTCCTCCGGCACGAAGGACAGGCGCTGTGTGGTGCCGCGCCACATCACCGCGTCGATCACCGCCTTCTCGTCCTTCAGGCTGCAATAGAGGTGACCGGAGGCGGCGCGCTTCACGCCGGAAAGCTCGCCGCGCAGCTTCACATAGCCGAAACGGTCCTCCACCGTGCGCTTCAGCGCCTGCGAAATCTCGGTGATGGTCAGCGCAGCGGAATTGTCCCCGGCGCTCTCCTTGGCTACCAGCCCATCTCTTGCAGAATCGAAATCGGAGTTAGGACCGGGCATGAATATCCTCTTGCTGGGATCGGGCGGACGCGAACATGCGCTGAGCTGGAAGCTGGCGCAATCCCGCGTGATCGCCAAAGAGGGCGGAAAGCTGTTTGCATCCCCCGGAAATCCGGGAATCGCAGACCATGCGGAATGTTTCGACATGGATGTGACCGACCATGATCTGGTGATCGCCTTCTGCGAGCAGGAGCAGGTCGGCCTCGTCGTGATCGGCCCCGAAGCGCCGCTGGTGGATGGCCTTGCCGATTCGCTGCGCGCCGAAGGTTTCGCCGTGTTCGGCCCGAGCAAGGCCGCCGCCCAGCTAGAAGGCAGCAAGGCTTTCACCAAGGAACTGTGCGACCGCGCCAATATCCCCACCGCCGGTTACGTGCGCACCACTTCGCTGGAACAGGCACGCGAAGCGCTGGCGCGGTTCAACCCGCCCTATGTCCTCAAGGCCGATGGCCTCGCCGCGGGCAAGGGCGTGGTGATCCCCGAAACGCTGGCAGAAGCCGAGGACGCGCTGGCAGACATGTTCGGCGGCCAGTTCGGCGAAGCAGGTGCGGAAGTGGTGATCGAGGAATTCATGGAAGGCGAGGAAGCCAGCTTCTTCGCCCTGACGGACGGTGCCAGCATCGTCTCCTTCGGCACCGCGCAGGATCACAAGCGTGTTGGCGACGGCGATACCGGCACCAACACCGGCGGCATGGGCGCATACAGTCCCGCCCCGATCATCACGCCCGAACTGCGTGCCGAGGTGATGCAGAAGATCATCACCCCCACCGTGCGCCAGCTGGCGGACGAGGGCACGCCCTATTCCGGCGTGCTCTATGCCGGGCTGATGCTGACCAGCGAAGGCCCCAAGCTGGTGGAATACAACTGCCGCTTCGGTGATCCGGAATGCCAGGTGCTGATGATGCGGCTGGAGGAAGACCTTGCCGATTACATGCTCGCCTGCGCCAACAATGCGCTGGGCAGCATGGAGCGACCGCGCTTCTCCAGCGACACCGCGATGACCGTGGTGATGGCCGCCAAGGGCTATCCCGGCACGCCCGAAAAGGGCGGCAAGATCGTGATCGGCGATGCCGAGGCGGACGGCGCCAAGGTCTTCCACGCAGGCACCGTGCTGGATGATGACGGGGCCTTGCGCGCCAATGGCGGCCGCGTGCTGAACGTGACCGCCAGGGGCACCGAAATCAAGGCCGCGCAGGACGCTGCGTATGCTGCGGTGAAGAAGATCGATTTCGAGAGCGGCTTCTATCGCAGCGATATCGGCTGGCGCGAAATCGCGCGGGGGTGATCCATTGCTCCGTCATTCCCGCGGAGCCGGGAATGACGAGGGCGAGCTTTCCTACACCCCGCTCCCCCCTCCATCACCGGCGCAAATGAAAACCCGCCCGGCCCTTCTCTGCACACCTCTTTCAACGTGCAGATCAGGCAGGCGGGTTTTTCGCTTCAGGACCGTGTTCCATGTGTTCCACGCCTTTAAAACAAAGCGGAAAACGGAACGTGCCGGAGCGGCCTTATCCCAGCTTGGAAGCCATCAACTTGGCGAGGTCTTCTTCCGGACGCGCGCCGTAATGGCTGATGATCTCAGCCGCCGCGATGGCGCCCATCTTCAGGCTGGTTTCCAGGCTCTCGCCCTTCACATAGCCGGCAAGGAAGCCTGCCGCGAACAGATCGCCCGCGCCCGTGGTATCAACCACCGCATCGACCGGCTCTGCCGCGACCGAAGCGGTCTCGCCGCCGGAAATGGCAACTGCGCCCTTCTCGCTACGGGTCACGACCAGCGTGGGCACCTTGTCCTTCAGCGCGGCGATACCGGCGTCGAAGTCTTCCTCGCCGGTGATCGCACCCAGCTCCACCTCGTTGGCGAAAAGGATATCGATCAGACCGTCATTGATCAGCGCGCGGAAATCATCGCCATAGCGCGCGATCACGAAGGCATCGGACAGGGTGAAGGCGACCTTGCGGCCAGCGGCCTTGGCGGTTTCGATGGCGCGGCGCATGGCAGCGCGCGGCTCTTCCGGATCCCACAGATAGCCTTCGAGGTAGAGGATCTTCGCGCCGCCGATGGCCTCTTCATCCAGCGCGCTGGCAGGCAGGAACTGCGAGGCGCCGAGGAAGGTGTTCATCGTGCGCTGGCCATCGGGTGTCACGAAGATCAGGCAGCGGGCGGTGGGTGGTTCGCCTTCACGGGCGGGCGTATCGTAATCGATGCCGACAGCGCGGATATCATGCGCGAAAACGCTGCCCAGCTGGTCTGCCGCGACCTGCCCCACGAAGGCGCATTGCGCGCCAAGGGCGGAAAGCCCGGCGAGGGTGTTGGCCGCCGAACCGCCGCTGATTTCGCGGGCGGGGCCCATCGCGTCATACAGCGCCGTCGCCTGGTCAGCGTCGATCAGCGTCATGCCGCCCTTGGGCATGCCCAGCTCCTCGATCAGTTCGTCGGAGCAGGAGGACACTACATCGACAATAGCGTTACCGATGGCGATTACATCATAGCGTGGTTCGGACATGGAATTCCCTGTATCGTGGAGCAGTTCTCTCTCCCATTGACTTGGACGCTAGGAACAGCAATCGCAAGGACGAATGACCGCCATCCTCGCCAGTTTCACCCGCGCATTGGGCCAGTTGAGCGATGGCAAGGTGCTGCGCATCCTCGCCAGGAGCATTGGCGTGACGCTGGTGGCCTTCGTCCTCGTGGCGACGGCGGGGTGGTATGCTTTCGATGCCGCGCTGGAATGGGCCGGACTGGGCGATACGCGGTTTGCCGGCGCTGTCGGCTTGCGGCAGATTGCATCCTTCCTGCTGGCCGTGACCGGGCTGTGGCTGGTGTGGCGCGTGGTCGCCATGGCAGTGATCCAATTCTATTCCGAGGACGTGGTGCGCGCGGTGGAAGCGCGGCATTATCCGCAAGCAGCGAGCGCTGCGCGCGATCTCGATACGGGCGAGCAGCTCCGCGCGGCGCATGGTGGCGCAGGCCGGGCGCTGCTGGCCAACCTTGTTGCCCTCCCCTTTGCGTTGGCGCTGCTGTTTACAGGCGTGGGCACGGCGCTGCTGTTCTGGTTCGTCAATGCCCGGCTGATCGGGCGCGAGATGCAGGACATGGTGTGGCTGCGCCATGCGCCCAAGGGCGCTGGCAAGGAAGCGGGGGCTGCTACGGAACTTTGCCCCGTTTCGGGCGTAGAGCGGTTCCTGCTGGGCGGTGTGGTGGCCGCCCTGCTGGCGTTACCTTTCGTCAACTTCCTCGCGCCAGTGCTGGGAGCGGCGAGTGCGACGCATCTGGTCCACCGCAAGCGAGAGGCGTGACATGAGGCTGGCTGTTCCTGTTTTTGCGGCAATGCTGTTGTCGGCCTGCGCCACCGCGCCCAGCGGCACGCAAACCGCGCCGCCACCGCCGCGCCCGCCAGCGCAGTCGCAATCCGTGCCGCCCAGCGCGCCTCCGCCGCCGCCGGTGGAGGGCTTCCGCATGCCCGAAATCATGCAGGGGCCGGGCCTGTCCGGCGTGATCCGCGAAGGGGCGAATTCGCTGGTGGCGCAATTCGGTCAGCCACGGCTCGACGTGGCGGAAGGTGACATGCGCAAGCTGCAATTCGCTTCCGGCGCATGCGTGATGGATATCTTCCTCTACCCGCTGCGGCCCGATGCCGAGCCGGTGGCCACCTGGATCGAAACCCGCCGCGCCAGCGACGGTGCGGAAGTGGACCGGCTGGCCTGCATGCAGGCGCTTCGCCGCTCGAACTGACGGGGATGCGCGGCAGGTAACCCGAATTTAAGCCTATTGCGGCAAGACTGCGCCCCGAACGAGGGAACAAAGCGATAGACATGACTGCGCAATTTGCCGATTTCACCCGCCAGGCCGCTGCCGATGGCGTGATTGCCGACGAGGAAATCCTGACCCTGCGCCAGTCCGGCTGGGCTGACGGGCACATCCTGCGCGAAGAGGCAGAGGCGATCTTTGCCCTGCAGCACGCGCTTTCCGCCCCTACCGAAACATGGAGCGATTTCTTCGTCGAGGCGCTGCGCACCTATGTGCTCAACGGCTCCGAACCGCGCGGCTATGCCAGCCAGGAAGAGGCCGAGTGGCTTATTCGCGTGGTCGCAGCAGACGGCAAAGTCTGCTCCCTGACCGAGTTTGAGCTGCTGGTGCAGGTGATCGAAATGGGCAGCAACGTTCCCGAAAGGCTGAAGGCCTTCGTGCTCGAAACGCTGGAGCGCGAAGTCCTGACCGGCACTGGCCCCACCCGCTGTGGCGGTGAATTGTCCGATACCCACGTCAGCGAAGCCGAAGCCAGGATGCTGCGCCGCGTTGTCTTCGGCCTTGCCAGCGATCGCCCCGGCGCGGTCAGCCAACGCGAGGCAGAAATGCTGTTCCGCCTGAAGGATGCTACGCTGGAAAGCGCCAACCATCCCGATTTCAAGCGCATTTTCGTGCAGGGCGTGGGCATTTACCTGCTCGCCTTCGCCAATGAGAGTGCGCATGTGAGCCGTGACCGGAGGCTGGAGCTGGAAAGCTTCGTGGCAGACACCAAGCCCCAGATCGGCCGCTTCATGGGCCAGATGGCAAAGTCTGCCCCCAATGCCTTCGGTGTGGTCTTCGGCAAGAAGCAGCCGGCTCCCTCGCATGGGGACAAGGTGGCCCAGGCTGCCGAATTCACGCCGTATGAGCAGGACTGGCTCGACGCGCAGATG
>Ga0181600_10003563_pt1 | contig 11870 bp, 10 predicted proteins | sample 041ome_2_FD_132982 | JGI IMG/M metagenome (GOLD analysis project Ga0181600, IMG submission 132982) | Coastal salt marsh microbial communities from the Groves Creek Marsh, Skidaway Island, Georgia - 041406US metaG (megahit assembly) | ecosystem: Environmental > Aquatic > Marine > Intertidal zone... | reverse complement strand
TCGCTTGGATGATCAAAGGTCAGTCGATATACGTCCGATATATCCGCTTCGTTGACCGTATAGGCCCACCCGAGATAATTGTTAAAACCGGCGGTTGGAAACGGTGAACCTGGATACATCGCTCCGGAAAAATCCCAACCTGAATCGCTTTTCACATGCATCTCGGTAAACATGCCTGAGCCATACCAAGGTTGATGAGGATTAATGAACAGCATCGCAGTGCCGTCGCGAGTGCGGTCGGGCCCGATTGCCCATTGATTCGAGCCTAGCGATGCAAGCTCTTCGGCTTCCAGCTGCGTGACTTCGCGGGACGGCGCATGCGCCGCACCCAGTAAGCGCGGCAGTATCATATAGCGCTCGAAAGCCAGCACGTGCCACGGTTCCATTCGGGTAATAAGCCGCGGAGTGACGCCCGGATTATGCTCAAGAAAAAAGTTATAGCCATCGGCAAACGCGCGAGCAAGCGTTTGTATTTCTAACGGGAGAGAGGAGAAATCGCGCTGCGAACTTCCAACGATGTCAAAAAGCGCGACATCGAGATCACTTTCGACGCCAGAATCACCGACGATTTCGGCGTAGCGCCCAAGCGCCTTTATATATGTGTCCTCGAGCTGCCAGAAGTGATCTTCACTCTGCGCCCAGGCTGAACCGAACACAACCGCCGCATCGGATTCGCCGCGGATATGTGGCACACCCCATTGGTCACGGTGAATAACGACTTGTTCTGCCAGCGACGAGGCATTGGCCGGACTGGCCAAAATGAATAAGGCTAACAGACTGCCAAATAACTCGAAGAATTGTCGTGATCGCATTTGGTGAACACCTCTGAAGTAGGAGCAATAACCATATCCTTAGACTCGATAGTTGTCGAGATCAAAGCGAACATCTCGCTCGCCTCCCTTAAAATAACGAGCAGCGCTAGATACAGATAGCACGCTCGCTGATATCATCTCGTTAATAAAAGACTATTCTAGCTAGACCCAGATTAGTTGTGCCATGAGACGAATACCAGCAGTTCGATGAGCTAACCTGCTAGTCACTCGAATGATCTAGAAACACTAAGCAAGTAGTTGACGCGTTCACGGAATATAAACACGGAGAATAGGTTGAGCACTATATTGATGCTTAAAGTGAGCGGTCAGGATCAGATAGGTTTGACCGCCATACTTAGCCAAATTTTAGCCGATTCAAAAGTTACACTTTTAGACATCGGACAGTCTGTAATTCACGACCAAGTGTCGTTAGGCATGCTGGTTCAGCTCCCTGAAGGAGCAGATAACGCAGACCTTTTAAAGGAATTGCTGTATCAAGCACATCAGAAAAATATACATTTACGCTTCACAGCTGTTAGCGACGAATCTTATGCCGATTGGGTTGCGCAGCAAGGTAAAGATCGTTTTGTACTGACTCTGCTGGCACGGCGTATATCAGCGGAGCATCTCGCCCATGTTTCACGTGCAGTGTCCGAACAAGGATTGAATATACAATATATAACGCGACTCACTGGGCGCGTATCTCAGTCAGTCGATCTAAAAAATGATAAAGCCTGCATCGAATTAACGCTTCGGGGTAAACCTCAAAGCATGGACGAACTACGCAAACGGTTTTTGAAAATTAGTTCTGAGCTAGATGTTGATGTTGGGTTTCAAGCTGATACGGTTTACCTTCGCAACAGGCGTTTGGTTTGTTTTGATATGGATTCGACTCTGATTGAAGCCGAAGTAATAGATGAGCTGGCTAAAGCTGCTGGTGTTGGCGAGCAGGTTGCCCAAATCACTAACGAAGCGATGGAAGGTAGGCTAGACTTTCAGCAAAGTTTCAGACAACGTGTGGCTTTATTAAAGGGTTTAGATGAATCGGTATTAGCCGACATTGCTCAGAATTTGCCCATTACAGAAGGCGCAGAGCGATTAATAAGAACGCTAAAAGCTAACGGCTACAAAACTGCTATTCTTTCTGGTGGTTTCAATTATTTTGGTAAGTACTTGCAGGATAAGCTAAGCATTGATTATGTGTTTGCAAATGAACTACACATCGTAGATGGCGTAGTTACCGGCGAAGTGCGAGGCGACATAGTCGACGGAGCCATGAAAGCGACGTTGCTTAAAAGATTAGCGCAGCAAGAAGGTATTCAACTAGAACAAACAATAGCAGTGGGTGACGGTGCAAATGACCTACCTATGTTATCCGAAGCGGGTTTAGGCATCGCGTTTCGGGCAAAGTCGATTGTTAAAGAAAATGCCAAACATTCGATCTCAACATTAGGGCTAGATGGCGTTTTATATTTCTTGGGGTTTCGAGATCAGGATATTCATAGTGAGGTCTCCCTTTAATCTATAGCCCAAAGGCATGCTAAAACCCAACTCTAAAGGAAGTCCGATGCCCTTAGAAAATTGGCCCCCGGCCCTTCGTTCAGCACTATTCCGCCTCCTTGGAATTCACTGGGCGCAGGGTCTTCTTAAAAACCTTTCTACCGATCAGCCCTCAAAGCGCGTGCTTCTAGAGAGAATTTTCGAGCGAAACAACTTCGACGTTAAGGTTTCTGGCGCCGAAAAAATTCCCCAAGGACGAGGCTGCCTTTTCGCCAGCAATCATCCTCACGGGCTGTTCGACGGTCTCGCAGGAATATGGCTTGGGTGTAAATACGGCCATGACGCGCGCGCGATGGGGCGGCATTTTCTCGGCGTCTTCGAGCCTATCCGCGACTGGTTTTTGCTAGTAGCGGTCGACGAGAAACGCAGGGGCAAAGCAAGCAAGCAGGTCGTAGAGCAAGCGTCGCAGTTTATCGCTGACGGCGGGAGCCTCGTCATCACCCCCGCCGCTCGCGTCGGTGTCTCACGTCCTCTTTGGACACCCGCCCGGGATCTGCCTTGGAAGCCCGGCGTAGTTCGCTTTAGCCAAAAAGCACAAGCGCCGATCGTGCTGGTAGCAATAGAGATGAACCATTCCATTATCAGACAAGTCGGCCAATCGATGCACGGTGTGATCCGCGCGCTGATGCAGGTGTGGGCCTATCGATTCGGTCGTACGCAGAAACTGCATATGCGGGTGCTAGACGTCGTCTATCCAGAGCAACTGCCTGAGGGGACAGCCCAACAACAAGCTAAATGGCTACAAGCCTATTTCGAAAAACTCATTGCGACGCCTGAGTGAACAATCACCCGTAAGCGCTTGCCGTCGTATCGACTGATCGCGACCAGAAAAGCGACAGGGCCAATCCACTCACTAAATGCCATACACCCCAGAACGCGGTGATGATCATCATTCCACCTAGCTCAGGAAAGAAGTTGAAGACGATAATCAGCCCCAAACCTGAGTTTTGTATACCGACTTCGAGAGTTACCGCTTTCGTTTGACTACGATCCAGTCCTGCTGCTTTCGCAGAAAAATAACCAATCAGTAGCGCTATCGCGTTATGCAGAATAACCAGTCCAACGAAGTATTGCGCATATCGCAGAAAGAGCTCGCCGTTGGCGCTGAATGCAATTGCAACGAACGAAAAGAACAGTAACAGGGCGAGCCAGCGAAACGGCTTGTCTGCTTTTTTAATCCACGTTGGATTGCGGTTGCCAATTAGCGCGCCGAGGATCAGCGGCACTATTAGCACCAAGAGTATCAGCTGCATGACTTCGGTTGGTTCGACGGCGATAGATGCAAGAAGCGCGCTCGTCTTGGGATTCAGTCCTGCGTAGAACGCAAAGTTGAGCGGCGTAAAAACTAACGATGCCAATGTAGAGGCGCCAGTCATCGAGATGGAGGTGGCGAGGTTTCCCCTTGCTAACCACGTCATAATATTAGAAAAGCTCCCGCCAGGGCAGGAGGAAACAAGTATCATACCCAGCGCCACCGAGGCATCGACAGATAGCATTATGGTCAGAAGAAACGTAACCAGCGGCAGGAGTACAAATTGACTCGCTAGCCCGACCGCCAGCGCTTTAGGTGCGTCAGCGATCGCTCGGAAATCCGACCACTTCACCGAGAGCGAAGCCCCAAACATCATTAGCGCTAGCAGTAAATTGAGCAGTACAAAGGACCCTGCGTCAAAGTTAATCTGAAGGGCGTCTAGCAATACTTTAACCTCGTGTTATTACTATTTATTCGGTCGACCAGTGCAACTCAATCGGCCAAACTATAAGCAATCACATAGCCACCCGGCACGTCAGCTGCCTCGGCATCCTCATCAACGGCATTTTCGAGCTGCAGAGCACCGCCGCCATCTGCGACGGTAACGATGACATATTGCTTACCAGTAGTTGGGCTCACATAGCTCATGGGCGTGCCCGTAGACGAACCTGGCAGACTGTCGGTCCACACCTCTTCACCGGTTAACACATCAATCGCACGCGCGGTGCTGTCAACGACGCCCGCATTAAAGATGACACCGCCGCCGGTAACGATCGAGCCTGCGTTGTAGAACATGCCCATAGGCAGAGGCAGACGGCTAGGAATGCCCAAAGGCCCCTGCTCTTTCGCTGTACCTAATGGTCGTCGCCATAGAAGCTCTTTTGAGGCGAGGTCGACTACCGCCATCTCGCCGTAAGGCGGCTCGATGCAGGGCGCGAAGATTGGCGAGAGGAAGAAGAAAGAGTAGACCGCGTAAGGGGTACCCGCCTGCGCACCGCCGATACCGAATACTTCGTTTTCCTTCACTTCGTCTCTAGGAATTAGGCGCACAACCGACGGGTTGTTCATGGTGTTGACCACCATTAGGTTATTCACCTCATCGACCGCCACACTCCCCCAGTTCATGCCACCAGCAACGCCCGGGTAGTAAAGCGAACCATAGCCTGTAGTGGGCGGCGTTAATGGGCCTTCATAACGCATGCGCTTAAACTGGAGTCTGCAGGCAGCCTGATCGAATGGCGTAATGCCCCACATGTCCGCCTCGGTAAGACGCTTAGCGAACGACGGCATACCCACCGAGAACGGCTGCGTTGGGCTCGTGAAATCTTCAGGAATGTCAGTTTGCGGCGTAGGCAGTTCGGCGACTTCGGCGAGCGGCTCGCCAGTCTCTCTGTCGAGCAAGAACAGCTCCGCACGCTTAGTAGGCACAACTACTGCTTTGCGAATTACCCCGTCAACGGGGATGTCGACAAGCGTCGGCTGCGACGGCACGTCATAGTCCCAGATGTCATGATGCGTGGTTTGAAAGCTCCAACGAACACGACCCGTGCGCGCGTCTAGCGCCACGATCGAACTTGCGTATTTGTCCATCGCTTCGGTGCGGTGGCCGCCAAAATAGTCTGGCGTGCCATTGCCTGTCGGCACATAGATCAGCCCGAGTTCTTCGTCGGCACTTGTTAGACTCCACACGTTTGGCGTGCCGCGCGTGTAATTTTCGCCTGGCTCGGGTAGGCCGGTTCGATCTTCGCGCCCCATGTCCCAAGCCCACACCAGTTCACCGGTCTGAGGATTAAATCCGCGTACGACACCCGAGGGCTCCTCGGTCATTTGGTTATCGAGCACCCAGCCGCCCAGCACCAACACATCGTTTGAGATAGTCGGCGGGGAGGTGACGAAATAAAAGCCCGGAATCACTTCACCCATGCCGGCTAGGAGGCTGATCTGGCCATCAACGCCAAAATCACTGCACGGAATGCCCGTATTCTTATCAACCGCAATAAGTCGCGCATCGGTAGTTGCGGTGAGAATGCGTTCGGCACACTCGGTCTCGGGGTCCGCCTCCGGGCTTTCGTAATAAGTCACGCCGCGGCAGGTATCCCAGAAGCCAATCTTCGGTGACTGGAGCTTAGGGTCGAAACGCCAGCGCTCTTCTCCTGTGTCCGGATCTAGCGCCAAGATGATGTTTTGGCCGGTACACAAAAAGAGGCCATCATCGATCTGAATCGGCGTGCCTTTGAACGCCCCAGGCACCCCAGTGCGAATCTCCCACGAACGCTCTAACTGGCCGATATTGTCCAGATTGATCTGCGAGCTTGCCGCATAGCGCGTGCCAGACTTGGAGGAGCCGTAATTAGCCCAGTCGCCTGTCGCGTTATTTACAGTGCCGGTTCCAAGCGCCGTCGGCGTACCGACCTCGTAGCCGCCGCTGAAAAGCAGCGCAACACCTAGCATGGCTAAACTGGCTACTGCGGCCTGAGTTGCCCGTAGCGAAAACAAAGGCGCAGGCTCGGCCTGCAATAGCCCTCTGCGAACTCTGGGCAAGAGAAACCAGAGACCCAGAACGCTGAACATGGCGACACGCGGCATGAGAGCCCATGCATCTAAGCCCGATTCATAAAGCGCCCATAAATAGGTGAACAGCAAGAACGCGCCGTAAAGCGATGCGCCACGGCTGTCGCCGCGAAACAGAAGCACTCCAGTGGCGACAAGCACGACACCCGCAAAGGCGTAATAGAGCGAGCCACCGGCTGTTACGAGCAAGACGCCCATCCACAGCAAAAGCACCCCTATGAGGCCCATGACGATGGAAAGGAGTCGTGGTTTAGGATACTGGAAAGAATTATTCAAGGCGTACTCCTAAGCATGTGCATTTATTAGATAAGACAGCAGCAGTCGAGCACTCACTTTGTTTTTGGGATTAATTAGCTGCGAGCAGAGAATAATATGTATAGACGCCCGATGGAACCGATTATAGAAGAGTAAGAGCGACTGTGCTCCAAGCACCTGAGCACGATCAAAGAGAATTCCTAATTTCTTATTGAAGCACTCGTTCAATTGCTTGGGAAAGGTTAGGATGGCCCTCCTTTCGGCTATGACAAAGATTCACATGAACCTACTTCATCTCTCCGACATGCACTTCGGACCTCGCCACTGGCTAGGGAACAATAAAAAATTATTAGAGAAAATTAACAGCTACGATGTTGATATTGTTCTGAATACCGGAGATAGCACGACAGATGCGTTAGAAAGTGAGTTCGAGGAAGCTGGCCAATTTCTCCAGGGAATAGATTGCACAAATGTCATCTCGATACCGGGAAATCACGATAAGCGCAATATGCGCAGTGCTGACTATTTCCGCCAGTATATTGATAATGTCGAAGTAATCCGTCCGCTTAATCGCGACAATTGCCGAAAGCACCACCTTTACCTAGATAGCCACACCACAGGCATAAGTGATCATTTTACAGATATCAACTTCCTTAAAAAAATTAAAGTCAACTCAGAAGCTATTTTATTGGTATGCCTTGATTCGAATGAACTCTATAAAGACACAGGGTTTGTAGACAAAGAAATACTGAAGGCTGTGTCAGAAAGAATTCGTTCTGAGGCATATGACAGAATAGTGCTACTCAATCATCATTCCATCTTGGACACAGATTCAGACCCTCTCTTCAATTCTAAAATAGTTATCGAATTCGTACGCGAACACAAAATAAACCATGTGTTTTGCGGTCACACTCATCAGCTATCGATTATGAAATCGACAGATTTGTACCACGGCCATTCATTTGTACAGTACAAAAATGGCTCGCTCTCCAGCGCCAATACGCCCAACGACACCAACATGTTTATTTACTATAGCGATTTCGGAACCGAAACAATGAAAATCCATATCATTCGCTCTGAAATAAAGGGAGGAGATCTGAATTTTCGAGAAGAAATAGTCGCCCTCTAATCAACTCCTTTTTTGGAAAAAAATGAACAATAAACAATCGGATAATCCAATCGTTGCGACTAAATTAATTCTTAGTATTTGCTTTGGATACGGACTATTAATGTTATGCAGGACGGTGGTGGGCGTAGCTGGGCCAGCCATGCTCGCAGACCCAACGCTTAATATCGACACCGCCACGTTCGGCGCAATTCTAGGATGGGGCACTGCTGGCAATCTAATGGGGAAGGTCACAACAGGAGCGCTAGCAGATAAAATTGGTGGTAGTAAAATATTTATCTCAGCAATATTTTTTGCTGCAATCGCCACATTCATCTTTGGCACTCTATCTACCAACTCTGCTTTCTTTGTTCTCTACTTTTTAACAGTTTTTGCAAAAGCGGCTGGTTGGCCCTCGATCGCTAATATAATTAGAGCGAGCTTTTCGGAGAATCGCCATGGGCGAATATGGGGATTCATCGCCACAAGCTCTAGGATAAGCTCCGTAGCAACTACACTATTGGCCAGCAGCCTGCTTCTAATATTCTCTTGGCGGGGCATGTTCTTTAGTGCTGGAATCCTGACATTACTTATCGCAGCAGTGCTCATAAAAACACTGAAAGAACCAAAGAAAGACCTATACGATTCAGTGCAACCCGCAGACGCAGATAACCCGACCAGTTTAGATGACGAGGTATCCGCACCTCATCCGCTGAAGACGTTGAAGACTAGAGAGGCGATAGGCCATTTCATAAGAAGCCCCCGTTTTTGGTTAATAAGCCTTGGCGTATCAGCACTAGCCGTTCTATTCGAATTTCAGGTATTCCTTCCTATTTACCTTAGCGAAACTTATGACTTAGCGCCCGCCTACGCAGGAATCGCCTCCTCAACTTTTTCGCTAGGTTGTTTAGTCGCTGTCTTTAGCGGTGGATTCATATACGACAAACTCACCAAGAAAAGCCTGATTTATGCTCTCGGGCTTAGCTTAACGTTAGCCGTAGCAAGCCTACTATTACTAAGAGTACTCGGCGACCAGGGCTCTACAGGAACGCTAGAATTAACGCTTACCGTTCTACTCATATTTTTGTTCGGATTTGCAATCTCCCCTGCGTACTATATTCCTATGAGTGTTTTCTCAATAAGCTTCGGTGGTAGACACTGCGGCCTGCTTGTGGGACTAATAGATGCTATTGCCTACTTTGGTGCGATGAGTTTTGATTTCATCGGCGGTGCTGTGGCAAATAAAGAGGGGGGCTGGCAAGACTTTATCCTTATCCTTATCGTCACCTCAGTGCTCGCAACGATAATTATGACCACCTTCCTCTATTTGGATTATCGGCATTCACGACAAAGCAATGCTTGAGCCTACTAAATCGGAATGCATCAACCCTGCCAGTTAATAACTCTATCTAAAAAGGACTAATGATTATGAGTAAAGAAAAAAGCAGTACTAAAGAAACTAAAAAGAAAGCCCTCCTCACGCCAAAAGAAAAAAAGGCTGCGAAGCGAACTGCAAAATCTGAAAAGAACGTCTTAGGCAATTAGCGACTGCGCTGCACTATCCCCATCATCTTATAAAGAAGCACCGAGGCAGAAAACTGAAAAACGCGCCATAGAGCGTCGCTCCTCGCTTGTCGCCGCGGTATAAGAGCACTCCCGTCGCGACATGCACGACACCTGCGAACGCATAGTAGAGCGAGCCACCGACGCCCAGGAGCACCACGCCCATCCAAAGCAAAAGAGCCCCTAGAAGGCTCATAACGATGGCAAGGAATCGGGGTTTGAGGTAGTTCAGAAGCGAGCTCAAGAAATTCTTCTAGCAATGGATTTTCAAAATATAAAGTCACTGGTTAAAAGGACAGCCGTGAGCTTCCCATAATTCTAGTTAATTCTCTAACCGAATTAATAACTCCATGCCGCCCTCAGTTTAACCAAAACAGGAAAAAGATCTCGCGACACAGAGAGACTTACCAACTGCAGGTCGCGGCTTTAAACAGAAGCAACTAAGTCAGCCTGCGGCCGAATTGCGCCTACAGCGGACAGGGAAACAGCCCCTCGACAGCATTCGGCATGGCGTAAAAACTGTTTGGAAAATAAGGTCCCATCACGAGTTTTGCCATACTGTTGGTACTAACTTTCTGAATAGCCTCTTCAAAGTCGTCTGCGGCGAGCATATTACGAATCTGAACGATTGCGACATCAGGATCTTGAATACCGTCCCCATCATCCGCTATCGGTAACCACCCGATTCCGCAAGCAGGTATTGCATTTCGCGGACGATCGGCTTCTTTGCTCACCACAATTGTATAAAAACCATTGGGGTCCAAAGGAAGTTCTTCGTCAAACAGACAGTCATTTACCCGAGTGTTAGCGAAGGATTGATTCGAGCAGATCGACCAATATCTTAACTGGCTTTGATTGTTACCCTCAGCTCCTCCTTCGTAAGTTTTCGGCGTTTTAGGCATCTTTCCGCGTATAACGAGCGCTTTCCCATGGCGCGCATTAACTACCGTACGAATATAATTATTGTCTGGGTTGGGGAAGAAACCGCCAGTGCTTCGACGAACACCCTCAGAGGACTCGCCGGTGTAGATTCCAATGAGTGCCCGACGGTCCATTTGAATATGCCAAGTTGGCGGGTTGGTTGCTGGCCAAGTATCGTCTCTTCCTGGCAAACTCGTCAGCTCTCGATATTGGTCAACGCCGATACCGAGCGCTCCGGGGTCTAACCGCATCGGCTGTGCTGCGCGAAGAGCGCCGCATGCCGCCTGACCACGTAATTCCGACCCATCCTCCAGGGTGAGGACAGCTTCGGGAAGCGCACTACCGCCCGTCGGACCGGAGTCTTGATCTGGCAAATAAACCCGGTAAAGTAGGATCTGGCTACCATTCTCAATGGGGGCGTGAAGTTCATTGCGAGTTTCTGATGTAAGCAACTGACCCTCAACTCCCAGATCATTAGGAGGCGTATTCAAAATATTGACTCTGAAACGACGATTCTCCGCATTCCTGTCTGCGCCGTGCCTATAGGGATTCTCGTTGCCTGCGTCGGGCTCGATCAAATAATCTGCAAGCGACTGCACTGGACGTCCCGCCTGATCATAAGAAATAAGACTCTGATAGCGACTGTGCGCGAAGTCCCCTTCGAGATGTAAACTAGAGCCTTCGGGCATAGTAAAGTTTGCCGACCAGTAGAAAACGTTTGCATCCGGGTAGGCGAGATTTATGTAGGGGTCGGCACTAAAAGGACCGCGATACCAGAAACAAGTACGCGAGCCGGGAATCGGTGATTCGAGATTCACAGCACCCGAATTCTGAGCTGTCGCGACAGTAACGAGCATGGCATTAAGCGCCGCAATTAAAAGCGCAAAACAAACAATTCTTTTTGGAGCAAGGTCTTGGCAATCCACAGAGTCAACCCTCTTATGTAAAGAAGGGTTAATCTTAACAGATTTACGACCGACTGCGCTGCACTATGCCCATCATCTTGTAGAGAAGCACCGAAGCGGAAAACTGATAAGCATGGAAGCCTTCGATGGGGGCGAACTCAGTGAGATCGAAGCCGATTATTTCTGCTTGGCTCGCGACCGACTCAATAAGACTAAGCGACTGGTACCAGCCTAGCCCGCCGGGAACTGGCGTGCCAGTGGAGGGAAAAACCGAAGGATCTAGGCCGTCGACATCGACGGTGAAGAATATTTTTTTGGGGAATCCCTCGGGTAATTGAACGCTGCTCACATTGGTCGGAACGAGCGCTTCGGCGTCGTAGTGGGCAATACCAAACTCTTTACGCGTCTGCATTTCTTCTTCGCAAATGGCGCGGATGCCGAGCTGTAAAAGCGGGATACCCTCATCGACAATGCGCTTCATCACCGACGCATGGCTATAGGGGTTGTCTTCGTAACGATCGCGCAGATCTGCGTGAGCGTCGATCTGCACGACGCCAAAATCACGCTCTCCCGCATCGAGCATTCCCTTGATAAGACCGTAGGTCACCGTGTGCTCACCACCGATTCCCACCGGAATCTGTCCGCGCTCCATGACGCGACGCGTCACCTGCGCTATCGCCTCGATCACGCCGCTGGGTTCGCCGCTGCAGTCAATTGGCGCGTGGGTAAAAATCCCTTCCTGTCCCGGAATACTTTTACCGTCCCACTGCTCTAATTGCCAACTCGCCTCGAGAATAGTTTTGGGACCGTCTGCAGTACCGCCACCGTACGAAACGGATGCCTCATAGGGAATAGGAATGACCTGAAAGAGCGCATCGACCTCGGCCGGCTGTACGAACTCTGAGCCCAAAAACACGGGATAACCC
>Ga0181600_10003562_pt1 | contig 11871 bp, 3 predicted proteins | sample 041ome_2_FD_132982 | JGI IMG/M metagenome (GOLD analysis project Ga0181600, IMG submission 132982) | Coastal salt marsh microbial communities from the Groves Creek Marsh, Skidaway Island, Georgia - 041406US metaG (megahit assembly) | ecosystem: Environmental > Aquatic > Marine > Intertidal zone... | reverse complement strand
TTTTTTGTCCACTTCGGTGGACATCTGTTAAAATTGGAACGATACAGAGAAGATTAGCATGGCCCCTGCGCAAGGTATGTAGTCTGCAAAAACTGCACATTGCCCAAGCGCAGCTAACGAACGTTAGCACAGCCCATGTCGAGACTCGGTTAACTGACCAAGAACGTCTCCTCTGCACTCACAGGATGACACTGCAACTCTGGGAAAGGTCCAGCCATTTTTTTTTTTTTTCTCCCGTACCCATAAAAACGGGCGGTTGTTGCCAGCCTTCATCGAGACGCGCTCGCGCGGCGCCGCGAGGTGGTCGACCATGGCGGAGGTTGGGGCGACCGGCGCCGACACGCCGGGCGCGGACGTCGCGAGGCGACGCGCGGAGATGCAGGCGCTCTCAGAGGATGACCGCGAGGGTACGCACCCACCGAGAGATCCGGTGGACTCGGCACCGAAAAAGTTGACTGTCGTACACAAACGGTTCGCTTCACGACGCGCCGATGGCACGGAGGCTCCGGCGTCGAAGACGCGGAGGGTCGCGGCGCGCGCGCTCGCGGTGACCGAACGTTCCGCGCGATAGCGTCGGACGATGTCTGGAGCGTACCTCGCCGGACCCTTCTCTGACCTCCCCGCCCCCCCCCGAACCCGCGCGTAGCCTTGGACGCCATCTGCGAGGCGAACGGCGTGACCGAGGATCACCTGCTGCGCCGCGGCGCCGAGCAGGTGCGGCGCGTGGAGATGTTCATGTTCAACTTCCCCGAGCTCAGGGGTTTGTCCCTGTTCACGAACCTGACCAGCCTGAGCATCATGCAGCAGAGCCTGGAGCGCATCGAGGGCCTGGAGGCGTGCGCGCAGCTGCGACACCTCTGGGTGGTGGAGTGCCGCGTGCGGAAGATGGAGGGCCTGGGCGCGTGCTCGCGGCTGGAGCGTCTGTACCTGTACGGCAACGCGATACGGACCGTCGAGGGGCTGGACGCCGCGGCGTCTTCCCTCAACACGCTGTGGCTGTGCGATAACGACATCGAGGTCGTGCCTGACCTGGGGTACCTCGCTGAGCTCAAGGAGCTGAACCTGGCGCGGAACCGCGTCGAGCGGTGCGCCGACGCGACGCGCGAGTGCTCGAAGCTCGTCTCGCTCAACGTCGCGGCGAACGCCATCGACTCGTTCAAAGAGGTACGCGGGTTCGGGCGTCTGCGCGCGCTCAAGGAGCTGGCGCTGAGCGACCCGCACTGGGGCGCAAACCCGGTGTGCCGGCTCAGCAACTACCACACCTTCGCGCTGTGCGCGGTGCCCCGGCTGGCGGTGCTGGACACGACGCCGATCGCGGAGGAGACCAAGGCGCTCGCCGAGGCGACGGCGATGAAGAAGACGATGTTTTACGAGATGCGCGCGCGGCAGGCGCGGCGGCGCGCCGACCAGGCGGTGGCCGCCGCCGCGAAAGGCGAGGCGTACGTCACACGCGAGCTGGACCGCGCGCGCGTCGCGCTCGACCGCGCCATCAGGCACACCGAAAAGACCCTGGCGGACGCGGAGGAGGCGAAAGAGGCGTCGTTTGAGGCGTCTTCGAGAGTCGCGCGCCGCGAAAACGAAAAGCCGGACCGCCTCTCGGCGGACGCGACGCTTCGACGCGAACCTCCGAACCTCCGAACCGTCTCGGCGCGTGCCAAAAACGCGTTTGTCACAGAAACGGGCGATACCCTCACGTCGTCTCGGACCGTCTTGGCGTCGCTGGAGTCGGCGAAGACCTCCGTGCTGGTGGAGAGTGAGGCGATGACGCGCGCGTTCGAGACGTGCCGCTCGGCGTCGCGCGCGCTCGCGGACGCGCGGGACGCGCGCGCGCGGCTCGAGCTCGAGACGGGCGGGAACGTGCGCCTGGAGGACGGCGCGCCGGAGGCGCCCTGGCGCGACGAGTGCGCTGCGCTCGCGCGCGCGCGCTTCCGCGGCGTCGGCGCGCGGCTCGCCGGCGACGACGGGCCGAGGGTCTCCGGCGTCCGCGTCGTGCGCGTCACGCGCGTGCACAACCGTGCGCTGCGCGAGCGCTTCGAGCGCGCGGCGGCGAGGCGCGCGGACGAGAGGCTGGCGGCGAAGCGGGCGGAGAAGCGGGAGAGGCGCGTCGAGCGCGAAAGCGCGCGCGAGCGAAGCGCGCGGCGAGGTACGTCTCGCGCTTCGGATTGCGGAAGCTCGAGCTCCGGCGCGAGCTCGAGCGGAAGCGGGAGCGGAAGCGACTCTCTGTCGGAAACGACAGAGGAAGACGCTTCGGACGAAGACACTTCGGACGAAGAGACGGAAAGAAGAGGCGCCGGCGGAACGGAGGGGAGACTTGGCGACGCCAAGGCGCGCGCGCGACGCGCTCGGAGACGAGAAAAAAAAGAAGACGCGTATGAACGAACGGAATTGTTTTTCGTCGGCGTCCCGGATGAGGCTGCGAGCCGCGCCGTCGCCGAGCTCGGCGTTCCCCGCGACGCGACCGCGAAGGGCGCCGTGGTGGTGCACGACTCGCTGGACCTGGCGGACGCCGCGCGGCTCGCCGCCGCGCGCGCGAGGATGAAGAAAAAAAACACGTTCGGCGCCTCCGTCCCGGATTCGGAGGACCCGCGCGAAGCGGAGACTGGGTGGATGCGCGGCCACGCGATCGTGGTCAGGACGCGCCTGGGGCGGGCGAAGACGGTCGAAACGCTGGGCGGGTCGACCGTCCACGCCTCGCGCTTCCCCGGGTTCGACGCACTCACGGTGGTCTCCCCGAAAGCCGCCAACCAGCGCTCGCACTACGTCTTCGCCAAAGAAGACGTCGTGCCGGAGTACGTCGTGGAGTTCCAGTACGACGTCGTCGACGCCGACAAGTCCGTGAACCGCGAGGTGCGCGCGGGCGACGACGTCTCCACGCGGCGGTTCCGCGAGTGGACCGACCCGCGCTTCGTCTCGCAGCGGTGCGAGAGCGCGCTGCTGCGCCTGCCGTTCGAGGCGCGCGTCGTGGCGAGGCCCCTCGCCAGGTTCCTGGGCGCGGCGGCTGAGGCGGAGCGCGCGCGGGAAAACGCGGAGGATGCCGACGACGAAACGCGCGCCGAGCGAGACGACGCGTCTTGGGCGGCGTCCGCGGCGTTCGAGGTTCTGAGCGCCGCGTTCGGCTTCGAGTACGACACGCACGACAGCGCGTGCCGCGCGCTGGACGAGCGGCTCCGACGCGAGCGCGACGCGATGGACGGCGAGAGGTGGAGCGGCATCGCGGACTTCGCGCGGCGGCGCGCGACGCGCGTCGGCGCGGATGCCGGCGCGCTGACTCGGCTGGACCTGCACGGCGTCGGGCTGACGCGCTGCGAGAACCTGGACGGGTGCGGGAACCTGCGGTCTTTGGTGTTGGCGTTCAACAACATCTCGAAACTGGAGAACCTCGAGTCGCTCACGAAGCTGGAGCACCTGGACGTGAGCCACAACGCCCTGCGGCGCATCGAGAACCTCGCGGGTTTGTCGCGCCTGAACACCATCCTGCTCAGCGATAACAAGCTGTTCCGCCTGGAGGACCTGAACGCGATGCGCGCGGCGGCGGGCTCGCTGCGGACGCTCGACCTGCGCGCGAACGCGATGCGCGAAAACCGAGCGTACGCGGGCCTGGTGCTGCGCCGCATGACGGCCCTGCAGGTCCTGGACGGCGTGAAGGTCACAGAACGCGACCGGCGGCGCGCCGCCGCCTCCACCACCACGCTCACGGCGGCGATGATCAAGGCGCGCGCGACGTTCGACGACGAGGACGTCGGCTTTCTCGCCTCCTCCAGACGTCTCGAGACGTCTTTGAACGAAAAAACCGAAGAAGACGACCCCGACGCGTGGTGGCCCCGGGTCCAGTCGCTGACCGTCCGGCGGCGCGACCTGCGCCGGCTCGCGGACCTCGAGCGGCTCGTGAACGTGCGCTCGATCGACCTGGCGCAGAACGAGATCGCGCGCATGGAGGGCCTCGACGCGCTGGCCAACCTGGAAAAGCTGAACATGGAGGAGAACCGCGTGGCGCAGATTGAAAACACCGAGGCGCTCGTGAACCTGCGCGAGCTTAACCTGGCGCGCAACCGGCTGTGCCGCGTGGAGAACCTCGCGCCCCACCTCGTGCGTTTGACGCGCCTGAGCCTGGAGGGCAACCGCCTGACCAGCCTGCGCGGCGTCGCGGGCCTGCCCGAGCTGTGCGAGCTGTACGTCGGCGAGAACGCCGTCGCCGAGACCCGGGAGGTGTTCCACCTGAAACAGCTCCCGAAACTCGTGATTCTGGACCTCGCGGGCAACCCCGTGTGTTTCGCGAACGAGTACCGTCCGTACGTGCTCTTCACGCTGCGGCGGGTGAAGGTGCTGGACGCAGTCGGCGTGGACGCCGCCGAGCACGCCGAGGCGCGCCTGCGGTTCGCGGGGCGCGTGACGCGCGACTTCCTGGAGGTCAAGTTCGGCCGGCGGCACTTCCGGGGCGCCGCCTCGCTGGACCTGCGCGCGTCGCGGCTGAGGGACGTCGGGGACACGTTTCTCTCCGCCGAGTTCGACGCGCTCGAGGCGCTGGACCTGGACGGCAACGCGCTCGCGTCCGTGGACGGGCTGTGCGCGCTCCCGAGGCTCGCGACGCTGAGGGTGGGCGGGAACAAGCTGGAGGCGTCGCCGCTGTGGACCGTGGAGGCGCTGAGAGCCGCCGTCGCGGCGGCGGCGAGGCGGGAAGAACGGCGGGACGTTTCAATCGACGTTTCCGCGAAACGCGCTCCTCTCCGCGACGTCGACGCCGATTCGCGACGGAGCGTCGCGGCGCTCAGCGCGCTCTCCCTGGACGACGACGACGACGACGACGAAGACGACGCGGAGGAGACGAACGCGGAGGAGGATCTGGAGGGTCTCGGAGTCGAACGTGTCGGCGAGCGTCCTTTCGTGCCCTCCGCGCCGACTCGCGCCGCTGCTCGGGGCAAACCGGAAAGCGAGGCGCCCGTCACCAAGCGGACCGTCCCTCTCGGCGGCGCGAACGCGTTCCGCACGGCGGAGGAGGTGGCGTCGGAAAAGGATTTTTCACTAAAAAAGAAGCCCGACGACGCGGAGACGGCGGAGTCGCTTTTGATTCGGAAACCGCCGTTCCCGGCGTTGCGCGTGTTGGACGTTTCCGCGAACGCCGTCGCGAACGCCGCGACGCTGCGTCTGGAGGTGTTGCGAACGACGCTGACGACGCTGGACCTCTCCGAGAACGACCTGACGAGGCTCGACGGGCTGGAAACCCTGGCGGCGCTGGAGACGCTCTCGCTCGACCGCAACCGCGTGAAACACCTGGATTTCGACGCCTTCGCCGGGTTGGGGAACCTGCGCGTTTTGCGGATGGAGGAGAACGGGCTGCGTTCGCTCGCGCACTTCGACGCGCTCGTTTCCCTGCGCGCGTTGCACCTCGGCGGGAACCGCGTCGGCGAGGTGTCCGAGCTGGAGAAGCTGGCGCCGCTCGCGGAGCTGGGCGAGCTGACCCTCGCGGGCAACCCCGTGACGCGGAAACAGGTGTACCGCCCGATGGCGCTGCGGCACTGCGAGAAGGCGCACACCCTGGACGGGCGCGCGGTGACGGCGCTGGAACGCGAGCACGTGGAGTACCTGTTCTCGCCCGTGGACGGCGCCGGCGCCGCGTCGTCGGACGGAGCGTACGGCGGCGACGACCCCGGTTCGGAGGGCGGGCACTTCATCGTGGCTTCCGCGGTGGCGGACGCGGAGTACCGGCGGAGCGCTGGAGAAGCTGGCGCTTTTCCCGGGGAGACGTCGAGTTTTTTTCCGCGGTTCCCGGCGGAGAGCGCGTTCCCGGCTTTACCCGCGCGCCCCCCCCCGAGGATTTCCCGCGGCGGCGGCGCGTCCGCCGCCGCGCGCGCCGCCCCGGTCGAGCCCGCGATCCTGAACAACGGCGCTCGGCTCGGCGCGGGCGGCGACGGCGCCGCGCGCGACGCGGGGGAAAACGACGCCGCTCGATCCGCCATACGCCGCGAGAGCCAGACGCGGTACGCCGGCTCGGGCACAGGCTCGGAGCTCCGCGCCGAGCTCGCCTCCGCCGAGGCGCGGCGCGCGGCGCGCGACGCCTCCGAGCGCGGCCGGCCGCGCGCGCCCGTGCGCGCGCGCGTGTTCGGGATGGGGCCCATCGACTCCTTCGCGGGCGCGGACCACGGCGCGCGCGGCGCCGCGCCGGGGGGGCAGGCGGGGTACGTCGGCGCCGGCGGCGCGCGGAAGAAGCAAATCGCCGAGCGCGCCAGGCGTCGCCTCGCCGACGCCGACGCCGAACGCAAGACGTTCCGCGAAAAGTTTCCGCCTGCGGGAAGGTGACGACATACGAAGGTACGAGGACCTCAGGACCTCGTTCACGAAGCGAAGATACGGTACGGTAGTTGGCTATTTTTATTTTTTTTAGTGAAACTTTTAACGTTTTCTCGGCTCTGTTCTCTCGCGCCGCGGCACGAAGGCGCCGTGCAGTCCGTGCGGCACTCTGTGCTTGAGGAAGATCTTCGCCACCGGCCCGGCGCTCACGTCGGCGCCATCGAACACGGCGACGCACGTCCTCCCGCCCGGCGTCTCGCCGTGGTCCGCGAGCATCCCCAGGAGCCAGCACTCCTGCTCCTCCTCCGGGGGCGCGAGCGGCGGCGCGTCCGCTTCGTCCCCGCCGATTCGGGAGGATCCGCGTTCGTCCCCGCGATCCCCGGGATCAGCGTTCGTCCCCACCCACTTCCCGTCTTTCGGGACGACCACGAGCTCCTCGCAGAACGTCTTGTTCCCGGCGTACCACTTCTGCGTCTCGCCGGTGCGCACGTCGATCCGCACGTACCCCAGCGGCGGGCCGCTCGCGCGCTGCTCGTTGGACAGACTGGCGTAGACGTACCGACACTCCCTCCGGCCCTCGAACAGGGGGTTGACGTGCGGGTGGTCGATGCACAGGTCCTCACACCCCGGCGCGGGCACGCGCGTCACCTCCGACGTCCTCACGTTCACGACGTAGCGCCACAGCAGCGTCCGCGGGATGTTGTTGAAGTCGGGGGAGAGTTTCGTGGCCACCGGGAACGGCCACGGCTCGGAGCGTTTCCACTCCCCGAGAAACGACCCGGGAGAGAGCTCGTCCCATCCCGCGGTGTACGCGGTGACGTAGTCCGCGTCGTCCGCGCCATCGGGGACCTCGAAATCGTCGGCGATGGGCGGGCCATCGTGCGCGAAGGCCACGTGGATCTCGAACGACGCGCGCGGGCCGGGCGCGGAAACGGCGCGCCGCGGCGTTTCGTTTTTTTGTTCCGTGTTTTCCCGCGTTCCCGCCTCGGCGTTCCGACGCGACGGTCTCGGCACGACGTGCACGACGACCGGGAGCTCCGGCTGGCTCACCAGGCACTCGCCCGCGCCCTTCGCGCCCAGCACGTACGGCGCAGGGTCCACCTTGAGTCGGTTCTGGATCAGCACGTAATGAGACGCGGTCACCGCGAAATCGTGCGGCGCCGCCTCGCACGCGTCCAACACGTGCGACGTCGGCGCGTTCGGCTCTCGCCAGTCGGCGTCCCACTCGTAGAACGTCGTCTCGACGGCCCGCTCGGCGACCAGCGATTTCCAGGACCACGCGACGAGCTTCTGTGTGTTTGGGTCGACGTGCGGGTGCGCGGTGAACGCGGACCCGCCCACCCCGAGCGCGCGCTCGAGCGCTTTCGGCAGACCCGCCGACACGAACATGCCCTCCTCCAGCTTGCCCTCCAGGTTGTCCTCGCCCAGGCACCGCAAGGACGCGGGCTCGAGCCGCACGGGTCTCCCCGCCTCGTACAGGGCGTACACCCGCCCTCCCCACGCCAACACGTTGGTGTTCGCGAGGTTCTTCTGCCTCAAGTCGAAGGCGTTCGCCGCGAACCCGCCCGCGCGGGCCGTCCCGAACGGCCCGCGCCGCGTCGTGGCGTCCTCGGCCGCCTCCTCGGTGAACGCCTCGGTGCGCACGAACCGCGACGCGAAGGAAACGCGCGACGCGTTTTTTTCTCGCGCGTCCGACCGACCCGGCTCCCCTTCGTCCCCGTCCCCGAACTCGAACCGGCACACCATGCCGTCGCCGTCCAGCATGTGCTTGTACTCGACGCCGCCCCGCTCGAACAACGCCGGGCCGTTGCGGTACAGCACGCCGCCGCGGAGCGCGGCGGGGATGACGCCCCACACCTCGCAACGCTCGAGGTCGTGCTCCGCCTCGTCGCCGCGCGTGAGCGAGACGGACTTGTACGCGTGCGACCAGTCCGCGTGCGAGTACACGCAGTACCCGAACGTAGCAGGGTCCGTCAGCAAGGGATCGTCGGGGGGGATCGCGCCGCGGCGCTCGCCCCAGCCGAGCGTCTTCGGCGTGCGCGGCGTCCGGGACGTGGTCGTGGAATTTTTCGTGGCGGATGATGCCGAAATCGCGCGACAGACGCGCGCACCGCGCGCGCGCGGGGCGCGTGCGAGGGGATGGACGCCACCGAGCGGCATCCCCGCGGCCGGCTGCGACGAGAACATGAGGTCCTCGCGCGTGCCTTCGCCGTGCACGCCGCAGTGCCGCGCGCGTCGTGGTGCGCGCGACGTTCCACGCCACTGTAAACACCCGAACTCCCACGACCACAGATCTCCGCCGCGAAAGGGTGACGTGTCGCAAACAAAAACGGGCCAACCCACACCTCGCTCGTCTCACGCACTTCCCGGCGCGCGACGGTCTTGTCATCGTCCCCCGGCACGTTCTAGGTTCCGCGCGTGACCGACCCGCTCGTCGTTGTCTCTCGGCGTCCCGCCCGGTATCCTCGCGACCGCCGATCGCGGATCGCCTCGCCTCGAGAAAAAGCGTACCGACGATAAAAAGCACAGCGCGATGGCGAAAGGGCTCGTGAACAAGAAACGCGTCCGGTCGTTATCGACCGGCGACGAAGGCGCCGGACCCGTGGTGTACTGGTGTTCGCGGGACCAGCGCGTGCGAGATAACTGGGCGCTCATCTACGCCTGCGACAAGGCTGCCTCGAACGGCGTGCCCGTCGTGGTCGTTTTCAGCCTCGTGACCAAATTCCTGGGCGCGGGCGCTCGGCAGTTCGGCTTCATGCTGCGCGGGCTGAAGGAGATGGACGCCGCGCTCGCCGAGAGGGGCATCCCGTTCGTCCTGCTCAAGGGTGACCCGGGCGAGACCGTCCCGGCGTTCGCGAACGCCGTCGACGCGCACACGCTCGTCTGCGACAGCAGCCCGCTGCGCCTGGGCATCGAGTGGCGCAAGGCGGCGGCGGCGGCGGCGAAAGCCCCGACGCACGAGGTGGACGCGCACAACGTCGTTCCGGTGTGGGAAGCCTCGCCCAAACTCGAGGTGGGCGCGCGGACGCTGCGAGGCAAGCTCGCGAAGCTCTACCCCGAGTTCCTCGTGCCCTTCCCCGACTTGCCGGACGTCTCGGGCGCGATGCAGGCGTTCACGAGCTCCGGCGCGGCGGCGGCGGCGGCGCTGGCCGAGCAGACGCGCGCGCACGCGCACGACTGGGACGCCACCGTCGCCGACGCGGTTTCCCGAGGCGCCTCCGTGCCGGAGGTGGCCTGGGCCGCGCCCGGTGAGACCGCGGCGAGGGTGGTTCTGGATCACTTCCTGACCCGGCGCCTGCGCCTGTACGAGTCCCGCAACGACCCCGCGAAGCCGCAGGGCCTCTCCGGGCTCTCGCCGTACCTGCACTTCGGGCACATCGCCGGCGCGCGGTGCGCGCTGGAGGCGCGTACTTTTTCTAAAAGCGCGCCCAAGGCGGTGGAGAGCTTCTTCGAGGAGCTGGTCGTCCGGCGTGAGCTCGCGGACAACTTCTGCTGGTACTCGCCCGCGTACGACTCGCTGGAGGGGCAGAAGTACGACTGGGCCAAGGACACGCTGCGCGCGCACGCGTCGGACCCGCGCGAGAATACGTACACGTTGGAGCAGTTCGAGTCGGCGAAGACGCACGACGCGCTGTGGAACGCCGCGCAGCGCGAGCTGGTGTTCGGGGGGAAGATGCACGGGTTCATGCGCATGTACTGGGCGAAGAAGATCCTGGAGTGGACCGCGACCCCCGAGCAGGCGCTGGAGTTCGCCATCCACCTCAACGACAAGTACTCGCGGGACGGGCGCGACCGCAGCGGGTACGTGGGGTGCGCGTGGTCCATCGTGGGCGTGCACGACCAGGGCTGGAAGGAGCGCGCGGTGTTCGGGAAGATCCGGTACATGGCGTACTCGGGGTGCGAGAAGAAGTTCAAGATCCCGGACTACATCGCGCGCGTCAACCAGCTCGTGGACGCGGTCAAGGCGGGGAAAAAGGACTGCTCGGAGGTGAATCCGGGCCGCTTCCACATCGACTTCGCCAAAGTCAAAGTCGTAGGCGGCGCGGACCCCGGACAAGGAACAGGAACAGGCGCGAAGCGGGAGGTGGTTTCCGCGGAAGCGCTCACGCGGATGGTCAAGGCTGCGACGAGCGCGGGCGTCGGCGACGCCGAGCGCGCGCTGGACGCGCTGCGGGCGCTCGGGAAGGTGGCCGTCACCGCCGAGCGCCTCGCCGAGACGGGCGCCGGAAAAGCCGTCAAGGCGCTGTCAAAGCAGACCGAAGACACCATCGTCGCCGCGGCGGCCAAGGCGGTGGTGCAGGCGTGGAAGAAGAGCATCGTGGGGTGAGAGAAGCGTCGCGCGCGCGTCCGCGCGACGGATGACGTGTGTTACGTACCGTTGTTTCGATATAAAACGTGCGTCAAAAAGAGTTTTCCGCGGCGTCCGTCCCGACGCGTCTCCCCTCTCGCAAAAATGTCGCGCCGACGCCTCACGCGGCGACCGCCTTGCGCTCCGCGTAGCCAGCGCCGTCGAGCCAGGGGTAGCTCACCGACCGGGACTCCTCGAAGGTGGCGATCTTGTCCTTCTTCTGCAGCGTCAGGCCGATGTCGTCGAGGCCGTTCAGCAGGCAGTTCTTGCGGAAGGGGTCCACGTCGAACGCAATCTCGGCCCCGTCAGGGCGCACCACGACCTGCTTTTCCAAATCCACCTCCAGCTCGCCGCCCGCGTCGGCATCCGCCATGAGCTCGCGCACCTGCGCCTCGGGCAGCCGGATAGGGAGCATGCCGTTCTTGAAGCAGTTGTTGAAGAAGATGTCCGCGAAGGAGGTGGAGATGACGCAGCGGATGCCCATGTCGTTGATGGCCCAGGGCGCGTGCTCGCGGGAGGAGCCGCAGCCGAAGTTGTCGCCGGCCACGAGGATCTTCGAGTCGCGCCACCCGGGCTTGTTCAGCACGAAGTCGTCGCGCTCGGAGCCGTCCTCGTTGTAGCGCATCTCGTAGAACGCGGAGACGCCAAGGCCGGTGCGCTTGATCGTCTTCAGGAACTGCTTGGGGATGATCATGTCGGTGTCGATGTTCTGCAGGTCCAACGCCGCCGCCTTGCCCTTCAGGACGGTGAACTTGGGCATGCCGCCGGCGCCCGCCTGCGCGGTGCCCTTGCCCTTCTTGGGCATGGGCGCGACGACGTCGCCGGCGTCGAGGAAGTCCTTGGAGTCCGTCTCGGTGTTGATGTCGTCGGACTGCCCAACCTTGCGCACGTCCGCGAGCGTGCCGGTGATGGCCGCCGCCGCCGCCATGGCGGGCGAGACGAGGTGCGTGCGCCCGCCGTTGCCCTGGCGCCCCTCGAAGTTGCGGTTGGAGGTGGACGCGCAGCGCTCCTGGGGGAGCAGCTTGTCGGGGTTCATTGCCAGGCACATCGAGCACCCGGGCTCGCGCCAGTCGAAGCCCGCCTCGACGAGGATCTTGTCCAGGCCCTCCGCCTCAGCCTGCTCCTTGACGATGCCGGAGCCGGGCACGACCATCGCGTACACGTGGTCCGCCACCTTCTTGCCCTTGGCGACGGCGGCGGCGGCGCGGATGTCCTCGATGCGCCCGTTCGTGCACGAG